>Ga0315289_10014485_pt1 | contig 11007 bp, 11 predicted proteins | sample YL17G11_40_MG_FD_203452 | JGI IMG/M metagenome (GOLD analysis project Ga0315289, IMG submission 203452) | Sediment microbial communities from Yellowstone Lake, YNP, Wyoming, USA - YL17G11_40 | ecosystem: Environmental > Aquatic > Freshwater > Lake > Sediment | place: USA: Wyoming | collected...
AGCTATCAATATTAATGAGTTCCTGCCAATGTTTCCAGCTGGAGAGGGGTTCACCCTGAAGGTTCTCCCTGAAGGGACAGGGGTGAGGTTATCACATACCAACCAAATGCAAACAGAACCACCTTTCCGGGCAAGTATTAACGGGTGTTTGTCCGCTTCTTTATTATGGTCCTTAGAAATATTTTCGAGTTGTATTGCATCTCATAATAAACCGTGTTATAATGAGTCTGCCGGGATAAGAATAGCTTTGTTTAAAGTGGGTTTGAGTCCCACTTTTTTAATTATTGAAAAAGAATATCGGAGGTCTGTAGCCGGTATGAAGAGCGATTTTTTGCTCGCTATAACGCAGCTTTCGGCGGAAAAGAATCTGCCTAAAGACGTGGTCCTTACCGCTGTCGAAGCTGCCCTGGCATCAGCCTATAAAAAGGATAACTTTACCACCAACCAGAACGTCTCCGTTAAAATTAATCCCAATACAGGTAAGGTTGAGGTATGGGCGGAAAAAACGGTGGTGGAAAAGCCTGCCGACCCTAAATCTGAAATTACGCTGCGGGAAGCCAAAAAACTAAAGTCCGATATCAAGATGGGCGAGACTATCATGGTTGAGGCTACCCCGGAAAATGCCGGGCGCATCGCGGCGCAAACCGCCAAGCAGGTTATCCTCCAGCGCCTTCATGAAGCGGAGCACAGCGCTATCTTCGAAGAGTATGCGGACAAAGAAGGGGAAGTGGTGAGCGGGGTCGTCCAGCGTTTTGAAGCCGGGCAGGCCTATATCGACATGGGCAGGACCGAAGCCGTCCTGCCAACCTCCGAGCAGGTGCGCAGTGAGCGGTACCGCGTGGGGCAGCGCCTCAAGGTCGTCCTCTTACAGGTAGCGCGCACCAGCAAGGGTCCCAAAGTAATCGTGTCCCGCTCTCACCCGGAGTTGCTGCGCCGCTTATTCGAGCTGGAAGTGCCGGAGGTCTATAACGGCACCGTCGAGATAAAGTCCATCGCCCGTGAAGCCGGCTTTAGAAGCAAGATTGCCGTCGCCGCCAAGCAGGAAGGCATCGACCCGGTCGGGTGCTGCGTGGGCCTGCGGGGCATCAGGATACAGAACATCGTCAGCGAGCTTAACGGCGAAAAAATAGACGTCGTTATGTGGAGCCCGGAATCCGCTAACTTTATTGCTAACGCCCTTAGCCCGGCGCACATCGTCGGCGTGCAGCTTAACAAAGAAGCGCAGGTTGCCACCGTTATCGTCCCCGATAAGCAGCTATCCCTGGCTATCGGTAAAGAGGGGCAAAACGCCCGGCTCGCCGCTAAACTAACCGGCTGGCGCATCGATATCAAGAGCGCCTCTATAGCCGAATCCGAGAAGATAAAAGAGGCTAAACCTGCTCCCGAGGCAACGGCAGAGGAAATTGAAGAGCTCGTGACCGAAGAGCTTATCGGGGCCGGAGCCGAAGTGTCAGTCGCGGAAAAAATACCGGAAGAGATACTCGCCGGACTTGAGTCTCTGGAACTGACCGAGGAGCCTGCCGGGGAAGAGGCGGAGGAAAAGGCGGAAGAAGTCGAAGCCGAACCGGTCGCCGCCGAGATACGTATGCCGCCGCAAATAAAGGTGAAGCAGCCAGTCGGCGAGATTCAGCCTAAAATACGATTTGCTGAAGATATTATGGCGCCTAGACGGGTTAAAGAAGTTGAAAAGCCCGCTAAAGCGAAGAAGAAAAAGAAGGGCGCTTTTACCAGGGATACCGGTGAAGAAGGCGTAAAAGCCAAAAAAGGTCGTCGTGATTATAGCGTGGTGGAGGAGGAGGAGGAAGATCTCTAGCGCCCGTACCGTTCCCCAACGGACCTGCGCGGCCTGCCGGAGGATAAAAGGCAAACGGGAAATGGTGCGCCTGGTACGCACTCCCGGGGGCGATGTGGCAATCGATACTTCCGGGAAAATGGAGGGGCGGGGCGCCTATTTATGCCGGGATTGGGCATGCTGGGAAAAAGCCTTAAAAGGCAACCAGTTGGAGCATGCCTTAAAGGGCAACATTAACCGTAACAACATCGAACGGCTTTATAAAGACGGGAAAGACCTGCTGAAGGAGTTGACCAGTGGCTAAGGCCGGTAAACCGGAAAATACAGTCGAACCCGCGGCGCAAAAATCAGCCAAGGAACCGGCACAGGATAAAACGCCTGTGCTTGATATTCCGCGCTCGATAAGCGTCCATCAGCTGGCCGATATCTTAAATATCGACTCCATTAGCGTTATCAAGCAGTTGATGCGTAACGGCATCATGGCTAATATCAATCAGATTATCGATTACGATACCGCCGCTCCCATTGTGTCCAGCCTCGGCTATAAACCGCACCTTACCCCGATAAAAGAACAGATGCGCGCCAGCGCCGTCGAGGAGAGCAAGCGGCTCAAGCGGAAATACGGCAAGGACGCGGAAAACCTGGTGACGCGTCCCCCGGTGGTCACCGTCATGGGGCATGTCGACCACGGCAAGACAAAGCTGCTGGACGCCATCAGGAAGACCAACGTGGTGGACTCGGAAGCCGGCGGCATCACCCAGCATATCGGCGCCTACCAGGCAACGATAGACGGACACAAGATAACCTTCCTGGATACCCCCGGCCATGAGGCCTTTACCGCCATGCGTGCTCACGGCGCCAACATTACCGATATCACTATCCTGGTCGTGGCCGCCGACGACGGCGTGATGCCGCAGACCCGTGAAGCGATAAACCACGCCCGGGCGGCGGATGTGCCTATCGTCGTAGCTATCAATAAAATCGATAAAGATAATGCCAACCCCAACCTGGTAAAACAGCAGCTGACGGAAGCCGGCCTGGTTATCGAGGAGTGGGGAGGCAATGTCGTTTGCGTCGAGATTTCCGCCAAGGAAAAGAAAGGCATTAAAGAGCTGCTGGAAAGCGTGCTGCTGGTTGCGGAAATGGAAGACCTGAAAGCGAACCCCAACCTGCCTGCCGCCGGTATCGTCATCGAAGCCGAGATGGACAAGACGATGGGACCGCTGGCAACCGTGCTGATACAGTCCGGAACGTTAAAAGAGGAAGATACTATCGTTGTCGGTACTACCTGGGGCAGGGTAAGAGCTATGTTCAATGATAAGGGCAAGCGCATCAAGAAAGCTGAACCGTCCACTCCGGCGGAAATTCTGGGCCTCGATATCGTGCCGCAGGTCGGAGATACGCTGACCGCCGTGGCTGACGAGCGTCATGCCCAGGCCATTCTCGCCCGCAAGAGGGCTGAACTGGAAAAAGCATCTGAAGCAAAATCGGTCAACCTTGATAACCTTTACGACCAGATAAGCGCCGGTAAAGTGAAAGAACTTAATGTCATTCTGAAGACGGATGTCCAGGGCAGCATCGAACCGATAAGGACATCGCTGGAGCAGCTGGGGACAGACGAAGTAAAGGTGAGGATTATCCACAGCGCCACCGGTAATATTTCTGAAAGCGATGTCCTGCTGGCTTCGGCTTCCAACGGACTTATCATCGGTTTTAGCGTCAGCGCCGGAGAAGGCGCCCGACGGCTGGCGGCTACCACCGGTGTTGATATCCGCTTCTACAATATTATTTACACGCTGACCGATGATGTTGATAAAGCCCTCAAGGGACTGCTGGAGCCTACCTACGTTGAAGTTATCGACGGGCGCGCGGACGTCCGGGCGGTTTTCTCGGCCGGCAAGGGGGCTAAAGCCGCCGGCGTATTGGTCTCGGACGGCAAGGTAACCCGCAATGTCCTGGTAAGGGTCCGGCGGGGTAAAGAGATACTCGCCGACTCCACGGTAAGCAGCCTCAAGCGCTTTAAGGACGACGCTAAGGAAGTGGCGGCCGGCTACGAGTGCGGCGTGGGCGTCAAAGACTTCAATGATTTCCAGGTCGGTGATGTTCTGGAATTTTATAGAATGGAGAAGTCCGGTACGTAACCTGAATCCGGAATTCGAGCCATGTCACATCGCATCGAACGCGTCAATACGCTCATTCGGCGTGAAATCAGCGAGCTGATTCAACAGGAATTAAGAGACCCCCGACTTGACGAATTTGTCGTTGTCACGGAAGTAAATACCTCCCCGGACCTTAAATACGCCAAAATCTATGTCAGCAGCATGGGCGGTCAGCAGGAAGAACAGAAAATACTGGGGATATTAAATGCCGCAGCGGGCTTTCTCCGCACCGGACTGGCCCAGAAAACAAGACTCCGCTTTACGCCGGAGCTGAACTTTGTCTGGGACAACTCCATTGAGCACGGCGACCGCATCCTCCGCCTTATCGATGAAGTCTCGCAGAACGATACTGATTAGACCTGCTGGCACGACCGGAGATTTCAGGAGAGAAAAACTTATGAAATTTTCACCTGTGCATCACTGTATTCGGAAAGTAAAGTCCTGGTAGCAGCCACCGCTCATGGTCAGCCTGTGATAGCCGCTCATGGTGAGCCTGTCGAACCATAGCGGCAACCATAATTCACCCCTCGACAGGCTCGGGGTGAGCGGGAGATTGAAGGATTTTTGGACGGCATACTGAACATCGCTAAACCCGCGGGCAAGACCTCCTTCGGCGTGGTCGCCATGGTGAAACGCCTGACCGGTGAACGTCACGCGGGACACGCCGGAACACTCGACCCGGACGCTACCGGCGTCCTGCCCGTCTGTCTGGGACGCGGCACCCGCGTCGTCGAGTTCCTGGTGGATACCACCAAAACGTACCGCGCCGTTATTGAGCTCGGTAAAGCCACCGATACTTACGATGCCGGCGGTAAGCTAACCCAACAGGGAGACGCTTCCGGCATCGTCATCACCCAACTGGAAAAGGCGCTGGAGGCGTTCCGCGGCACCATCCGGCAGACCCCGCCGATGTACAGCGCCGTCAAGCATAAAGGTCAAAAGCTCTACGAGATAGCCCGGACCGGCATCACCGTCGAACGTAAAAGCCGCACGGTAAAAGTCCACCGACTTGTCCTCCTCGATTGGCACCCGCCTTTAGTTACTCTGGAAATAGAATGCAGCAAGGGCACCTATATCCGTTCGCTGGCTAACGACCTCGGTCAATCGCTGGGCTGCGGCGCTTATCTTAAAGAACTGGTACGCACCCGGTGCGGCATCTTTGATATCGATGATGCCGTTTCCCTGCCGCAGCTGGAAGAATCTGTTAAATGCGGTGATTGGCAACAATACCTCCACCCCATCGATATCGTTCTCCAGGACTTCCCCGCGTTGGTCGTCGATGAAGCCGGAGAGAAAGCCATAAAGACAGGCAGTCCGCTGCGCGTGGAGGATAATGATATCAATAGCGGGGATGCCACCCTCAAATATTGCCGGGCATATAGTAGCGACGGGCGATTCCTGGGCATACTCCAGCACGACCCGGCTGGAGAATACTGGCGACCCAAAAAGGTGTTTATATAGTTATCGAGCCTTGATTCCAGGCTGAAATACTACTTATGTCAACTAATACAGGCGTAAACCTTGACAGCTTACGCCTAAAGAGAGTATAGTGCATCGGATACTTACTCAAGCTAAATAACCGGCTATTTACAGTCCGGCATCTCTTTAGAAAGGGGTAACATCAAAATATGGGGAAAGTTAATGTGGCAATTATCGGCGTGGGCAACTGCGCCTCGTCCCTGGTACAGGGCGTTTATTATTACAAAAACGCCAAGGAAACCGAAGAAGTACCCGGGCTTATGCATGTCAATCTGGGCGGCTACCATATCAGCGATATCAACTTTGTAGCCGCCTTTGATATTGACAAGAACAAGGTCGGCAAAGACCTGTCGCAGGCAATCTACACCAAGCCGAATAACACGTTCAAGTTCTGCGATGTTCCTATGACCGGCGTAAAAGTACAGCGCGGTATGACCCACGACGGTTTGGGCAAGTACCTCTCGGAGATAATCCAGAAGGCGCCCTGGCCGACGGTTGATATCGTCAAGGTCCTCAAAGAGACCAAGACCGATGTCGTCCTCAACTACCTGCCCGTCGGCAGCGAAATGGCTACCAAGTGGTATGTGGAGCAGGTATTGCAGGCTGGCTGCGGGTTCGTCAACTGCATCCCGGTCTTTATCGCCAGTCGTAAGGACTGGAGCGCTCGTTTCGCCGACCACGGACTGCCGGTCATTGGCGACGATATTAAGTCGCAGGTCGGCGCCACCATCGTGCACCGTGTGCTTACCAAGCTATTTGTCGACCGCGGCGTGAAACTGGAAAAGACTTACCAGCTGAACTTCGGCGGCAATACGGACTTCCTCAACATGCTGGAAAGGGAGCGTCTTGAGTCCAAGAAAATCTCCAAGACCGGCGCGGTCACCTCCCAATTGCCCTATAAAATGGACCCGGATGATATCCACGTCGGCCCCAGCGATTATGTACCCTTCCTGCTCGACCGCAAGTTCTGCCACATCAGGATGGAAGGCCGCACTTTCGGTGACGTGCCCCTCCTCGTCGAGGTCAAGATGGAGGTATGGGACAGTCCCAACTCCGCCGGTGTCGTCATCGACGCCCTGCGGTGCTGCAAGCTCGCCATGGACCGCGGTATGAAGGGTGCTTTAACGGCGCCGTCGTCCTATTTCATGAAAACACCGCCCATTCAATATGGCGATACCGAAGCCCGTAACGCGGTAGAGGAATTTATTGCCACTAATTCGGCTGCTCCGAAAGCTAAACCCGCTAAAAAACGGGGGAGAAAATAGCCCGTCATGAAGATAGCCCTGGTTTCCCCTTATGACTTTGCCTATCCCGGCGGCGTGGTCAACCATATCTCCTGCCTGGAACAGCAATTCACCCGCCTGGGCCATGATGTTAAAATAATCGCTCCAGCCTCCAAAGCCGATACCGATACCCTCGGTGACCGCTTCATACGCATCGGCACGCCGCGTCCGGTACCGGTCAGCGGCTCCATCGCCCGGGTTACCATGTCCTTATGGCTCGAGTCCAAGATAAAAGAGGTCTTCGAACGTGAGAAGTTCGATATCTGCCATCTCCACGAGCCTTTAATGCCCACCCTCTGTACCACCGTCCTGAGATTAAAAAAAACGCCCATGGTCGGCACTTTTCACGCCTCCGGCGGCAAACCCTGGTACACGATGTTTTCACCCGTCATGAAATGGTACCTCGACCGATGGTTCCGCAAACTCGATGGCCGCATCGCCGTATCCAAAATCGCCCTGGGCTATGTAAATAAATATTTCCCCGCCGATTACACCATCATACCCAACGGGATTGACACCCATCACTTCAACAGCCACGCCCAGCCGTTTGATACGTTCCGGGATGGGAAAACAAATATCCTGTTTGTCGGAAGATTCGAAAAAAGGAAGGGGTTCGACTACCTCCTGAAAGCCTACAATATGGTCAAACGGGAAAACCCCGATTGCCGCCTCATCGCCGTGGGGCCCGGCGTCCGGCTGCGCAATAAATACGAAAAGTCGATTAAAAAGAACGCCATAGAAGACGTCCTTTTCACCGGCTATGTCTCCTATAACGATTTACCCCGTTATTATACGTCCGCCGATATCGTTTGCTTCCCGGCTACCGGCCGCGAGAGCTTCGGTATCGTCCTGCTGGAAGCCATGGCGGTCGGCCGGCCTATCGTTGCCTCGGATATCGACGGATATGCCACCGTGCTTACCGACGGCGTCGAGGGAATCGCCGTGCCGCCCCGGGATGAGGAAAAACTCGCCGAGTCTATTACCCGTCTCATGCGAGACAAGCAGCTCCAGGAGCAGATGGGCGCCAGGGGGAAGCCGAAAGCGATGCAGTACGATTGGTCCCTCCTGGCTAAGAGAGTGCTGGATTTCTACGCCGCGACCCTGGACAACATCAAGCGGACCGGGGCAGCGCCGGAAAAAGAAACTGAGCCAACCAGGGCTATTTCAGGAAAACACTGAATAATGGCAAAACTAGCTTCAACCCGAAAAATCATAGCGGGTAATATTACCCAGCCGATTGCCAGACTCCTTTCCAGGACCCCGCTAACGCCGAATACTATTACCTGGCTCGGGTTCGGCATTACCGTCGTCGCCGGAGCGCTGGTGGTTACCGGGCATCTCCTGGCTGCCGGTATCGTCGTGCTCGTCGCCGGGTTTTTCGATATGCTTGACGGTGCGCTGGCGCGCCTTACCGAACGGGTTACCCGCTTCGGCGCCATTCTCGATTCCACCCTCGACCGTCTCTCGGAAGCCGTGCCGCTTTTAAGCCTGCTGGCGGTATTTGTCAGAGGACAGGATTTCGCCGAGAGTATACTGGTCGGCGTCGCCCTGCTGGGTTCACTCATGGTCAGCTACATCCGCGCCAGGATGGAGGGGCTGGGCATCGAGTGTAAAGCCGGACTGTTTACCCGGCCGGAAAGAGTCATCGTCATAGCGCTGGGCCTGCTTTTCAGCTATTTCGACCCCGCGTTGCTGGTGGCGCTTTCCGTCATTATTTTCTTCAGCTGGTTTACCGTCGTCGAGAGAATGGTCTACGCCTGGCGCCACATGCGCCCCTGAATCCCAACGTAAAATCCTTCCCTGCCCGGAGTAAATAATATAGACAAGGTACGCCTGTGATGGTAGAATGTATGGGTTTTGGCTCTAGGAGGTAAAAATGCCGGTTGTAGCTGTTATCGGAGCTCAATGGGGAGACGAAGGCAAAGGCAAAATCGTCGATATGCTGACGGAGAAAGCCAGGTACGTGGTGCGTTTCTCCGGCGGTGATAATGCCGGCCACACGGTAGTCAATCCCCAGGGAGAATTCAAGCTGCGTCTCACGCCGTCGGGCATTTTTTACAAAGACACCACTTCCGTTATCGGCAACGGCGTCGTTATCAATCCCGCCGTATTGAACGCCGAGGTGGACGACCTGAACTCGCGCGGCATCGATACGTCTAAACTGCTTATCAGCGACCGCGCCCACCTGATTATGCCCTACCATATCCTTATCGAGGGACTGGAAGAGGAAGCCCTCGGCGGTAAAGCCATCGGCACCACGCGCAAGGGCATCGGCCCCGCTTTTGCCGATAAGGTAGCCCGTACCGGCATCCGTGCCGGCGACCTTTTGGACAAGTCGGTATTACGGGATAGACTCGCCACCGCCCTCGAAAACAAAAATAAAATATTGTCCGGGGTTTATAGCGTCAAGCCGCTATCGTTCGATGATATTTACCGCCAGTATTGTCAGTATGCCGACCGGTGGTCTCCTTTTATCTGTGACACGTCTGCCGTGCTGGCCGCTGCCATAGACCGCAACGAAACCGTGCTGCTGGAAGGCGCCCAGGGCACGTTGCTCGACCCCGATTTCGGCACTTACCCTTTCACGACGTCTTCTTCGCCGGTGGCCGCCGGTGCCTGTCTGGGGGCCGGTATCGCCCCCAATAAATTAACTCACATCCTGGGTGTCTTCAAAGCCTTTCAGACCAGAGTCGGCTCCGGGCCAATGCCGACAGAACTTGACGATGAAATCGGCGAGGCCATACGGGAGCGCGGCCAGGAATACGGCACGGTGAGCGGCCGACCCCGCCGCTGCGGGTGGTTCGATGCCGTGGCTGCCCGTCTCAGCGCCCGCATTAACGGGTTTAACTCCGTGGTCATTACCCGCCTTGATATCCTCGATGTCCTGCCCCGGTTAAAGATATGCACCGGCTATATGCTCGACGGCAAGACCATCGATTACTTCCCGGCCAGTATTACCGCACTGGAAAAGTGCCAGCCTGTTTACGAGGAGATGGCGGGGTGGGAAAAACCTATCAGCGATGTCCGCAAATTTAAAGATTTGCCTCAAAACGCCCAACGTTATATCCGCAGGCTGGAGGAGCTGCTCGACTGCCCGGCGAGCCTGATTTCCGTCGGGAAGCATCGTGAGCAGACCATCGTCAGGAAGTCGGTTTTTTAACTCGGGCACACTGAAAATGGCTATCGTCAGAGCAGCAAAAGAGAAAGATATTCCCCGCATCCTGGAACTTTACCGCCAGCTTTCTTTCCACCCGGAGGAGTATAAAATCCCCCCTCTGGAAGAGTGCCGGAAGGTCTTTGCCGCTGCTTCTAAAGTACCCGGTTACAGCCTGCTGGTGGCGGAGGAAAACGGCGAAGTTATCGGCACGACGGTGCTCGTTATACTGCCGGGGATGGCGCACGGCACCTCTCCCTTTGCCGTGGTGGAATACGTCGTCGTCGATGAGAAGCGGCGCAGTCATGGCATCGGCAAGCTGCTCATGGAGTACTGCCTGGCCCGCGCTAAAGAGGCCGGCTGCTATAAGGTAATGCTCACCAGCGATAAGAGGCGGGAGAGAGCGCATAAGTTCTACCGCTCGCTGGGCTTCGAGACATCCGCCGAGGGGTTCAGATACTATTTCTAGCTATTCCTGAAGGCTATTTCTCCGGCAGTTCTAAAAATATCTAATTCTCCGGTATCTTCAGCTATTGACAATTCCACTGGCAGGACTATAATTGACTTGCCTGAAATGCGATAAACTAAAAAAGTAAGGTATTGACCGATGGACAAGTACATGCTTAGTGTCGAGGGGCGGGCGAGATACCAGCGGACGAAAGTTCGTTTGAGTATGGAAGAACTGTCGAAGGAAGGCTGGGAAATCCTCGACTATCTTTACGAGCATAACGCCTCAACGGTGGCGGAAATTGAAGAACATACCGGCCTGACCTATGCCCAGTTCGTGCATAAACTGGAATCGTTTTTATCCTGGGGCTACATCGAGAAATTGTATGAACCATAGTAACTGTAAAAATCAAAGGAGGTAATCAAAATGCCAGAAGAAAAAATTGCCGGTATCATGCGTGAGTTCGTCAAAGCTATGGCAGCCGGGGAGGTGGATAAGACACTTGCCTACTTCACCGATGATGCAGTCTCGACCAATCCTTACGGCACCTTCAAAGGTAAGGAAGCAATCAAACGCAACCTGACGGCGATGTCCACGAACATGAAAGATATGAAGGTTACGGAGACCGGTAACGGGATAATCACACAGGGGGATAAGGCCTTTTTCGAGCATGTCCTGAGCGGAACGTACCA
>Ga0315289_10014486_pt1 | contig 11007 bp, 20 predicted proteins | sample YL17G11_40_MG_FD_203452 | JGI IMG/M metagenome (GOLD analysis project Ga0315289, IMG submission 203452) | Sediment microbial communities from Yellowstone Lake, YNP, Wyoming, USA - YL17G11_40 | ecosystem: Environmental > Aquatic > Freshwater > Lake > Sediment | place: USA: Wyoming | collected...
ATCAATGGAGCCGTCGATCATAACGGAGGTGAAACCGAGTTTGACGCATTCCTCGACCGTTTCGATGTCCGGACCATGGTCCAGATGCAGCGACATGGGAATAGCGGGATATTTCTTTTCCGCCATGTAATTGACCATCACGGCCAGAAGGCCTTTATCGGCATATTTGAGCGCATTGCGGCTTACCTGGATGATGACCGGCGAAGCCGTGGTTGCGGCGCCATCGCAGATGGCCTGGAGCTGTTCCATGTTATTGACATTGAACGCTCCTACGCCATAGCCCTTTTTATTCGCTTCGTCAAGAATCAGCTTCATTGGAACCAGTGACATTGTCGTATCTCCTTGAACTCGGTCGTGGTATGGTTATGAATCGAACGACTGTTTGCGCGTTGAGCGCTTCATTGCCTTCATATCGCCGCCTTTGGGCAATTCTTTCCGCGCCGGTTTTTCCTTCTTGTCTTTAATGGCTTTTTCCCTGGGCGCTGCTTTCTTTTCGGGCTTGGGCGTTTCTTCTTTCTTTTCCGCTGCCGGAGCCGCGGCTTCCGAGGCTGCGGGTGCGCCTTCCGCCGGCTGACCGGCCTGGGGCGCCGCCTTGGCGGCGCTCTTTTTGCGCGCGGCGGCGATTTCCGCCCCGCCGCGGCCGACCAGTTCGATGATGGCCATCAGCGCATTGTCCCCGCGACGTTCCCCAAGCTTGATGATGCGCGTATAGCCGCCCTGACGATCGGCAAAGCTCGGAGCGATATCGTCAAACAGCTTTTTCAGAATGGTCCGGTCCCGGATTACGCGCGACGCAAGCCGTATGGTATGCAGGCTTTTATTCTTGGCATAGGTGATAAGCCGTTCCGCCAGCGACCGCATCTCCTTGGCCTTTGTAAGCGTGGTAACGATGCGTTCTTTGTCAAACAGTGCCAGCGCGAGATTGGCAAACAGCGCCTTGCGATGGCTGGCGCTCCGGTTCAGTTTTCTTCCGCTCCGTAAATGACGCATTGCTTAAACCTTTATTCCGTAAGTATCAGTTTATTTGGTTGCGGCGGCCGTGGCGTCCTTCTCGGTGCCCATGATTTTATCGACATCCATGCCGAACGACAGACCCAGATTGGCCAGGGCCTGATTGAGCTCGATAAGCGATTTGCGGCCGAAGTTCTTGTACTTGAGCATGTCCGATTCTTCGTTGCGCACCAGGTCGGCCAGCGTATGGATATTGGCGGCGCGCAGACAGTTGTTGGAACGCACCGACAATTCCAGTTCGTCAACACGCATTTTAAGCAGCTGACGCAGCCTTTCGGTCTTTTCATCGGTTGCTTTCTCTTCCACCGGCTCCAGTTCCCCTTCAAAATTGATGAAGACTTCCAGATGGTCATGCAGCAACTTGGCCGCATACCCCATGGCGTCTTCAACCGGGATGCTGCCGTCGGTCCAGACATCCATAAGGATTTTGTCCAGGTCGGTCCGCTGGCCCACGCGGGTATTCTCCACCACATAGTTGACCTTTTTGATGGGCGAAAAAAGCGAGTCGATGGGAATGGTTCCGATGGGATCGTCTTCGCGTTTGTTCTGTTCCGCATTCACGTAGCCGCGGCCGTCCGATACGCGCATTTCGATCTTTAATTTCGCGTCGCCGTTGATGGTGGCGATATGAAGATCGGGATTAAGGATCTCCACATCGGGATTTTTTTCGATATCGGCGGCTTTGACTTCGCCTTCGCCGCTCACATCAAGCCGCAGGATGGCGTCTTCATCGGAAACGAGCTTGACGCGCAGCTGCTTGATGTTGAGGATGATATCGGTAACGTCTTCCACCACGCCGGGGATCGTCGAATATTCGTGCAGAACGCTGTCGATTTTCACGGATACGACAGCGGCGCCCTGCAGCGAAGAGAGGAGAATGCGGCGCAACGAATTGCCGATGGTGTGTCCCCATCCGCGTTCCAGCGGCTCGACAACGACCCGCCCGTAGCTGGGCAGGTTCTCCGGATTATCAATCCGGATGCTCTTGGGCATGAGCAGGCTTTTCCACTTCATTGGTACACCAGGCTCCTCACTATTTGGAGTAGAGTTCAACCACCAGCTGCTCGCGAACGTCGCTGGGGATCTGATGGCGCTCGGGCGGCCGGAGCACCGTTCCCGATAACTTTACTTTGTCAATCGAAAGCCACTCGGGCGTTTCCTTGACAGATTTGAGTGCATTATGGATCAAGTCAAGGTTTTTGCTGGTATCTTTTACCTGCACCACATCGCCTTCGCGCATCTGGTACGACGGAATGCTTATCTTTTTCCCGTTGACCATGAAATGGCGGTGCCGGACCAGCTGCCGCGCGGCGATGCGAGACGGCGCGAACCCCAGCCGGTAAACCACATTATCGATGCGCATTTCCAGCATCCGAAGCATCGTGGTCCCGGTAACGCCCGTGGCCTTGGCGGCCTTGGCGAAATAGGTCCTGAACTGACGTTCCATGATGCCGTAAATACGGCGTATTTTCTGCTTTTCGCGGAGCTGCGTATTGTATTCCGAAGAGGTTTTCCGCCGTTTGGTGCCGCGATTTCCCGGAGGAAAAGGCCGCCGTTCGAAAGCACATTTTTCCGACCTGCACCGGTCGCCTTTCAGCATGAGCTTCTGGCCTTCGCGGCGGCACAGTCGGCACGCTGGGCCATGATAAACTGCCATATCCTGTATCTCCTTCGTTTCCGGGCTGAACTATTTCGATAGTACCGTCTAATTTATATTCTTCGACGCTTGGGCGGGCGGCAACCATTATGCGGAATGGCAGTATAATCTTTGATCGATGATATCCGCAGACCCGACTGCGCTAGCGCGCGTATTGCGCTTTCCCGGCCGTTGCCCGCACCGCGCACATGAATCTCTATTTTGCGCACGCCGGCATCATAGGCTGCCTTGCCGGCCACATCGGCCGCGATCGAGGCGGCAAACGGTGTGCTCTTGCGCGACCCTTTAAAACCTGATTTGCCCGGCGATGCCCATGAAATAATGTTGCCATGAGTGTCCGTGACGCTGACGATAGTATTATTGAATGTGGCGCGGATATGGGCTACGCCTTCGGCCGGTGCCTTCTTTTTTATCTTCTTTACCGCCGGTTTGGCGCCTTCCGGCTTGCTTCCTGCTTCAGGCGCTTGCGGCTGCTGCTTTTCCTGCTTTGCTGCATCCATGATTTATTCCTTCATATGCTGCCGATGATTGGCAATTATCCTTTGGACGGCGTTTTCTTCTTGCCGGCAATGGTTTTGCGCGGACCTTTGCGCGTGCGCGCGTTCGTGCGCGTACGCTGGCCGCGTACCGGTAGATTTTTCCGGTGCCGCAAGCCGCGATAACACCCGATGTCCATCAGGCGCTTGATATTAAGACGGACCTTTGCCCGCAGAGCGCCTTCGACTTCGAATTCGTTTTCGATGACTTTGCGGATTTTGTCAAGTTCGTCCTCGGAGAGGTCCTTGATTTTGCGGTTATAGTCAATACCCACCTTCCGGCAGATGGTCCTGGCCGCCGACCGTCCGATGCCGTAAATATAGCCAAGGCCGACTTCCGCGCATTTATTATTAGGTACCTCGATGCCTGCAATACGTGCCAACGTGCCGCTCCTTCTTTAAGGGTAAATGCTCAGCCCTGACGCTGCTTGTGTTTGAGGTTTTTGCAGATCACATGGACAACGCCTTTGCGTCTGACCACCTTGCAATCTTTGCATATTCTTTTAACCGATGCCTTGACCTTCACAAATACTTCCCCTTTGATGATCGTTATATGGCCTGCAGCAGCCTAATAGCCGCGTCTGCCGCGCAACCGTCCTTTTTTCAGAAATCCTTCGTAATTATGCGTCTGAAGGTGCGACTCCAGCTGCTGCAGGGTGTCCAGCGCAACGCCGATAACAATAAGGATGCTGGTGCCTCCGAAATAGAATGACAGATTAAACGAGCCGATGAATAAAAACGGCACGATGGAGATAAGCGCCAGAAAGATGGATGCGGGAAGCGTAATGCGCGTAAGCACATTGTCAAGATATTCCGCCGTCTTTTTTCCCGGCCGGATGCCTGGAATAAACCCACCCGATCGCTTGAGGTTATCCGCAATATCGATCGGGTTGAAAATAATGGCCGTGTAAAAATAGGTGAAGAAAATAATTAGAAGCCCATAACAGATGGAATAAACCGCATGTCCGGGACGGAACAGATTATTAATGCTTTCAACAACCTCGTTTCCAGGGAAAAAACTGGCGAACATATTCGGGAAAAACATGAGTGAACTGGCAAAAATCATCGGGATCACGCCGGCCATGAGAAGACGCAACGGCAATACGGTGTTCTGCCCCGCATACATTTTTGTTCCAACGACTTTTTTAGGCGTCTGGATCGGAATGCGACGGATGGCCTGATACATGAAAACCACCGTGGCCACCATTCCAACGATAACCGCAAGAATTACCAAGCTGATCATCGGATGCCGTGTGCCGCCAATCACTTGCTGGACTTCTCCGATAACTGCGTCCGGGATTGATGCGACGATACCGATGAATATGATAAAAGATATGCCATTGCCCACGCCGCTGGAAGTGATCCGCTCGCCCATCCACATTGTGAAAATGGTCCCCGTGGTCAGGCTGATTACAGTAATAATCATGAATGTAATTCCGGAGATCCATGGCAAAACCGCCGGCGCTCCGGTGGAAGGGGAGGTTATGCTCTGCAGCCAGATGGCGATGGCGACCGCCTGGAACACCGAAAGGATGACTGTACCATAGCGGGTATACTGGGTCAGCTTTTTACGCCCTTCTCCGCCTTCGCGCTGGAGTTTATGGAAATAGGGGAACACGGTCCCCAGAAGCTGGATGATAATCGAAGCACTGATATAGGGCATGATGCCCAGGGCGAAGATGGTCGCTTTGTACAATGAGCCGCCCACGAACATGTCCCACATGCCGAAAAGCGTATTGCTGGATTGCGCGAAAAAGTCGGCGAGCACCTTGGCATCGATGCCCGGCGTAGGGATATGTCCTCCAATGCGGTAGACCAGAACCATACCGACAGTATAGAGAATCCGCTTTCGGAGCTCCCCTACGCGGAAGATATTGGCAAAAGTCTGCAAGAAATTCTCAAGCACGAGCAGGATCCTCCGCTTTGCCTTTTGCCTTCTCCGGCGTTTTTGCTTTTTCCGGCGCTATCGCTTTTTCCGGCGTTTTCGCTTTCTCCGCCGTTTTCGGTTTTTCAGTCGATTTCGGTTTTTCCGCGGGTTTTGCCTTTTCCGGTGCCTTGGATTTCGCCGGGGCTTTTGCCGGCGCATTTCCTGTTTCTTCCGCTTTGCCTTTGGCCTTTTCGATTTTCTCTTTAGCCGGCGCAGAAAACGCATCGGCCTTGATGGTCAGCGCCTGGGAGAGTTCGCCATCGCCCAGCACCTTGACCAGTTCATTCTTAGACCGGATCAGCTTCTGGTCGTAAAGCCAGGCGGCGTCTATCTCTTTGGCGCCGGCGGCCTTTCGGGCGATCTCTCCGATATTGACAATCTGGAATTTTACCATGTTGTAGTTCGAAAATCCGCGTTTGGGAATACGGCGGGAAAGCGGGGTCTGGCCGCCTTCAAAATAGGGCTTATAATGATCGCCGCTGCGGGCCGAAGCGCCATTATTGCCGTAGCCCGCCGTGCAGCCGCTGCCGCTGCCGTTGCCTCTGCCAACGCGGTGCTTGTCTTTGCGCGCGCCAGGGGCCGGTTGGATATCGTTCAATTTCAGCACGTTTTGCTCCTTATACTTCTTTCACTTCGACAAGATGTTTCACCCGATCGATCATGCCGCGGACCGCGGGCGTATCGGCATGTTCCACCGCCTGCCTTATTTTGCGAATGCCCAGCGCCCGCATCGTTTTCTTCTGGGGAGCATAGCGGCCGATGGTGCTTCGCACCTGGGTAATGCTGATCTTTTTTGCCATGGCTGTAATATCCTTATGTCAAGCAACGATCTGGCGAAGCCGGTTGATCTGCTCACGCGTTTTTACGTGCAACAGTCCATCCATGGTGGCCTTTGCCACATTGTGGGAATTCGTGGTTCCCAGACACTTGGTCAGAATGTTTTTGATGCCCGCCAATTCCAGCACGGCACGCGCCGGCCCGCCGGCGATAACGCCGGTGCCCGCGCCAGCCGGCTTGAGAAGGATGCGGCCGGCCCCCCAGTGCCCGATCACCTCGTGCGGAATGGTACCATTGACCACGCTGATGGTAAACAGGTGTTTTTTGGCCTTTTCAACGGCCTTGCGGATCGCCTCGGTCACATCGTTTGCTTTGCCCATGGCGATTGACACGCGTCCGTTGCCGTTGCCCACGGCCACAAGGGCGTTGAAACCGAACCGTCGTCCGCCTTTAACGACCTTGGCGACACGGTTCACGGCAATCAAACGTTCGGTAAGCTCGGCGCCATCGCCGCTCATCTGTCCTGCTGCGGTATTCCTGATCTCTGCCAATGGTTCCTCCTCAGAACACCAGTCCTTTGGCGCGCGCGCCGTCTGCCAGCGCACGCACGCGCCCGTGATAAGCGTAACCCTTTCTGTCAAACACGATCTTGGAAACGCCTTTGGCTTTGGCCTTTTCGGCAATAACCTCGCCGACGATCCTGGCCACTCCCTTTTTGCTTTTTTCCTTTGCCGATGCGAGCATGTCCCGCACTTCCTTGGAAGTGCTTCCCACCTGTGCGATGGAGGCATGCCCTGCGTCGTCTATGATCTGCGCAAATATATGTTTCAGGCTCCGGCGTACGCACAGCCGAGGGCGCTCGCTCGTGCCGGATATCCTCTTGCGGATGCGGAATGCCCGCCGCCGCCGCTCTATGATCCTGCTTTTCGCTTTATCCATTCGTCGGCCTTTCTCTATTTCACTGCGGCCTTGCCGGCCTTGAGCTTGATGACTTCGCCGAAATTGCGTATGCCTTTTCCCTTGTAAGGTTCCGGCGGCCGGATCGCGCGCAAATCGGCGGCGGCCTGCCCCACAAGCCGCTTGTCTATGCCATCGATGTTGATCCGGGTCTGGTTCTCTACTGTAAAAGTAATACCCGGGATGTTCTTGACGACCATCGGATACGAAAATCCCACCGAAAGGACCATGTCCTTGCCCTTGAGTTCGGCTTTATAGCCCACGCCATGGATATCAAGGCTTTTTCGATATCCCCTGGTGACGCCTTCAATCATGTTATTGACTATCTGGCGATACAGACCCCATAAGGGCTTGACTTCATCGGTAATTTCGTGCGACGGCCCTATGCGGACATGGTCGCCTTCGACTTTGACGGCAAGCACCTGCGGCAGGGTTTCGGTGATCGTTCCCTTGGGACCTTTGATGCTTATTTTGGCGCCGTCGATTTTTACTTCAACGCCCTTTGGTATGACAACGGGCTTTTTTCCTATGCGTGACACGCTTGATCTCCTCTACCAGACTTTGGCGATCACTTCGCCGCTGATGTTGTTTTTGCGACACTCCCGGTCGGTCATCAGCCCCTTGGACGTGGTGACGATGGCTATGCCCATACCGTTAAGCACGCGGGGAATCCGGTCGACCGAACAATACTGCCGCCGTCCGGGCGAGCTGATGCGCTCAAGGCCTTGAACGGCGTTGCGCATCTGTTCGTCGTATTTAAGCAGGATTTTGATGAGTCCCTGCTTTTTTGACTCCTCGACAAACGCATATTTCGCGATAAAATGGTTTTCGAAAAGGATACGCGTGATCTCTTTCTTCAGGCTGTTGGCCGGTATGCTGACCGTGCGCTTGCGGGCCTGAATGGCGTTCCGGATTCGGTTGAGCATGTCCGCTATCTGATCTGTCATTTCATTTCTCCTGTCATTCCGTGATATCAGCCGGATTTACCAGCTTGCCTTGCGCACGCCGGGAATGGCGCCCTGCAGCGCGAGCTGGCGAAAACATATTCTGCACAGGCCGAACCGGCGCAGAAAGGCACGCGCCCGGCCGCACCGACGGCACCGGTTGTATTTTCGGGCCTTGAATTTCGGCTTTTTTCGCTGTTTTTCCTGCCATGCTTTAGTTGCCACACACGACTCCTTGATGCGAAAGCTTATTTACGGAACGGCATTCCCAGTTCTTCGAGCAGCGCCAGACCGGCTTCATCGTTCCGGGCGGTGGTGCCGATGCAGATGTCAAGACCGCTGATGCGGGTGACCTTGTCCCGGTCGATCTCCAGAAAAACGATCTGCTCTTTAACGCCCAGCGTATAATTGCCGCGCCCGTCAAAGCAGCGCCGCGACAGACCGCGGAAGTCGCGGATGCGCGGGATGGTGACGGCAATCAGCCGGTCCATGAATTCCCACATCCGGTCGCCCCGCAGGGTCACTTTGCAGCCGATGGCCTGGTCTTTCTTCAGCTTGAAATTTGAGATGGCCTTCTTTGCACGACAGATAACGGGCTTCTGGCCCGTTATGGCCGTGAGAACGGATACGGATTCGTCGACCAGCTTCGCATCCTGCGTCGCTTTGCCGATGCCTATATTGATGACGATTTTATCGAGGCGCGGCACCTGCATGACATTTTTCGCATTCAGGCGCTTCTGCAGGCCCGGTACGACGACCGAACGGTATTTCTCCCGCAGCCGGGGCATTTTTTTCGTTGGGGTGCTCAATCTACCAGCTCCTTGGCCTTTTTGGAATATCTGACGCGCTTTCCGGTTTCCAGGATCCGAACGCCAAGCCGTGTGGGCTTGCCGGTCTTGGTACAGATCAGCTGCAGGTTCGAAAGATGAATCGGCGCTTCCTTTTCGACGATTCCCCCCTGCTGGTTTTTCCGGTTGGGCTTGGTGTGACGCTTGACAATGTTGATTTTTTCAACCAGGGCGGCCTTCTTTTTAGGTATAACCCGGATTATTTTGCCCGTATTCCCGGCATGCTCGCCGGCAATGATCTTGACGACATCGTCTTTTTTAAGACGTAACGACATGAAAGACTCCTTACCTTACACGACTTCGGGCGCAAGCGAAATGATGCGCGTGAATTTTTTATCGCGAAGTTCCCGGGCAACCGGTCCGAAAATGCGCGTACCCTTGGGTTCGCCCTGCTCATTGATGACCACGGCGGCATTATCGGAAAACCGGATGAACGATCCGTCTTTCCGGCCGACCTCTTTGGTGGTACGCACCACCACCGCCCGCTCCACGGTGCCTTTTTTTACGGCGGTGTTGGGGATCGCGTCTTTAACGGCCACGATGATGATATCGCCCACACCGGCATACCGTTTGCGGGTCCCGCCCAGAACGCGAATGCACTGCACCCGCTTGGCGCCGGAGTTGTCCGCCACATTTAAGTTTGTCAATACCTGGATCATAGTTTATCCTGACCTACGCTTGATGTGCATGCCTGCCGACGCTCAGGCGGCCTTGGTAACAATGTCGACAAGACGCCAACGTTTGGTTTTCGACAGCGGCCGCGTTTCAATGATGCGGACCATGTCACCCTCTTTTGCTTCGCGTTTTTCATCGTGGGCCACGAATTTCGATGACGTGTGGATGATCCGCCCGTATTTGCGATGCATATACTGCCGTTCGACGCGCACGATCACCGTTTTATTCATCTTGTCCGAAATGACCGTGCCGACGCGAACTTTTCTCTGGTTTCTCTCTGCCATTCGTTTTCCTTGCCGGATTGATTATTTGCCTTTTGTGTTTTTCTCGTGCAGAACGGTTTTCGCCCGCGCGATATCACGCCGGACTTCGCGGAGACGCAACGCATTGCTCAGCTGCCCCATGCGCGCCTGGAAACGAAGGTTGAAAAGCTCTTCCTCCATGCCTTCGATCCTGCCTTTGATCTCCACCGCCGACTGGTCTCTGAATTCTTTCGCTTTCATGATGGACCTTTATACCAATTCCTGTTTAATAAACCTGCTGCGGATCGGCAACTTATGGGCCGCCAGAAGCAGCGCCTCGGACGCGATAGCATCGTTGACGCCCGCCATTTCGAACATCACCGTGCCGGGACGGACCACGGCCACCCATCCTTCGGGAATGCCCTTTCCTTTGCCCATGCGGGATTCCGCGGGGTGCTTGGTATAGGCTTTGTCCGGAAAGATCCGGATCCAGATTTTGCCCCCGCGCTTGATAAAACGCGTCATGGCGATGCGCGCCGCTTCGATCTGTTTGGTGTCGATCCAGCCCGGCTGCATGGCCTGCAGGCCATATTCGCCGAAGGCCAGCGAATTGCAGCGGGTGGCAGTCCGCTTCATCCGGCCGCGCTGGTGTTTTCTCCATTTCACCTTTTTAGGTGCGAGCATGGTTATCGGTGCCTTTCCCTTGTTCCGGTCTTATGCCGCCGTTCTGGCGGAGTCACGTTCCCTGGCCCGTGCCTGGGCTTTTTCCAGATCAATGACATCGCCCTGGCAGATCCACACTTTCACCCCTACGGTGCCGTAGGTGGTATGCGCGGTCGAATGGGCGAAGTCGATATCGGCGCGCAGCGTATGCAGCGGAATGCGGCCTTCCTTGAAGGTCTCGCGGCGGGCGATTTCGGCGCCGTTCAACCGGCCCGACACCATGATCTTAACGCCTTCGGCGCCCATGCGCCGCGTGGTTGATATGGCCTTTTTAGACGCTTTCTTGTAGGAGATGCGTTTCTCAATCTGCCGGGCGATATTATCACCAACCAATTGAGCGTCGAGCTCGGGCTTCTTGATTTCTTTGATATTGATCTGGATATCTTTCTGCGTCAAGTGCTGCAACTCGCCCTTGAGTCGCTCCACCTCTTCCCCTTTTTTGCCGATCACGATGCCCGGACGCGACGTAAAAATGCTGACCGTGACACTCTTTGCCGTGCGGTCGATCTTGAGCGTCGAAATGCCGCCGTGCTCCAGGCGCTTCTTGAGATAGCTGCGGATCAGGAGATCTTCATAGATATAATCCGATAGATTGTTTTTAGCGAACCAATTTGAGATCCATGCCTTGCTGATGCCCAGCCGAAAGCCGATAGGATGTGTTTTCTGACCCAACCTGTGCCTCCTCAGTCAGATACGGTAACGGAAATATG
>Ga0315289_10014487_pt1 | contig 11006 bp, 11 predicted proteins | sample YL17G11_40_MG_FD_203452 | JGI IMG/M metagenome (GOLD analysis project Ga0315289, IMG submission 203452) | Sediment microbial communities from Yellowstone Lake, YNP, Wyoming, USA - YL17G11_40 | ecosystem: Environmental > Aquatic > Freshwater > Lake > Sediment | place: USA: Wyoming | collected...
CCGAAGACGAGTTCATTCAAATGGGCGATAATGTCATTTTGAATTATCGGGTATTTGATGGCGAAAAGCATCTCTCTGAATTTGATTCAGAGGGTGAGATGGCAGCAATAGGTAAAAGCAGAATACCGGGATTTGACCAATCTGTTTTGGGGATGAAGGTCGGAGATACCAGAGAATTTTCATTACAAATTCCAACTGAAGGCGTCATTCCAGATCTTGCGGGAAAAATTCTTAAATTCGCCGTTACCCTAGTTTTAGGCTCTAGAGCAATTCCAATGCCATTGAATGATGAGTTAGCTCAAAAAATTGGGAAAGGCTCTTTTGAAGAGATGCAGACGTATGTTATGGGTCTCGCGACTGCAAAGATTGCAGAGATGGAAAGAGCTAAGTTACTTAATCAAATTAGCGCTAAATTATTAGACATGAATGATATTACCGTTCCAGATTGGTTAAAAGTCTCTGAGGCGCAATACATCGCGGCTCAAGCCAATGTTGAGTGGGATAAGGTAGCCGATGACGTCAAAGAAAAATATATAGAGAACGCAGATAGAAATGTTAAATTGTCTCTTATTTTAGATAGAGTTAGAGAGGATGAGCCTACCGCTCAACTTTCCGATCAAGAAGTAATAGAAATGATTAAACAGACTTTATCAAAGGGTTCTGAAAATATTGATGATTCATTAAAGCAAATGAACCAAAATGGATATTTGGCGGTATTAGTTGCTAGAGTTCGTGATGAGAATACGTTAGATTTTATATTAAAAAATTCTAAGATTTTAGAATAAGGAGATTTTTATTATGGTTAAAAAAGATGCAGTTGCTGTTGATGCAGCCGAAAATGTTTCAGTTGGGTTTCCAGAAAAATGGCTAAAGAAAATTAGTCATTGGGTTGATGGTGCCAATAGCATGACGGATGATGAATTAAAGAAAGCCATTGTAGAGGCTGAGGGTAACATTTATACCGTCGATAAGGACAAAGATGAAGATGTTAAGCTTCGCGCCGCAAAAGATATCGTGAAGGAGCACTCTGAGCCTTATCGCGACGCCAAAAACGTTCAAACTGCTAAGATTAAGTATGCTTGCTACCTTCTCGAAGGTCGTGGAGTCAATATAAGCAACGTTCCAGTTAAGGTTTAATATGAAAGTGGAGAGGTTTTTAGTAAAAGCTTGCTGTGGTTCAACCTCAGTTACCTTCAAAATAGGCTCTCCAGTATCTAAGGATTTTCTACCATTATTAGTAGGGAACGGTTTTATTGAATCTAAGCATTTCACTGCCGCCGGTCTTTTATATGTTGAAAATGAAAGTCTAGTTGTAACGGGTTCTTTTGGGCAAAGTATATTACAAATTAAATGTAAAAAGACTTGCGAGGAATCTATTAATAATTTCGAGCAGTTACTGATTAAATGGAGCGAAAATGCAAAGGATCCAAGCGAAAAGTAAGAAAAACACAACTTACGCTAAATCTGCATTTAAAACTACCAATAAAAGTAAGTTAGCTATTGAATTCTCAATAATTACAACATGTTTCCACGAATCAGGGCATGCGATGGCCGCTTTGTTAAACTTCGGATATGTTCATTCTGTAGCCTGTCAAATAAATAAAAAGAAATCAACGACTTATTTGGGCGAAATGAAATACGACGGAGCGGCTGAGCTTGAAAATACTACCGATCCTATATTATTTCATAGGCTATTAATGGGTGATATCGCCGTTTATCAGGCTGGGTTAGCTGCTGAAAAGATTTTTTATAAAGAAATATGCGGAATGGATCAATTACCAGCCTGCATTAAAGAGGGCTATCAAATTGATTTTGGATACGTCTCCGATATTATAAAAGAATACAATTTAGCCCCGCCTGGTAAAAAAAGATACGCCTTTAAAAAGAAAAGTTTTAGACAAGTACAAAAGCTATTGTATAATAATTGGGACGATGTTAAGCTAATAGCACATACTTTGTTTCAAAAGAAAAAGCTTTTTCATGATGATTTAAAACTTATTCTTACGAATAAATCTTTAAATAAAAAATTCTGGAAGGAGCAATTCAAGAGCATTGAAATTTTAAGTTCGCAAGCCGATTCAGATTTTCCTGAATCTCACATTAAAAAACTATTTAAGATCTAACAACCGTATTCCCTAATTTACCCATACGCGATAATACAAGTTATTGTTATAGCGCTCAAGCGTAATTGAGCCAGATATGAACGTAAAGTATAATACTCAAAGGAACATATGACTGACTTCGTTTCATTACATAATCATACCGATTTTTCTATTCTTGATTCTCTAATTACCCCTAAAGAGCTTTTTAACAGAGCCAAAGAGTTGGGGCAGAAAGCTATCGCTATAACCGATCACGGCTCGCTAGCGAGCGCCTGGGACGCTTTAAAGGCATCTAAAGCATCTGGCGTGAAACTCATCATCGGCTGCGAGATGTATTTTCTAAATGATGCAAAGAAAACTGATGAGCGTTTTAGGCACATTATATTGTTAGCTAAAAACGCCGTTGGTTATAAGAATTTGCTTTTATTGAATAAGCGTGGTTTTGATAATAGCGCAATCTTCGCCAAAAGAATTTATCCCATTATTGATTGGTCGGCATTAAAAGAATATTCTGAAGGACTAATTTGTCTCACATCTTGCAGTAATGGCATTTTGGCTCAGCTGTTAATGAATAAAAGATTTGATGAAGCCGAAGACCAGCTCAACAAATTAGTTAATATTTTTGGAGATGATTTGGGTTTAGAAGTTCAGGCGAATACGTTAAAGCGTGGCTCTAACGTACATAATGATGTTATTGAGCAAGTTTTCGTTAATGCTCAAATAATAAAATTAGCCAAAAAATACAATGTTAGATGTGTGGCTACAACCAATTCACATTATGTAAATAAGGCGGACTCGGAAACTCATGATGTTCTTCTTGCTATTGGATCACATCAACCAATTCACTCTAATTTTAGGTTAAAATATGACTGCCCAGAATTCTATTTAAAATCTGGAGATGAAGTAAAGTCTTTTTTCGAAAGAAATTATGGCGATTTTGCCGATGAATTATGTGCGAACACAGTTTATTTCGCTGATAAATGCGAAGAGCCGGCTTGGATTGATCCAAAGTTCTCTAATCCTTCTGGTAAAGAGCTTCCGACTTTCCCCACTAAAGACGAATTAGATTATTTTATTTTCGTTAAGTGGAAAGCAGATCAAACGGAAGATCTTCAAAAACAAGATGAGGACAAGCTCTACCTTAGGTTCAAATGCGAAGAGAGCCTTAAAAATAAGCTCAATAAAATTGATCCAGATAAAATAGCAGAATATAAAGCTCGAATTGAAGAAGAGCTAGAGGTTTTTGAATTCCACGGATTCTCTAGCTATATGCTCATTGTTGCCGACTATATTAATTGGGCAAGGAAGAATGAAATTAGAATAGGCGACGGTCGAGGATCTGTCGGAGGATCTTTAGTAGCTTATATTCTTGGAATTCACCAAGCCGATCCAATTAAATATGGCTTGATTTTTGCTCGTTTCCATAATAAAGAAAAGTCTTCTTTCCCAGATATTGATACCGATTTCGCGCCGTCTGGCAGGGAAAAGGTACAGGATTACTTGCGCGCAAAATACGGCGCCGACCACGTTGCACACGTATCTAACGTCAATACAATTACGCCTAAGGTATATGTGCGCGACGTTTGCCGAGCTTGTGAGCTTGGAGGATCGAAAGATGCAGCCGTGAAACTCGGAACTGATATTGCAGATTGTATTCCCAAGGACATTCATTCTATTGATGATGCTTTGGAGCGAGTCCCAATGTTCGCTGAATATGCAAAGAAATATCCAGAACTATCTAAATATAAAGCTATTTGTGGAAAATATCGCGCGTGGTCTACTCACGCTGGTGGTATTATTATTTCTGCGCGCCCTTTGCCCGGTCTAATTCCATTAAAAAAAGATAAGGAAGGTCAATGGGCGATCGAATATGATAAAGAAAAAGCTGAAGAAAACGGATTGGTCAAAATGGATACTCTTGGATTATCTACGCTTGACTTAATTGATCAGACTTATCGGCTTATTAAAGAGGCTGGCAAAGAAGCGCCACCCGACCCACCCGATTATGATGAATATGATCAAACTACTTATGATCTTATTTCTAAGGGAGATACCTTTTGCGTATTCCAATTAGGTACAAGTTCTGGCACCATAGATTTATGTAGAAGGATTAAGCCTAAATCCGTAAATGACATTAGCTATATTAATTCGTTAGCTCGCCCCTCTGCCAGAGAAATGCGTAGCGATTTCATTGCGACCAAAGATGGTAAAAAGCCGTTCGCCCTACTTCATCCTACTTTGGGCAGAGCATTCAATAATACCTTTGGGTTCGGATTATATGAAGAGTCTCTGATGTATCTTGCGCAAGACGTTGCAGGCTGGACGCTTCACGGTGCTGACAACTTAAGAAAACTTACTAAAGAAAAAGGAAAGAATCCTAAAAAGGTTCAGCAGTGGAGAAAAGAATTTATTGAGGGCGCAGTAAGTCGAAATGTTAATGAAGAAATAGCTAAACGAATTTGGGACGAAGTAGTCGATAAATTCCAAGGCTATGGATTTAATATGAGCCACTCGATCCTTTATTCTATGAGTAGCTATAGAACTGCTTATTTGAAAGCGCATTATCCATTAGAATTTTTATTAGCTAATTTAATGGCTGAAGTTAAAAGCAATAGTCCAGATGCAAAAAACAATATTGCTAAAATTAAAAAAGAGATTAAGTCTCAAAAAGTTAAGATAGTACCTCCAGACATTAATAAATCTAGTTTAACTTACACTATTGATAAGGATAACAAATTAATTACCGGTCTTGACGCATTGAAGTTTGTAAGTGATGAGGCGATTAAAGATATCATTCTAAAGCGACCCTTTAGAAACTTTTTTGATTTCATGTCTCGGGTTGAAACGAAGAAAGTTCGTGCAAACACGATTCAGGCGCTGGCGGCAAGCGGCTGCCTTGATTCTTTCAATATTCCACGAAAACATATTTTCTTATACGTTTCTGATTATCGCAAAAAATTGCAGGTATGGTTGAAACGACATGATCCGAGCAAAGAAGAATTTTCTTATCCTTGGCCAAATGATCCAGAATGGACATTGCCAGAGCTATACGCTTTAGAGAATAATTATTTAGGAGATTCATTTGTTTGTGGTAAGCTGCAGGCATACGGTGATTTTTTCAAAACGTCACATATTACTTTGGATAAAATTAAACGCGCGCCAGATAAATCATCAGCCAAATCTGTTCGAGTTGAAGTTAAAGATATGTTTGAATTTAAGATCAAAAAGAATGATAGTAAATATTATGGTCAATCAATGATTAAGGCTACCGTTGAAGATGTAAATGGCGCTCAATGTGGTATGACAATTTTTCCAAAAGGATTGGCGCAAGCAAATAGTCGTATTAAAGATTTAACAAACGGGAAACATATTTTTGGTATTGGGTGTGCATTGCATTTTGCCGGAACCGTTAATGTTTATGAAGATGAGGTTGGAATTATTCTTGAAGATTTATTTAGTTTTCAACCTTGCCCTCAACCGCCCGCTGACTTAAAAGCCAAGAAAATAAATTTAAAACTTCTTAAAAAAGAGAAGGTTGAAGAAACCTCTGGCGAAATGGAAACTGAAGATATATTGTTCGAAGAGATAGAAGATATGCTTATCAATGAAGGCTTGTTAGATATTGATGTAGATTACGACGGCGACATTTAAATTGATATTGATAATAATAAAAGAAATAAAAAATGATATATTTGATAAGATTTTATATCAATAACGGAGTATAAGATTATGAAGTTGTCAGATTGGGCAGATAAACAAGGCATTAAGTACTTAACAGCATACCGCTGGTTTAAAGCTGGTAAAATGCCAGTTCCGTGTTATCAAACTGAATCCGGCACCATCATCGTCGATGTTCCGGAGAAAAATATGCAAGATGATCAATTAAGTAGTCAAGCCGTATCTCAATTTTTAAAGAAAACCGTGGAATTTAGTAATGCTAAAACTTCAATAGAAGATTTTGCAGCCTATGTTTTATCTAATTATAAATTAGAAAATTCAGGCGCTGAGGAGTCTGAGGTTCAAAAATCAGCTAAAGGCACAAAAGATATGATTAGTCCTCATTCTAGTCAGCATTTTAATAAATTTTTAAAGAAAAACGATAAAAAGCCAGAGCTTAATATGTTTCTAATAAATGAACAATCTTTAGAAACTATTACGCTGGCTTCGGCTGATGCATCTTCTTCTGAAGAAGCTTTAGCAAAAGAACTGTCTAGTGTTTTTGACCCAGAGGGTTCCGTAAAAGTTGGAACCGTCCTTCCAGTCAATTCAAATTATAGATCTTTTGCTAAAAATAATCCTAATATCAAATTAATGGCAAATGATTTAGGTGCTGCAATTACGCAGGGCAAGACCTCTTCAACAGTAAAAACACTCCAAAGTTTAGAAAGTGGAGCTATAATTGCAAGATCAATTTCTTCGGCGCCCATCGACGTCTCCAATGTAAGTCAATCAGCATCTGGCTGCGTTTTTAACGATTCGATTTCTTTTGGCGCTCCCGCAAGTTCTTTTGCCTCCGTCTCATCTGGTTCATATACTCCCATGAATTATTTGTCTCTAGAGGAAGAAGTTTCGGAAGAAGACTCAGTTTATTCCTCATTTACTAAGACTGCCTCAGAAAATATCATTGAAAATGAAAAAGTCACTTATGACGAAGCTAGATTGCTGGTTGATCTTATGATCAAATTAAACCAGGTATCCAATGACCCAATTCAAATCGATAGAAAAGCAAAAGAGATTTGTAATTGGACTAAAGATACCTGGAAATCTATTTTTGCTATTAGCGTCCTCGCGGCAAAAAAATAAGGAAAGAACATGTTCAAAAATTTATCTCGCAGAGTTTATCTTCAATTAAGAAGTTTCATTATCAGTCTATTGGCTTGGTGTTGGTTGAAACCGGTTTTACTCAATATTAAGTTGGTTAATTTTTTTACCAAATTTTTAGCTGGCGCTAAAATTAAAGTATTAAAAGATATTAATCTTTTTGAACTTGCCACTAATACTAAATTATTTTTAACTACAGATAGTAAGCGCGCGCCCTATGGTCCGCAAATTACTAAAAGAGCCGATGAAGAAGAAGATTGGAGAGAGAATGTATATGTTAAAAGCTCAATCGAGCGTTTAAAACAAAGAACAGCTTTAATGCAACATGAAGGTGAAGTTGGTTTAATTAAAAGATCGTATGTTCCTAAATCTCCAGATGAGGTACCGCCACCATTAAAACCACTTGACGGCTATACCACCGTGGAAATGTCAGAAGACACTAAAGCGAAATCCTCTCCAGAGGATTTAGCCAATGCATTAAAAAATATGGCTGAGCGTCTTCGAGCAAGGGGACTAGTCAAAGAGATTAAAAATGAAGTTGGCAAAGAAACAGAGGCTGAAGTTGTTCTTAAGAGGAAGCCTGCTGCAAAGAAAAAGACGCCTGCCGTTAAAAAGAAAACAAATAAAAAAGCAGCCATTAAAGTGGTATCTAAAAAGAAGAAAATTAGAAGATGATATATTAAGGGTAAGAGGATAATATGAAACATTGCGAGGACCTTAAATGCAAGGTTTGTAAAAAAGAATATGATCGGGCGCGTTATCAAAGAAATAAAACGTTCGTTTGTAATACAACTAAAATTTACAGACAGTCAAATGAAATTAAGGTAAAATTAAATAAAAAGCAATATTACCTTAATAATAAAGAAAAATTAAAAGAAAGCGCCTCCCTTTATAGATTAAATAATAAGGAGAAGCGTAATAAAGCTATTCGTCATTATGAACATAAAAGAATGAACAATGATTGTGCTTTTAAATTGCGAAAGAATATTTCATCTTCAATAAATCATTATTTAAAAAAAGACTTTAAATCTTGTTTAAAATCTTTACCATTCACTATTGAAGAATTAAAGATTCATCTAGAGTCTCAATTTGAATCTTGGATGACTTGGAATAATCGCGGAAAATATATTGTATCTAAATGGAATGATAACGATCGAACTACTTGGACGTGGCAGTTAGATCATATTATACCACAATCTACCTTTAAATACACCTCTATGGAGGATAAGAAATTTCAAAATTGTTGGGCGTTAAATAATCTTCGTCCTTATTCCGCAAAACTAAATTTATTAGATGGTGTAAATAAGATTAGACACGAAGGAGTTTTAAATGCGTTGTAAATCTTGTACAAATGAAGTTCCGCCAAAATTTTCCCACGCCATAAAGACTAATATTTGCCCTTTTTGTGGCGAAGAGATTATGGATTCTGAATTGCAATTGGCTCTAACTGGCTTACAAGAGGCTATGTTGGCTGTAGAGGAATATCCAGATGAAATGCATGATTGGCTTAAGTGTAATTATCAATTAGTTGCTGAGTCTGGAACGGTACCCTTATCTCAATATGAAGCTGACTTAGTTGAAATTGCGGACTTGCGTAGTTCTGTTGAAGAGTTAAAAGAAAAATTGGCTAATGCCAAGCCAACTCCAAAGAGCGGCTTAACGGGACCAACAAAATTACCCTCAGAAATAGCCAAGGATAAGAATGGAAATGCTCTTGAGGGTGAAGCGTTGGCTGACCCCGAGACTAATAGCAAATTCTTTAAGAATGCTTTGGTGAAACAACCGGTTGATGCTGCTCAGCATTACAAAAACATGGTCAAGAAAATTAAAGAAACAGGGACTATGGGCTCTAGTGAGGGTGGCAGCGGCGGCGGAGCCATAACTCCAGAAATGATGGCGGCATACACCTCGGGTGAAGAGTCTGACCCCTCAGAATATAATGAATTGTTCGGCGGCGGTCCAATAAATTCTGCCATAGATTCTGATTATGATGATGAAAATGAAATTCCCGCTGCCGCGTTGCAAATGATGCACTCGGCTAAGAGCCAAAGTGGCGACTATAACGCAAGGGATGTTGCTAAGCTACAAGAATTGCAAAAGAAGGCGCAACGCGCCGGAAACGCAATGAACCGTACTGGTGGCGTTGGATTGATTAGAAGATGAGTTTAGGAATAATTGATAATAAGAAAATAGATTTAACCTCCGATGAGTGGAGTATGTATAATCAAATTGTAGTTAGTTATACTAAAGAGCCATATCAAAAGGGTGATGATTTTTTTATTGATTTATTTGAGACAGACGAAGATGGCATTATTATTTTTCTTAAGCCACCTTCTCAGAGGCAAATTAGTTTAGAAATTTATCTATTTATGATGAGCGTTATGCAGCATCAACATATTCGCAAAATGTATAATCAAATAGAAGTTTTATCTAAACAATTATCTTTAAAGATTGAGAATGAGTTAAAAGAAAAAAATAAATAAGTGACAGTGAAGTAAGGAATAATATGACGCAACAAGTAATGCTTAGTGATTTTTTAGGAACTGATCTTGAGGAAAATTTTGCAATTTTTGATATGACTGAAATTCAAGAAGTTCTAGAAACCCTAAGAGATACTGATCCTGTTGATTTGGCTCACGCCGAATTATTACAGCAACAATCTTTGCGTGGCGCTGATATAATTACTGGTTATTTAGGTAAAATGGTAAAAACTGTTGGTTATTTGGAAACAAAAGTAAATAGTGTAAAAAATAAAGTTTCTTTAGAATATGCAGCTCCTGACGGATCAAGAACAACTACAGACATGAAGATTTGGGCAGGGCAATCTTCTCCTGAAGTAGAAGCAGTATCTATTAAATTGTCCAAAGCAAAGGCATCAAAAATAGTTTTAGAAAAAAAATATGATATACTAATTAGAAGTCATCATCATTATAAGGATATTGCGGCTGGTTTAAGAAAGACTATATTGGGATACGGCTCAATAAAAGTAGCTGAAGGATACGAATGATTTTAAGAGTGTGTAAAAAGTGTAATACGGAAAAATCTATAGATCTTTTTGTAAAAAAGAAAAAGAAAAATGGAGATGTATATATTCTATACACATGTTTAGATTGTAATAAAAAATATAACACTAATTATTTTAAATCATATTATGGTGAAAATAAAGAAGAATTAATCAAAACATCTAAAGACTGGTATGCGGAAAACACTAATAAGAAAAAAGAATATGATAAAAATTATGGAATCCTTAATAAAAATAATAAAAAAATCTATGATGCAGAATATCGAACTTTAAATAAAGAAAAAATAAATAAACGAACATTAAAATATATTAAGAGTAGAAAGCTTAATGACCCCGCTTATAAATTAAGAAAAAGTATATCGTTTAGTATTTGGTATTATTTGAATTTGAATAAATCATCAAAAAATAATAAATCAATTTTGCAATATTTACCATATTCTATGGATGAACTAAAAGCTCATCTTGAAAAACAATTTGAGCCTTGGATGAATTGGAGTAATTATGGAGCATATCATATTAGATTATGGAATGATAATGATCAATCATCTTGGACGTGGAATATAGATCATATTATTCCACAGAGTAAATTACCTTATACAAGCATGGAAGATAATAATTTTAAACAGTGCTGGTCATTAAATAATTTAAGACCTTATTCAGCTAAACAAAATATTATAGATAGCAATAAAAGATAATTCCCCAGAAGATATAACGCATATGCAATAATCGGGGACTAGGAGAGAAGATGAGTGATGATAAAAAAAAGAAAGACGATAAATTTACGGCATTTTTCAAGAGTTATTCAGACAGCGAAGATTTGTTAGACTTCAAATTTGCGAGCCAAACGATTGGCAAAAAAGTACCAGTTATATCCTCTGGATCATTAGGATTAGATAATGCGCTTTCGTCTGGAGGGCTTCCAAAAGGAAGGCTAATTCAGTTTTACGGCGCCCCAGGTAGCGGCAAAACGCTGATGGCGATGATTGCGATGTTGGAAGCTCAGAAAGCCGACCCAACCGCCTATCAGGTGTTTATCGACGCGGAAGGTACCTTCGATCCTA
>Ga0315289_10014488_pt1 | contig 11006 bp, 19 predicted proteins | sample YL17G11_40_MG_FD_203452 | JGI IMG/M metagenome (GOLD analysis project Ga0315289, IMG submission 203452) | Sediment microbial communities from Yellowstone Lake, YNP, Wyoming, USA - YL17G11_40 | ecosystem: Environmental > Aquatic > Freshwater > Lake > Sediment | place: USA: Wyoming | collected...
GATTCGGATAATAGATTTTTGTGTCAATCTATCAACAACGCACGACAGCACTTAGGTCAAAGAATTCGTGATCTTAAAGAATCCTTAACTGAGGGGGAAGAGCAGGATTACCACGCTTCACCGCTACAGTGGAGAGATTTGTTTATTACCTCTTTACGCTTTCTCAGAGAAGGTAAAAGGAAGTTCGCACCCCACACTACAAACTCGGATGTCGATCTCTTCCTCGATAAATATAAGTATTTGTTAGGAGGGGTTGATGAGTAAGTTCACTGACGATCTCATCTTTAAGCTAAAAAACTTAACTGACGAACAGATTGAACGGCTGGCTGATGCGGTAGATAAGGTGACACCAGAAGAGGCGGCTAAATGGGCTAATTTAGAAAGGCATACTGAGCGTGCTTGGAAGGAGTATCTTAGGCGTGAAGCTAAAGATATTTAATCAGAAAAGAGATGCATTTGACGATTTCGGACCACACGTAGCACATATTGGAACGAACCAATCACTAGGCTATGAAGATTTTTCGTCATATAAAAAAGATTTTAAGACACAGGTAGTGTCAGAAGATGAGATCAAGATACTTCAGTCTCTATTCTCTTTGGAAGTGAATGAAGATGAAAAGGCAGAGCCGAAGGTTTTCGGTATGTTCATGTTTCTTGATCCAGACTACGAAGAGAATAATTAGAATTCGTAGCCCAGTTAGGGTTACAATGGTCGATTGATATACTCAAGGATTGGAGGATATTATGCCAACTGTAATGATAAAATATGCGTTGCCCGAAGAAGATGCTGAGATGAAGTTAGCACTGAAAGCCAACGAGTATCAGCAAGCTCTGTCTCGTGTGTCGCAGGAGATCTTTAGGCCAGCAAGAAAACATGGATATTCAAATGCGAAACTACAGAAGCTCTTGGATGATAATGAGATAGGATACGAAATCATAAGTATATTAGAAGATATGTTTCACGAGATCGTTAGAGAAGAGGACATTGAGTTAGACTAAGATGAAGACGAAGAATAACAGACAGTATTGGTTCATATCCGACATTCATGTAGACCACACGAATGTCCTTCATCTATCTAAGCGGCCTTTTAAGAATGTTCAAGAGATGGAACAGACCATTATAGAGAACATCAACAAAGTGGTACGTCCTAATGATGTTCTTATTTTAGTCGGAGATGTCTCTTTAGGTAAAAAGGAATCATGGGTTAGGTTTTTGTCAGCCCTAACGACTAAAAATGTAATTTTGGTGAAGGGTAATCATGATAGGTGGCAATCAATACCCAAGGACATGCTGCTGATGATCGTAGAACAGATGGTTATACGGATGCACGGATTTTTGTTTGTTGTCTCCCACTACCCTTACCGCTGTAGTGCTTGGCGTGCTTTTTGGAGAAGACTTCATCCTTCTGTTTTAAGTCCAAAGCGACCACGGGATACTGGTCTTTGGCTCTTACATGGTCACGATCATAGAACTAGTAGGTTGGTGCATTACCACCCTCGTATGATTAGCGTCGGGGTTGATGCCAACGATTTTAAGCCAATATCAGGTGAAGAGATTATTAGAATTGTTCAGATGCAGGGGAGCAGTCTGGGTAACAAAAAGGACAATTGGTTTGGTCGCATCATAAAAAGGAAGAAGAAGCATGAGTAACAGCGGTCGTATAGGTGGGAAAAAGAAGTCGGCAACTCATAAGATGGTTCAGTCTAAAGAGAAGGTAGAAGAGTGTGGTGGGGGAGTAAACCGAACCCATAGGCGTGCTTATGCTGCGATGGCTCGCAAGAATAAGGATGTTCTAGACGAAGCAAGCATTCTAGCTGTTAAGTATTATAATGGCGATGTGGACGCTGCTAAGAACTGGCTCTATGCGGAGAGTGATGGGTTTTCTCCTTTAGAAAGAATTTTAACTGGAGACGGTGCCCTCGTGCTTAAGCAATTAAAAGAGATGCTATCGATCATCCCTGACGAGGTTGTAAGGCGATGATTCTTTATCACGGCACAGATTCCAAAAACCTTAAGAGCATCCTAGAGAAAGGTCTTCTTCCACGGAAGGAGACAGGAAATATTGTGTACGGTGGAGATCTTGCTAGTAACGAGCATTTTACCTATTTGACACGGTGGAACCCAGTAGCCCACGCTTATTCAATAGATGAGAATAAACCTGTTATTATTAAAGTCGATGTAGACGAGAACGACCTATATCCCGACGAGGATTGGCTTGAAAGAGAGCTATCGTGGGAAAGCATCTTAGCAACAGGTAAAGCGTGGCGTGGTAGACCTTCTGAATTAGATATCAGCAGCAATAAAGATAAGTGGCGAGAGAGCTATCAGTTCTTTGGGAACGTAGCTATTAGATCCGTACCACCAGAGAAGATCGTTGCTCATGTAATTCTAGATCCTTCTGATTTTATGTACCACTGCGGCCTTGGAGCGCAAGGTAACCGAATGGTCAAAGATCTTAAGGACGAGATCAACTTTATCGATCCAATGGTAGTAGAGAAGTGCATATCAAGGCTTGATCTTCTTTTTACTAGAGGATGGGAAGCAGCTAAAAAAGACATTCTGAAAGAACGTCCTTCGTTATCATTATCTCTTCCAAAGCCCACGGAGCAGATTCGGGTTAAAGGTAAGAAGCTAAAGGTTCTTTTTAAACCTAATATAGCAGCAGGGCTACCCGTCTATATCTGCGATGAGTGGCAGGATAACTTTCCAATAAAATTACCGGAGGTGGATAATCGGTTTGCCAAGCTAGTGCAGGTTCATCCCCATCTTCTATCGCATTGAAAGTGGTTAAAATGAAAATGTTAAATAGTTTATATGCTAGGTTATTGCGAGTGCTGGATACATCAGGGAATTACCAAGTATCCCGTGGTGCAGGAGTAAAGTCCTCTTTTGGATATAACTTCGGAGCTGTGAGTTATTTCCCTATTCTTACTCTTAGAAAGACCGCATGGAAAACCGCACTCAAAGAGCTAGAATGGTTTATGTCAGGAGATGAGACATGCCCAGAAGGCGTACTGAGTGATGTTTGGTGGAAAGGACAATTAAGTCCAGACAACACGTTGAGACAAGGATACCCAACCCAGTTGCGTAATTCCCCTGCACATGATGGATCGACGTTTGATCAGATAGCTTGGCTTAGAAAGGAAATTAAAGATAACCCTACGTCCCGAAGATTGTGTTTAACAGTTTGGAACCCAGCGACGATGGCAAACTTCACCGCTATCAACGAAAACCCTATGGCTCCTACTTGCTGTCATTTAGCATTCAATCAGTTCCAAGTCATCAAAGGCGAGCTAAGGATGAATGCGATTTTTAGATCCACTGATGCTATACTTGGGCTTCCTCACAACTTTGTACAACACCGAGCACTTCAGCTTTATTTTGCTCATCATGCTGGTGTACCTGCTGCTAACTTCTATAACCTATTTATGAATGACGTACATTACTATGACCACCCAGATCATAACAGGTTTGTAAATTGGCTTATGGCATGTGATATGGATGGAGTTCATGCACTTGATTATCATCAAAACGATCTTATTTACACTCCAAGTAGTGTAGAATTCAAAGCAGAAGATTTTACTATTAAAGAAAAACTACGAACACCTTTGTACACAAATAAAATCGAACGCACACTCTAAGGGGTTACTTAATGAGATTTCGGCTATTTATCTTTAAAGATCCTGATGCCAAAGATCGGGGTTACTCACTAGCTGGAATTAAAGTACCACTCACAACATTTGTTCCTATCCCAGCAAAACCGAACATTGTATCTTACGATGACTCGTCAGCCTACGGTCCCTACTCCGAGTACTGGCAAGTACCGACCTGCTTTTTGGTCTTGGCTCGACCGTCTCTTAAGCCTCACTTGCGTGGTGTTGAAAACCTACTTGTACCTACTGATTGGGTTGATGTCGCACCTGTAGATAGCTGGGAAAAGCTACCTTCCGGCTAATTTGACGTAGTGATTAGTGACAACTGATCTTGTCATATAATAATATTGTAAGTATACTTGTGATGAATGGATTACAACTGATAGAACTACCAGAAACCGCAGAGTTTATTGTCACTACCAACATTAAATCTCCAATTAAGATTACAGGTGTAGCGACCACAACAATCGTTTTATTATGGGGGATTCTGATGAGGTTTAAACGGCTAGGCATACTGATTCTTGCGTTATCCTTAACTGTGATAGCTTATGGAGGATCTTATTCGTCGGGAGGAGGACGTTCCTATTCTTCTAGTAGATCCTCATCTTCGTCATCATCACGCTCCTATTCATCCTCCTCAAGTAAGAGCTATAGCTCAGGGAGTAAATCATCTCCCTCATCTAGTAAGAGCAGCGGCAGTAGTTCTAAAAGTAGCTTCTCGTTCTTTGGGAAAAAAGCAGACACGGCTCAAGCTAAAGTAGGAAGTAAATCGACTTTTGAGAAATATAAAGCTAGTCAACAAAGCTACGATTTCCTAAAGAAACAGCCACGAGAAACTTACGGTACACGATCAACTAGGCAGCAGACGATTTTTAGAGACTACTACAGCCGACCTGCTGTAGCGGCTCAACCTCAAGTTGCTTATCAGGATTCAACTTGGAATCCTTTCTTTTGGATGTGGTTGTTAGATCGACCGAACCAGCAAGCGGCTTGGGTTTATAACCACCGTAGTGAAATCAGCGATGAACGTTACAAGGAGTTGGTAGCAAAGAATAAAGATCTAGAAACTCAGGTAAAGGCTTTAGAAGATCAGAAGGCCGCTAAAGATCCTAGTTATGCACCGAAGGAAATAGATAAGGATTTGATGTACTCAGATGATTATGTAAAAGATGTACAAAAAGACAGCGGTGACTTTAACTGGTTTTTGTGGTTATTAGTATTCCCAGTGAGCCTTGGCCTACTAGGTTGGGGTGTATATGCCGTATTTTTTAAGAAAAGGGGATTCTAGTATGGAGACACTTTGGCAGCATTGGACAAAAAAGAAAGAAGAGCCGAAGCCAGTTATGGATCTCATACACAATGAGTTAGGATTTAAAGCTGGTCAAACGGTAACGATAGATATTTTAGATTACCGAGCTAGAGACTATACAATTCTTAACGTCGAAGAATATGTGCAAGAAGTTGGGGTTGAATCCTTTTACGCAACTGATTACGTTCTTGAAGAGGGTCTTAGACTTAGGGTTCGAGATTTTAAATCCGAAGCAGTATGTTGGCTCGTGACACTTCACGATGAGTTTGCCTTCAACGAAGACTTTCTGACCGTAGTTAGAGACGCTGTGCAGTCACAATTTTCGTTTGATGATGAAGGTATTGAATTCCTACCTACAAGTAATAGCACTAAGCCAATGCAGGTGAGAATAAAGAATGACCTTCTGGAAGGTAGATCCCTGTCTGTTTGGCAATTTAACCGTGTCGGTAAAGATGAGGCAGGACAAGAGTTTTCGGAATTTTTGATTATTGAGCAGGATAACGACACAGGTTGGTTTCAGTTGTGGCGTGGGTTCTCCGTACCTCTAGAGCGTGTGCTTGTTATTTAGTTCGATAAAATAGAAGAAGCAGGTTCATATTATCTATTTTTACGAAGTAACGTATTAGTTCATAATAGGAACATGAGGACAATAGGTGTTCTAAGTATAAAATATTATATGAGGTTTTTATGATTTCGAGCATTGTGACAGGTATTATAGTTGTTCTAGGTCTTATTCTGGTATTTAACCTACGAGCTTTTAAAACATTGTTCGGGGTTGGTAAGGCACAAGCAGGTAAACTAGCCAGAGCAGCAGAAGATCTCGATCCAGTTGCTATGTACAAAGAGAAGATCGAAGAGGCTACTGATAACCTTCGTGTAGCGAAAGAGAGCCTTGTTAGAGTTAAAGGTCTGATTACTAGTGTTGAGCGTCTGGTTAATGAAGGAAAAAGTGAAATCGCTAGGCTTGATGCTAGGATTAAACTTGCTCTCACCGACAACAATGAATCGAGAGCGGCTGAGTATGTAACGCAGCTTCAAGAGGCTAAAGTACAGCTTAAGCAAAATGAAGAGCAGCTAGTAACACACAATAGCTCGTATCAAGCATTCTTGAAGCAGGTACAAACAGCTCAAATAAAGATCATCAACGCTAAGAGAGAAGCCGAGAAACTAGGCACTCAGCTTGAGATCTCAAAGGTTGAAGCAGAGATTGGGGAGATCAACCAACGCTTCTCATCGAAGGCTGATCCTCTGGATGAAGCTCTTAGATACAAAGATGGTATCCAAAAGCAGATCGACCAAAATAAAGCCCGTGGTCAAGTGTTCGCAGATGTCAACACTGACCTTGTTGAAGAAGACAACGAAGAGGCTAAAATTAAAGAGATGGAAGCAAAGGCTTTGCTTGACGAGTACAAGAAAAGTATGCAACAACCTACCGCATAGTAGAGAGACGACTTTTTTCATTCTTCATAAATAGTCCTTTGTTTTGGGCAGTCTTATTTAGACTGCCCATTTTTTTATCGCACACCTTCCTTTGACAAGAGTGCCTACTATTGTGTAGGATGTGTGTATATAAAAAGGACGTGACGATATTGGCATACGGTTTTTTTGATTTGTGTTTAATTTTTTTGAACCGCAGCCTTTAGGAGCCTACCTACAAAAGGTGTGGGTTTAATTCCCACCGTCCCTTTTTGGTATTACGGAGAGGTACGTATGTTGAAAGTGTTGGATCTGTTTTCTGGTATTGGTGGATTTACGTTAGGTCTACAACGTAGTGGTTATTTTGAAACCGTAAGATTTTGTGAGATTGAAGAACATTGCCAACGTGTCTTAATGCGTAATTTCCCAAATATACCCATTTCATCAGATATTAAATCCATAACGGCATCTGTAGGTGAATACGATGTTATGTGTGGGGGTTTTCCTTGCCAAGACATTTCCATAGCAGGAAAAGGAAAAGGACTAGAAGGTGAAAGATCGGGCTTGTGGTTTGAATATCAACGTCTAATTAATGAAGGTAAACCTAAATATGCTATCATTGAAAACGTCAGTGCCTTACTTAACAGAGGCTTGGCTACAGTCTTACGAAACCTTGCCGAAATCGGGTACGATGCGACTTGGACGGTCTTCGACAGTAAATTCTTCGGAGTACCTCAGCGAAGACGCAGAGTTTACATTATTGCCGTTCGTGATGGAATCCCCACCGACACCGACATCTTCGAATTTGCGAGACGTAATAGCACACAACTCCAGCCCAAAATGGAGATTATCCAAAGCGAATTTACTAGCAATTTTAAGGAGAAAACAACAGGGAGGGATATATCCTACTTCACTATGCAACGAAGTAACGAATATTCTGAATGCGGAATAAGTAATACGTTAGCAAAACGTGATTATAAAAGTTACACCGACATTGTATCTGAGGATGGTTATCTTCGTCGAGTAACACCGACAGAGCGTTTACGATTGCAGGGTTTCCCAGAGGATTGGTTTGATGGCTGTTCATTATCATATAAGCAACAATTTACCTGTAATGGTATGACAATTCCAGTCGTCGAGCATATTGGTAGGTTGCTACACTCTTTTGATATCGGCATGAGTAAAGGTTTTGAAGTACCGTATGTTTATGAAACAGTGGCGTGGTGATTATGGATATTTTCGATTTTAACAAATTAGAGAACTTTGACGAACACATAGAGCTTTCTATTCCAAATTATGACAAGCTATTCTCTCTTTTTGTAGATTTAGCTACTATATTTAGCGAAGGTGGTACGTCTGTTGTAGACTACGGATGCTCAACAGGTAGGCTTCTGCGAACCCTCCCTAAAAAAGAGGGATGTACCTACTTTGGGGTTGATAATTCTAACTTACTACCACAATCTACGGAGTTCTTCGGTGACTCCATTAATGGGGTTACCTTCATTAAAGAGGACGCTACTAAGGCGTTAGATGTCGGCATCCCATCGGTTGTGGTTAGTATGTTCTTTTTGCAGTTCCTTACTCAAACCAAACGGAAAGAGATGCTACGCAGGTTTAAAGAATTTGTTAAAAATGGCAGCGTCTTATTGGTATCGGAAAAAGTAATTTTAGATGATCCACGTATCGATAATCTATTATCTAGGTTACATCTTAATTCAAAGCGATCAAAATTTTCGGATTCTGAAATATTGGATAAGGATAAGCAGCTTCTTTATACCATGTTTTGTAAACCAAAATCGGTGCTTTTAGAAGAGCTTGGAGAGATTGGTACTGTAACTCAAGTGTGGCAAAGTTTTAATTTTATGGGTTTTGTGGTGCGATGACAGACAAGGTTCGAATATTACGGGATGCTATAGATCACGTTGACACCGAGATCCTCGATCTGATCTTTCAACGTCAAACCTTAGCACGAGAGTTAGGTAAACTTAAACAGCAAATGGGGTTACCAGTCCGCAACTGCGATGTTGAACAGAGCCGTATAGTGTCTGGGTTATTATTTGCAAACACAATAGGTCTATCCGCAGATTTGACTAGAGAGGTGATCCAACTTCTAATTAAACATGCTGTCATAGCGCAGGAGAAGGATCGAGAGGTATGAAGTGTTACTAATGTCGCAACAACCAAACAACGGCTTGACCATAGGTGATCTTTTTTGTGGTGCAGGTATTGGTGCGATTGGTATGAAATTAGCTGGTTTTAAAACAGCGTATGCCTTCGATAACAATTCAGTTGCAGTGGATACGTTCAATAGGAATATCGAGCCGATAGCTACCCTAGAAGATGCACATGAATTAGATATAACAGCATTACCTCTCGCAGATATTATTGTTGCTGGATTCCCGTGTAAATGCTGGTCGGTGGCAGGAAAATCCTTGGGTTTACAAGACCGTAAGTATGGGGATCTCGGCTCGATAACTGTGGATATTATATTAAAGAAACAGCCTAAAGCCTTTTTAATCGAAAATGTCGGTGGCATTATAGCCCAAAATAACATGTTATTTTTTGAGGAAGTTCTTAACCTCTTAGGTGAATCGTACAATATAGCGTGGAAGTATATTGACTGTTCAGACTATGGAGTACCCCAAAAGAGAAACAGAGTATTTGTTATAGGGATGAGAAAGGATCTTAATTTACAATTTAATTTCCCCCCCTATACTCATGTAACAAATAAACGCAGCGTTCTTGATGCGATTGGTGATTTACCTAAATTACCAACCTCAGATATTCCAAATCACGGTCAAGATTGCGGCATACGTAAAGATGAGAAACCCTTTGTTAATAAGATACCTGTAGGTGGGAATTGGAAGGATTTACCTCTTGAGGATCAAATGACTTTTATGAAGGGTGGTTTTCATTCTGAAGGTGGAAGAACAGGTGCCCTGTATAAGGTCGATCCCACAAAACCTGCCAAAACTATTTTGAGTAGTCCTATGGGAAAGGCCACAGCTCAGATACTCCATTGGGAAGGTCACGCTCCTAGACGTTTTACCGTAAGGGAGAGTTTAAGATTACAGACCGTACCCGATACGTTCACCTTCGATGAGAGCATCCCCTTATTACGTCAGTACGATAGATGCAGTGGAATACCTAGCTATGTCACCTACCTCTTTAGCGGTAGAATTGCTGCAATGTTAAACGGGGTGGATAATATATTCACACGAGGATCACTACCCAAGGTGGAATACGAAGATTGGTAAACAGTTATTACGAGGAAGATAAATGAAAATATTAATGTTAGATTTTGACGGAGTAATCATACCAGAGCAAGCCTACCTTTACTGGAACGGACGCTCAGACCGTAAGCGTAAGAACCCAGAGCTGAGTAGAGCAGCTAGGAGCTGTCCTATCTGTATTTCCAATCTTAATTACGTCTGTACGCAAGTACCTGATCTTAAGATTGTAATCTCTAGCACATGGAGAAAGTATTTTGACCTAGTTCAGCTTAAAGAGGTGCTGGAGGAAGATGGGTTTAAGTTCTGTGATCTTATCGTTGGAATAACCCCTAGCATCCCTCGTGGCCTTTCGGATCTTAACGGTAGACGTGGTACTGAGATCCAAGCATGGCTTGATGAGTACAAAGAAGCTGAGGTGATCGATTGGGTAGCTATTGATGACCACAAATATAATATCCCAGTAGATCGTTTAGTACACACACAGCAGGAAGTAGGGTTTACTCTACTACAAGCATACAGTTTAATCGAAAGATTCAACTCTGAATGGGAGCGACCTCTCTTTGTTATGTAAGCAAAAGGAATGGATTATGACACAGGTTGGTGACAGACGTAGACCAAAAGAGCTTTCAGACCACGAAGCTGCTTTGAGGAAACCACTACCTCCTGATTCATTCATCGGTGCTATGTATGACAAAGTTCATATAGATGTGGAAAGAGAAGGACGTGTTGCAAAGGTTAGAAGGATAAATGGTAATCAAGAAAAAGAAAAAGAAGAGAACGATAAAGCCACGCATACCTGTGGCACCACCTAGTCAGAGGCATAAGACTAAAAAAGACTATAATCGGCAAGAATCAAAACTAGAATTAAAGGAGACTTCGGTAGATGACCAATGACATTATTGTTGCTGCACCAGAAGTCGAGTGCTGTCGGTGCCGTAGTAAATTTCATGTGTATTTTAAAGAGAATATGTTCGTTAAGGGTGTTGTAGCTTGTTGGGTGGAGTGCCCTAGTTGTAAAGGGAAATTTGTTCTTTCCTACGAGCATGATGACGGTAAGCTAACTAAAGTTGAGCCATTAGTAGGTTCTTTTCAAGATCAAGAAGGTGATGATGAGTGATTTAAGAAACGAAGAGGGTGAAGTAGTAAGTAATGATCCATTAGTTGTTTTTCTTTATGTGTTACTAAAAGAACATCTTCCTTCTGGTGTCATTGAGGAGATCATCAATAAGCACACCTATCAAGAGACAACTACGTTTACTAATTCGTGGCTTGCTGGATATGCCAAAGACCTAGCAGCGAGGTTACGATAGTGAAACGAACAACACACCTTGTTCTAAAAGATTCGGAAAGAATAGTTGTTTGGCCTACGGCAAAGGGCATTCTGAAAAAAGTAA
>Ga0315289_10014489_pt1 | contig 11005 bp, 7 predicted proteins | sample YL17G11_40_MG_FD_203452 | JGI IMG/M metagenome (GOLD analysis project Ga0315289, IMG submission 203452) | Sediment microbial communities from Yellowstone Lake, YNP, Wyoming, USA - YL17G11_40 | ecosystem: Environmental > Aquatic > Freshwater > Lake > Sediment | place: USA: Wyoming | collected...
GCGCGCGCCACCGTGTAGATCTGCACGAGCTTGATCTGCCCGCCGGCAGCGAGGATCTCACCGAGCCGCTGGCAGTAGGCTTCCTGTTCGGCCGGCGGGGGCGGCTCGCCGCGGATCCTGGCAAACAGAGACTGGATGACAATCGGCCGTCGCCGGGCGGTCTCGGCCAGGTTGGCAAGGATCTGCGTCCAAGGGACGGCCGACCGGGCCACGCGCCGATAGTAGGCCTCGGTGCCGGTGTCCAGCTTCGCCCAGATTTCGCCCCCGGTGGCATCAAGTATTTCCAGCGACCGCTGCACGCGATCGTGGTGAAACATGCTGGCGTTGGAAATCAGCACCAATTTGACCGCATCGAGGCCGAGCCGGCGGCGGACTTCCGCGCAGGCGGCTACGACCTCGTCGAAACGGGCGTAGATGGTCGGCTCCCCGTCGCCGCTGAGGGCAATGTCGCTGAGCCGCCGCAGCGGCGCGGGCGTCGAGTCAAATGGCGTGTGCTGATAGATTTCGCCCGAGGTGACCAGGGCCGCCGTCCACTCCAACTCGCGCATCAGCCGGTCGAGGTCGACCAGTTGCTCTGCTTCCGCCGCGGTTCGGTCGACCTGACAATAGATGCACTTGAAGTTGCAGGCCTTGTCCAGATTGATGTTCACGCCGATCGAGATGCCGCCGGCCCGACGGCTGAGCACTGGATACACGTAACGGTTCTCGGCGAAAGTCCGCGGATGGGCTGCGAACAGACCGCGGCCGGGCGGAAATTCAGGGGGAAGCTTCATCGCCTAGCACGGCAGCGTTGCTTGAGGAAGTCGGAACAGATCCCACCATAACCCCGGACACGGCCAAGCCGACAGGCACTAAGCCACGCTTCCACTTTGTGCCTTTGTGCCTCTGGGCGGTCTCAAATCTCAATCGCAATGCGCGAAAAGCCGCCAGAAACAAGCAGTTCCGGTGCGTATCGGCGCAAAGCATTCATTCTCAACGGTGTGCGTCTCCTGATAGCGTTGCTAGCAGCCATGAGTTTCCGGGGAAAACCATGCATTTGAATTGCATTTGAGATTTGAGACCACACTGTGCCTCTGTGCCTCTGTGCCTTTGTGCCTTTGTGCCTCTGTGCCTTTGTGCCTCCGTGCCTCTTCGCCTACACCCGCTTCAGCACGGTAAACTCGTCGAGTGTCACGGTAGTCAATTCGCCGTCGGGCAATTCCAGCAAGATGACGTCGCTCAGGACTTGATCGTCGAAGTTGCGGCGGAAATGCAGCCCGTGACGACGACGCTCGGTGCGGACCACGGTCCCGACAGTTCGCGTGGTCCAGCTTTCGCGACCGACGGTGACGGTGTGCTCCACCTCGACACGCTCACCGGGCGCCAGTTCGTCGAAAAGATGTCGAGTGCTCGTGTCGCTGGAAGGCATTAGACTCGGTCCCTCCGCTCGACTAGTGGTCCGCCAAACCAAGATTGACAGGTTCTGGGACAGTGGAGCAGGCATTCTTGCCTGCCCGGGGCAGACAGGAATGTCGGCCCCACCAGACCCCATCTTCATAATTTTCACACCCACCATTTGTTTGACAAGGGGCTTCGGGGCTTCCGGCCGGCCTTCGCGACGGCGCCTGTCTTGGTGGTCAACTTTCTCAGTGCAGCGAACCGAGTCTGAACCCGCTCGCCGTGCCAAATTCACGACGGCGCCCCTCCGCTTTCAATCGTCGCGATGCTATGCTGGGGAAAAAGGCGGAATACGTATGACCGAGGAAAACGGCGTGGAGAGCAGGATACCGCAACTGCCACAGGCGCAGCACGAAGATATCGATATCTCTGTCCCAGCGGCCGCTCCTTTAGCCCACCCTTTGGACGGGGATTACTTTCCTCCGCCGCATCGTCGTCACGTGCTGTTGCCGGTACTACTTTTCTTGGCCACGTGCGTTTCGACCTTTTGGACCGGGGCCGTCCACTGGGACCCCGCCGCATACTTAGACCGCATCGACGCCGCCGGCCGGATACTTTCGCAAGGCTTGGCTCTGGACTTGCTGCGGGCGGCACTGGTTCGGGCCGTCGGCGTGCTGACCCAGGACTGGAACCTATCGCAGGGCCTGATCTACATGGCGGCCGTAGTCGGAATCCTGCTCAGCCACGAAATGGGCCATTTCCTCACGGCACGCCATTACCGCATCCGCGCCAGCCTCCCCTTCTTCATTCCTGTGCCGATTCTGCCCTTCGGTACCCTTGGGGCAGTGATCGGGCTGGAGGGGTCGCGGGCGAATCGGCGGCAGATCTTTGACCTCGGCCTGGCTGGCCCCCTGATCGGCTTGGCGGTCACGTTGCCGATCATCTGGCTGGGAATCCGGCAGCTTGCCGCTGTGCCGCCGTCGGGCAGTGGACTGTGCTTCCACAATCCACTGATCTTTCGGCTGCTGATCCTCGCCATACGCCCAGACTACCCAACCCCAGACTACTTCTATCTGAACCAGTTCAACCCACTGCTCATGGCGGGCTGGGTAGGGGTCCTCGTAACCGGCTTGAACATGCTACCGATCAGTCAGCTAGATGGCGGCCACACCGCGTATGCCTTGTTGGGGCGCCGGGCGCATCTGTTGGCCCGCAGCCTCGTGGTCGCGGCCATCGTGGTCATCGTGGCCGAAGAGGTTTACGTGTGGGTGGTGATGCTCGTGGTGGTCATCCTTCTCGGGACCGACCACCCCCCCACTGCGGACGACCACATGGCCCTGGGTTGGCCCCGCCGCCTGCTCGGTTGGCTGGCGCTGAGCGTCCCCATCTTCTGCTTCCCGTCGCTGGGGATTAGCCCCCCGATGTGACCGGGGTGTTTGAGCCGGCGAGATTCGTCTGATAGAATTGAGAGATTGAAGACACTTCGGCAGCACCGGCTACGGCCACCCGTCAAAAGCAACAGGGGGATCAGCGTTGACAGTCAGCGAGTCGAGTAACGACGCCAATCCAGTGGAAACTCCGGGCGCACCCGCCGCAGGACCCGATAAGGCGGCGCAGTCCGACGGTGCAGCCGCCGATTCGCCGGTGGAAGACCGGCCCCGTATCTTGATCGGCTCGCAGCGCGATCCGGCGGCTTATCGGCCCCGACGTCGAGACTGGATCCCCGTGGTCGAGTCGCAGGGTGCGACCACGGCCGAACCGGTTGCACCGGCTGACCAGACGCCGGGAGATGGATCGGCAGCGACGACCGAAGGACGGGCGACGAAAGGCCGGCCGAGCCGACGCAGATCATCGCGACGTCCAAGAGCGGCCGCACCAGCCCCCAAAGCGCCTCAGGAAGAAATGCCCTCCCAGGTCATGGCCAACCAGGAGCGGCCGCAAGCAGATTTGCAGGTCCCGGCGGCGGAACCAGCGGAGCCGATAGTTGAGTTTCGGCAAACCGAGGCCCCGGGCGCGGCCCTCGGCAACCCGATTTCGGTGATCGCGGCCCTCGGCAGCCCGATTTCGGCAGGAGAAGTGCCAAACCAGGCCGACGTCGCTTTGCCGAGCATGGATCCGGCCGTCCCCGCCGGTAAGGTCCCCCCGCCGAGTATCCGCGAGCAATTGCCGCCCGACTTGGAAGAGGAATTCGCCCGGGCGCTGAGCGACGTAGCGCTGGACGACATGCTCCGCGGCGGCGATCTGAGCGGCAGCGAGGAGCCGCTGGAGCCCGAATCGAAGCATCACGCCCGGGTGGTGGCGATCCGCCGCGACGAGATTTTCGTCGAACTAGGAGGCCGGGAGCAGGGTTGTCTTTCGCTTGTGAACTTCGAGGAGCCGCCCCAGGTCGGCGCGGTGCTCGAAGTAGTTGTTCAGCGGCTCAATGCCGACGACGGCCTTTACGAATTGACCCTTCCCGGCAAGCCAGTGGAAGTAGAGGATTGGGGCGATCTGAGGGAGGGAATGCTCGTCGACGCCCGCATCACCGGCCACAACGCCGGCGGGCTGGAGTGCCAGGTGAACCAAATCCGCGGGTTTGTCCCCTTAAGCCAAATTGCGCTGTACCGCGTGGAAGATCCGGCGCAGTTCGTGGGCCAACAGTTCACTTGCCTGATCACCGAAGCAAACCCCGAACGCCGCAATTTGGTGCTCAGCCGGCGGGCGGTGTTGCAGCAGGAAAGAGAAGAGGCGCGGCAGCAGTTCCTCAACTCCTTGCAACCGGGACAAATCTACGAAGGGGTGGTGCGTAAACTGGTCGATTTTGGAGCGTTTGTCGATATCGGCGGCGTCGATGGGCTGCTGCACATCAGCCAATTGGCCTGGAACCGCGTGCAGCACCCCAGCGAAGTCCTCGCCGAGGGGCAGAAGATCAGGGTCAAGATCGAGAAGCTCGACCCGGACACGCGCAAAATCAGCCTGGCCTACCGCGATTTGCTGGAGAATCCCTGGACCAACGCGGCCACCAAGTATCCGGCCAACAGCGTCGTGCGCGGAACCGTCACCAAGTTGATGGAGTTTGGCGCGTTCGTGCAATTGGAGCCGGGCGTGGAGGGGCTGATCCACATCTCGGAGTTATCGCACCGCCGGGTGCCGCGGGTTAGCGACGTGGTGCACGAAGGAGACGAAGTGGAAGTGCTGGTGCTCTCGGTCGACCAGGAGGACCAGCGGATCAGCCTCTCAATGAAAGCCCTTGCCACCCCGCCGGAAGCGGCGAAGAAGGAAGAGGAATCAGCCGCCGCAGCACCTCCGCCGCCACCGCGAAAACGCAACCAGCCCGACCGGCCACTCCAGGGCGGCCTGGGCCGAGTGCCCGGCGGCTCGCGCTACGGATTGAAGTGGTAGGCGGTAGACGGTAGGCGGTAGAGTGTGCGGCAAGTTTTTCTGGCGGCAACAAGTGCTGCGTGTGCCACTGCTTGCGGTGGACTGTGCGAGATGTTGGCCGTGTCGAAAAGCACTGCTTGCCCGTGGCCGTTGCCAGTTCTGCCGTCCGCAAGCAGTGCCGGGCGAGCGGGCCGTTCTCGGGCGGGCACCACGCTCCGCGTGGTCGTGGCACACCGCAGAGTGCCCGAAAAACTTGCCGCACACACCGTAGGCGATGGGCGTCACTCGGGGTTTCGTAAAGCGGAAAGCGGTGGCTGTCTCAGAAATCAGCCAGATTGGCGATATAAGTGTGGCACAAGGGACAGATGTGCGCGGTCGCCAAGATCTCCTGCTGGCATTTATAACAAGTTTTCTTCGGCAGCGCCATCCGATCTGCCTTGTGGGGTTCCTTGGCCGGTTCCATGGCTGGCTCCTTGACCGGTTCCATGGGCGCAGGGGGCGCAACGTACTGAGCCGGGCCCGGTGAACGCGACTTCAAAATGTTTAGAATCGCATCTTCCGAAACCGCTGCGGCACGCGCCTGAGGGACCTGCACCCGCGCCTTGCACGCCGGACACAATCCCGATTTCCCGGCAAAGCGATCGCTGACGCTCAACAGGTGCCCGTTTGGGCAGCGCACTTTGATCGACATCGTGAAGCCCTCCCGGTAAATCGAACCAGGATATTTGCTTCGATGCCTTTCGCCTTGGGCGACCTTCTCTGTTCCCGCTGCCGTATCAGATGAGATCAAATGAGACCGGCGACGACTTGACCGGTTGCACCATGCCGCCGCTTCAGGCTCGATGAACAGAAAAGATATGCTTCAGATACCCCCGCCGCAACTCCACAATCATTATACCCGATTTCGTCACCGGGGAGTAGCGCCCTGCGGCGATTGTCGGGCTGAAATGGATTTGCGGCGGCGGCCCACGTCGGCCCCTTTGTAGGTAATCTTACCCAACCAGCCCAAGCGCCCAGCACAGCCAAGCCACCGGGGCGGCCAACAGCAGCGAGTCGAGCAGGTCGAGCACGCCGCCGAAGCCGGGCAGCCACCGGCTGGAGTCCCTGCTGCCCACATCGCGCTTCAAGAGCGATTCGGCCAGATCGCCCAGCATCCCCGCGCCGCCGACCACCAGGCCAAACAGCATCGACCGCCACCATGCTCCGCAATAGGCCTGCTGAACGGTCATCAGCGGGACCAGCCAGGCGAAGACCGCCCAGGAAACCAGGCCGGCCGTCAGCAGGCCGCCGACGGCGCCTTCCAGCGTCTTGCGCGGGCTCAGCACGGGGGCCATGGGGTGCCGCCCGATGAGCCTGCCGACTGCGTACGCCCCGGTATCGGCCATCTTGACGACGATGATTAGCGAGGCCAGCGCCCCGATGCCCCAGAGCATACGAAGCTGAATCATCCATCCCAACATCACGCCCACGTAGACCAGCGCGAACATGGCCGCCGCCACATTGGCCAGCACACCGCCGGGCCTGCGAAAGCGGCACATTTCGGCAGTAAAGATCAGCGTGCTGCCGCCCGCCAGCGCAAGCATTGGCCAGCTCGCCGAGTTGATCAGCGGCACACTCTGGCCGCCGCGGCAGATCCACGGTATCCAGTTGGCCGCCACCAGCAGCAAGTTTCCGCAATACACCACCCACGGCACGGGCCGCGCTCCGCCCAGCGTCATCAGTTGCAGCAGTTCCGCAGTGGCCATCACGCTCGCGATTACCGCCACCGGCAGCAGCCAGACGCCGGGCAGCCGCGCATGATCATCCAGCCAACTTAGCCCGACGAGGACCAAAATCAACACCGTACCTAGCAGCAATCGCCAGCGGAGCATGATGGTGCGGCTTCCTCAGGCAAGTAACCCAACTGTTTAGCGGCCGACGGTACGTCGGCCCAAAGAGCCTTTCCGCGCTGTGGCCGGTCTCCGGCTCGACTGAGCTCGCCGAAGTCCGACCGAGCCACGCCCTCGAGCGCAGGTCTCCCAACGTGCCGGAGACCTTCGGTCATCGGTTCGGCGGGGTCAGCAGCCCCGCGCCGAGCGCTGGCTATGGTACCATGTTGCCGGCGGGTGTTCTATCCGGGGAACCGGGCCGGTTAGGCGGCTGTGGGGATCGAAATGGCGCATGATTTTTCCACGACGATCGCGCGGATCAAATTCGCGACCTGGGCAGCGGCATCGGGCCGGGCGAGCCGCCGTATCGCCAGCGACATTTGGCGTCGTCTGTCGGGACTGGCCAAAAACGGACCGATGATTTCTGCCAGGCGATCTTCCAACCTGCCCGGCGTTTCGCGCTCATCCACGAGGATTGCGGCACCGGCGGCGGCCAGGATCTCGGCATTGCGCCGCTGGTGATCGTCGGCCGCGTGCGGATACGGCAGCAGCACGGCGGGCACTCCCGCCACGGCCAACTCGGCCAAGGTCGTCCCGCCGGCCCGGCACACGGCCAGCGTGCTGTCAGCCAGCACCTCGGGCATGTCGGCGATGAAAGCCACGACCGTCGCCTGCAGGGCGAGTCGCTGATACAGCCGCCGCGTGGTCTCCACGTCCGCCTCGCCCGCCTGGTGCACGATCCGCCAACCGGCAATCTGCGGCACCAGCTTCGACAACGTCCCCAGCACGCCTTCGTTGAGCGATCGGGCGCCGCTGCTGCCGCCAAGCACGAGCAGTTGCGGCGGCGCTGTTCGGGCCGGCCGTTGCAGGCACTTCTGAAACGCGGCGCGGACCGGATTGCCGGTGACATACACCGGGCATCGGCAGCGCAGGCCCCTGCGGGCTTCTTCCAGCGCGAGGCAGATCAGATCGGCACGGCGGCCGAGCCAGCGGGTGGCGCGGCCGGCCACGGCGTTCTGTTCCAGGAGGATCAGCGGCACGCCGCGCCGGCTGGCCGCCTGGCCCAAGGGCACGCTGGCGTAGCCGCCCAGCCCGACCACCACATCGACATGTTCTGCGGCCAGAAACTGCTGCGCAGCCAAATAGCCAGCGACGTTTTGCACCACAAAGGAGAATGCCTCTCGGATGCGGCGCGGCAGCGGTCGGCAAGCAGTCGCGGCATAAGCCCAGCCGGCGTCGGCCACCTGCCGCCGCTCAAACTCCTTGCCGCTGCCGACAAACGTGATCCGTGCCTCGGGCAACAGGGCCGGCAAATGTTCCGCCACGGCCAGTCCGGGAAACAGGTGCCCGCCGGTTCCGCCGCCGGCAAAAACGATGTGCACGCGTTTTTTCATGTTTTTGCGCGATTTCGCGATGTTTCATCGTGTTTGCATCGCGGTGGCAGTCAGCGGCGGCGCCGGGACGCGGTCTTTAGCTTTCACAGTTAGCTTCAGTGTCGCCAGGCCCAACAGCGCGCACAGTGCCGCGGCGATCCAAAAACGCACCACGATCTTGTTCTCCGCCCAGCCGAGAAACTGGAAGTGATGGTGCAGCGGGGCGCACAGCAAGATCCGCCGTCGGCGCCAGCGGTAGCATGCGACTTGGAGAATCACACTCAGCGCCTCGGCGACGAACACACCGCCGATCAGCACCAGCAGCAGTTCCTGCCGCGCCACCAGCGCCAGCAGTCCCAGCAGGCCGCCCAGCGGCAGTGCGCCGGTGTTGCCCATGAACACCTGGGCGGGGTAGCAGTTGAACCAGAGGAAGCCCAGCACACCGCCGATCATGGCCCCGGCCAGCACGGTCATCTCACCTGCGCCGGGGATCCGCGGCACACGCAGGTATTCGGCCAGTTCGGCATGGCCGCTGGCGTAGACGGCCACGGCCATGGCGCCGGCGGCGAAAATGATGCATCCGCCGGCCAGGCCGTCCAACCCGTCGGTGAGGTTCACCGCGTTGGACGCGCCCACGATCACCAGGATCGCCAGCGGGATGAACCACAGCCCCAGCGAAAAGCCCGTGCTCACCAGCGGCAGCCGCAGTTGCAGACCGTCGGGCAGCGCGGCATGGTGTTGGTAGAGCAGTACGGCAGCTATGGCGGCTACCGCAAATTGTGCGGCCAGTTTGCTCCGGGCGGAGATGCCGTTGGCCGTCGCGCGGAGTTTGATCAGGTCATCGGCCGCGCCAACCAGCGCCAGCCCGACAATCACCAGTACGGCGAGCTGCAAATAGCGGTTTGCCAGGTCGCCGAAGATCAACACGCCGGCCAGCAAACCGGCGACGATGAACAATCCGCCCATGGTGGGCGTAGATTGCTTGTTGCGGTGCAGCCGCACCAGTTGCGGCGAGTCGCTTTTGATGGGCTCGCGGAACCGCCGGCCCAGCCAGGCGATCATCCGCGGCCCCAGCAACACGGCCAGGGCGAAACTGACCATGGCCGCCAGCGACGCGCGCAGCGTGATCTTGTCCCACGCCGCCGAGGCGGCCGCCGGCCATGATTCCGCCCAACGGTGCAGCAGCCAAAGAAGCATGAGGAGAATGACGAAGGTCTAATGACGAATGTCGAAGAAATGACCAATGACCAAGCACCAATCACTAACGACTTAGGAGTCCGCCAAACCAAGAATGACAGGTCCTGGGTACGGTGGGGCAGGCATTCTTGCCTGCACAAGGCAGACAAGAATGTCTGCCCCACCTGTCAACCTAGACTTGGCGGACCACTAGGTACGTTGTCCATGCGGCACTCGACATTCGGCATTCGATCATTCGTCATTTCCCGTGTATCCCTGAGCGGCCGGGACGGCGCGGACGCGCCGCCCCGGCGCTCAGTCCAAGGCTCCACCGCGAAGCACTCGCCGGAGCGGCCGACCCAGTAACCGCGTTTCCGGCGAGTTGTTGCTCCTACCCAAGGAGGGGGGTAGTGTCAGATTCCCGCAAATCCGACACAGACGGCGGAGCCCAACGTTAGTTTGTTGCCGGCCCATGGCCCGACCAGCCTTGTTCGCTCGCTGTCTCTCCTTTCCACCCACTACCCACTACGTTCTGGGCCGCCGTGCCGGCGGCCGCTAAACAGATTTCCGTTTACCGTCTACCGCCTGCCGCCTACCGCTTTCTTAAGCGCTGCGGCGTCGGGGATACGCTTCCAGTGCCTCGACGACGCGCTCCATGGCCATCGTGCGGGAGCCCTTGACCAAGGCGACATCGCCCGGTTGGATGGCCTGGCCCAGGTACGGCAGCGCTTCCTCGATCGTATGGCAAGGAATCGCCCGGGGGCGACGCATGCCCGCGGCCCGCGCCCCGGCCACCACGTAACGTGCGAACTCTCCGCAGGCGATGAGCAGTTCGGCGCCGCCGACGGCCACGATTTCTTTTCCCAGTTGCCAGTGCAGCGAGGCCGACTCGTCGCCCAGCTCGGCCATGTCGCCGCAGACGACGATGCGGCGGCCCGGCACGTCGAACTCCCGCAGCAGGGCCAGCGCTGCCCGCATGGCCGTGGGACTCGAGTTGTACGTGTCGTTGATAATCGTCGCCCCGCGGATCTCGACCACTTCGCAGCGCATGGGCAATGGCTGGAAGTCCCGCAAGGCTGCGGCGATTTGCTCCAAGTCAAAGCCCATCATCCGGCCGACGGCCGCTGCAACGAGCGCAGAGGTCAGATGATGCCGTCCCCACACGGGGATGCGGAACTGGCAGCCGTCGGTGCCGCGCGGCGCCGTGGCGGTGGTCACGCGGAAGCTGAGCTGGCCCTGCTTGCTCTCGACTTCGCTGGCGACCAGGTCGCATTGTTCGCTGCTGCCCACCCAGGTGATCTCGGCGCGGCAGGCACCGGCGACACTCCTGAGCCACGGATCGTCGCCCAAGATGGCGCGGCCCTCGGGCGGCAGGGCGGCGAGCAATTCGGCCTTGGCCTCGGCGATCGCCCGGCGGCTGCCGAACCCGCTCAGGTGCGCCTCGCCCACCTGGGTAATCACGCCGACTTTCGGGGCGCACAGCTCGGCTAGCGCGGCGATTTCGCCCCGGCGGCTGGCGCCCAGTTCCAGCACGGCGTAATCGTGCTCCGGTTCGACGGCCAACAGGCTTAAGGGAACACCGACGTGGTTGTTGTAGTTTCGCGGGCTGGCCGTGCCGCGGAGCCGCGTGCACAACACGGCGTGGATCATCTGCCGCGTGGTAGTCTTGCCGACGCTGCCGGTGACGGCAATCAACGTGCCCGTGAATCGCCGCCGCTTGTGGGCCGCCCACCGGTGCAGCGCCTGCTGCGCGTCGTCGACTTGGATGATCCAGTGATCGTCGGGTGGATCGAGCGATCGGGCGACGACCGCGGCGACCGCGCCGCGCCGGAACGCCTCGCCGACGAAATC
>Ga0315289_10014490_pt1 | contig 11005 bp, 10 predicted proteins | sample YL17G11_40_MG_FD_203452 | JGI IMG/M metagenome (GOLD analysis project Ga0315289, IMG submission 203452) | Sediment microbial communities from Yellowstone Lake, YNP, Wyoming, USA - YL17G11_40 | ecosystem: Environmental > Aquatic > Freshwater > Lake > Sediment | place: USA: Wyoming | collected...
GATGGGACGCGAAAATGTCGCCGACGCCCTTGAACGAGCGGTAACCTCCGCGAGCACAGATCAGTCAGGAGATACTCCGAAAACCACATAGCCTCAGTATGAACACCTAGGAAGTCTCAGCGCCTCATGCGTAGGATTTCGCATCTCAGGTTGCTCGGGCCCGTAGTCTAGCACGGATCATGACGTTGAGGGGAGAGATAACCTCCTCGCGGAGGCCTGCGGATGACTCGGCGGAAAGCCAGAGATCGTGGGTTCAAATCCCACCGGGCCCGCCATCCCTTTTCGCCTATCTGCGGATGTTTTGCAGGCCTTTGGCGTGGTTATTATCCGCTGGGGATTTCGTTGGGTCAGAACGTGAAATGTCACCTAACCGGGCCCGCCACCTTCCATGAGTGGCAGTACCTTCTCTCTTCTATCACTCATGGCGGGTCACACCACTGCCTATGCACAAATGACTGTTTCAGTTTGCGTCGATGACGCGGGAGGTCGTCTACAATCGGCAAGATTGTAGACGGCAACTGCTCAGGAAAGACCTCGTGTAGGCGCGTCAGGTCGTACACGATATGCTCCTTCGAATTTCTACAGAAGTAATCGATCTCATCCAAGGTGAGAAGGAGATAGGCATCTCCGCTTCTCAGGTATTTCAGGAGGACGCGAAGCATCTCCTGTGCTCCCAAGCTCTTCACGGGCATCCCAGGAGCCGCCTTCTCCAAGAGTGCACGGTACAAGAGGATTCGACTAGTGTCCTCAAGGCGACAGTTCAGGTAAACATAGGTTAGGTTTTTCTTCCCCGCTCTTGCCTTGGCCTCGAAGGCCCCGCCGAAGCGTCTCGCCGACGCGGTCTTCCCGGTCCCGATCGGGCCTATGAGTTGCGTAACCCGCTCGTAGGTCCCTCCTAGATGGTCCAGCTGATCCCCGTAAAGAGCCCACAGCACATCGATCTGCCGCTCCCTGTGCGGAAGCAGAGATGGCACATAGAATGGCGAGAGCTTTTCCCTGTCTAGGAAGATCATCTGACTCCACTATGGATTGAGTTCAACTTTCTCCTTCGTCCTTAGTCTCTTCTCTGAGAAAACACGGGCTCAATATTGGGATGAGAGACTGATGAAAGTTCACGGTGCCTACAGGCGCCGGCAATAGAGACACATGCCCTTCTTTGAAAGCCGTTTATCACGCCGCAGTGAAAACTTCATCTCTGGAAGTAGACAAGTGAGTCTCGAACAAATTGTTCGAAAGACGCAAGTACGCTCCTCTCTGTTGCACACTCAAGGTGTCGTGGCATTTCAGCCCCATACGAACGCCCCATGCATGGCATTACCATAGGGCTTGAAGGACGCGAGCTTCTCAGCTTGAAGACGACTGTGAGTTCGAAGATGCAGATAACCATCCCTGTGGAGCTCGCCAGACTATTTGACATTCGTGTAGGAGACATCGTACGCTTCACAAAACGTGAAGCCACCGCGTCAGCTCACAAGCTACTGGTCGAATTGGTACGTGGAGGTAGACGAGTCCAGACCTTCCGGATCTACGCTCAGCGAGCGCGGTCATTTTGGCCGCTCGGATCGGTAGCTCAAAACAAGCGCAACCACGTCGCTTGAATCGCAGAATTTTGCATGACAATTCTCGCAGTAGTCTGGTAAGTCAAGCTTGCCAGGCGGGAACTCCAATCGTTTCAGCCATCTTGAAGATCCTGTTTCGGCTTTCCGCAGTGTGTGTCCGCCGTAGAGCGGACAGATCAGCCTATCGCGTCAAAAAGAAGGGATCTTAGACTTCGCCGAGGCATGAAAGGAAGCCTAGCTGGAAGCAATCTCACTAGCCCGTCAACGGAACGGCGCCCACTTCGGTGTTGACCCCTGAAGTCGGCGAGAAGCGAGCATAGCCCAGATAGGTTAGGCTTGGCCCAGAATGTATTCCGACGACCCCACGTCCATATCCCGTAATGGTGATGTAGACGGGAGCCCCACTATCCCCAATGGCTCGGTAGTAGTCGGCGATCGCTTGGTCATAGAGGACCGTGTACCACGGACTAGGTCCCAGCTCGTCTACCATTACATATCTGACTGTTCCGCAAGTGATGTCTGTGGATATCCCTGACTTGCAGACGGTGTTACCAACGGCCGGGTCCTGGTAGAAATTGAATGTCATACCAACTCCGCCGATGAAGACCTTGGGCGCCACGTTGCTGAACTGAACGAAGGCGACATCAGCGAAGGCTTGTTGTCGCGCAACTGCAGTTACAGGACCTGTAGGATAGCTAGGCGTAGTGGGCTGATATACGGTGGTGCCAACTGGCACTCTTCTCTGATAGCCCGAATGGCCAGAGATAACGAATCCCTTCACGCCACTCCTCACTGCCGACCAACCCGAAGTGCCGGTTCCCGTAACTCCTTGATCTGTAACTTGGATCTGAACTCCGCCGATAACCGGGCGCCATGGATCTGTGCGAGCAGCATCAACTCCGCCTAAACCTGTAGCCTCTGCGAACTTCACTGGTACGTCGGTTGCAAACCCGATCTCCTTAGCTGCTGCATTGACAGCCTCCACTGTCGTGGCAACGAGGGACGAGATGACCTCAGGTACTTTGCCGCGTCCAACAAATATCCAATAGTATCCGTCGCCGCCGGCACCATGTGCGACTATCAACGTACCCCAGAATGGAACATCAGGTCCCACAAGCCGAGCACCAAGCTTTGCTAGCATCTCAAGCCAAGTCCGTTCCTCGGCTGCATCTTTGAAGGCCGGGAGCTGGCCGTGCTTGATGAAGTAGGGTGGCATTTCGGCCTCCGGAATTAGCTTTGGACCATAAACATTGGGCGGTGGAGGGACATTGGGCTCTCCTCGAGCGTCCCATGTAACCAACGCGACAGATGCTAGAAGAAGCAGAATGATTGCGACGGATATACCCACGTGTTTCATATCAACGCCACGAATCTAGGACACACTTGAAGCAGGTATAATGCTTCCCCAAGGAAGTAAAGAATTCTTGGAATCGAAACGCTCCACCACCCATGGAAGTGAGTGATCGCATGGAGATGCTGCAAAGAATATGGGATCTTGGCGGTCCGACCTCTTGCAGTGGCAGATCGGTTAGAAACTCTTAAGGGGAAGCCCTCATCTCCAACTGAATGACGATGGCTGTTGCAGAGAAGTCATCTCTCGATGGCTGTGACGATAATTCTGCTGGTCTTGTGCGTCCTAGGCGTGACTGTGGCCAATAGCGTCAACGCGGTTTCAACTGCGACCACGGTGATTCCGCCGCCGACGAATCCACAGACGAGCAACGCCACGCTCGGATACGATTTGACGAATCGCCTGAGAGAAAATGACAATACGTGCACGTACGAATGGGGACCGATGCTCGTAATCTATCAGAAGGGCGATACATCCATTTTCAATTACTCTTCAACGAGCCCGATAGATACCTACGTCTTCTCTTCCGACTACTACCGTGGTCCAATAGGCTGCGCTCTCGGGCCAATCGTCCATGCGGATGAGAACGTGGCTGTCTACACTGGTGAGCATTGGCAATTCATCGTCGCCGCACCAGGTTCCTTCTATGTCCTATTCATCAATCATGACCCTACGGTCACACCGCATGTCACACTGGAGATCGCAGTCAGTCTCCATCCCACCACAACAACGACCACGGTGAGCCTACCGTCATTCGTCATTCTCGTCTCAGTGATTCTCCTAGCTGTCCTTGTTGGGCTCTTTGTCGTGGCAAGAAAGAAGAAGCGGATGGGTGCTGATCAGGGCTCGCAGAGGGAACAGAAAATAAGCTCGTCTCTCATGGGCGCACCTACGTTTGGTCGCAATCTGACGCTCTGATGAAGTAAAGTAATCGCAGGCCTCGCACTGCGGCTTGGTGTACTTGCGCTCGGAGGAAAAAAGAAGGGGGACTTTACGCTGTTGCCGCTGTTCTTGTGTTGCTGCTAGTTGCTGTGGAAGTACACGTTGACGTGATCGTCTCTGTTGTGGTTCATACCGAACGGGTTGCTGTAGATGTCCCCATAGACATCTTCATGGAAGTGGTCAAAGTGGTATCCGCTTGCAGGTATGCCTTTCCACATCACATAGGTTCCTGCATCAACGACTAGAGTAAAGCCATAGGTGCTGCAACTCCATGTACTGCCGCTGTTCAAGCTATCGCATATCTGGCCTGATCCCTGTGCTACACGAGCTTCGATGCTGACCGTGACTGTTGGCTTTGCCGTTGCTGTCAGAACTGGTATGATTGTAAGCATTAGCAGAACTGAAAGGGCAAAAACTTTCTTGTCCAAGATCTCACCTACCTGCCCGAGAGAGGGCAGAAGAAGCGCCGACCCGACGACACGTCCGACTTAACTGGAGTGTCAGAAATGTCACAGGCCACGCGAGACCTGTGCCACAATTAATGAGCGATCTTCTCGTACCAGTATCCGTGAATGTCATCGGCCAAATTGACCGATTTCAGGAATTGGAGTGCACGGTAAACCTGTCTACGGGAGACTTTGGTTCTCTTGATTATCAACATATTTCCATTGGCTGAGCAAACTGAAGCATATGTGTAGGGCATGCTTATTCTCTTTATTCTGAACTGCCTTCCGCGGTAGGACTGCTTGTTAGGATCTTGCCATAAGACTTAATGAGAAGGCTCCATACCCGAATTCAACGATGAAAAGCTGTTGAAAGCGGCAGTAGTCGCTGTCGTCCTGCTCATTCTAGTTGTCCAGTCAGCCGCAGCTTCCAACACCGTGGCAACAATAGGGAAGCTTTCTGAGCAAGAATCATTCGAGCCCTTCAGCCGATGCAATGACGCAGGTGATGCAGGAGATCTGATGTGGGACGGAAGCAGGATAGTAAGTCGAAGCGGAATCCACTACGCCACTGTCGAGGTCACCAAGCTTGTGTACGGCGGCGGAGTTCCAAGCGAGATCGGCCTCAGGGCTCCGATCATTATTGGCGGAGTAACTTTCAGTAGCCCAAGTCCCGAAAGATTCACGGCCACAATTCTCCTCGGCGTTCTCTTCATCAATGTCATATTCGCTGACGGCACACAACGCAACCTAAGCGCAATCGTTTTCCTCCCGCCTATCAAGGACGGCATGCCTCAGGGGTGTGCTCTGCTGGTGACGCATGAGGATCAACAGGCTGGGTTCGTCGTCGTCTTCACGCCAAGCAGCGAACCTCTCGATAACCCCGCCTTGAGGTACGAGACACTCAGCAAGCTCTTCCAATCTAGAATCTACTTGACAATGCGAGCCAACGCGGCTGCAACTACAACCACGGTGATCCCACCGCCGACGAATCCACAGACGACCAACGCCACCCTCGAATACGATTTGACGAATCCCTTGACAGAGAATGGCACCACATGCACATACGAATGGGGACCGATGCTCACGCTCTATCAAACAGGGGACGAGGTCAGGCTGAATTTCTCTTCAACCAGCCCAATAGATGTCTACATCTTCGATTCCAGCTACTACAACGGGACACTAAGCTGCAACCTCGGTCCAATCCTCCACGCTCCATATACGCCTGAAAAGTTGCCTACTGCCACGCAAGGGCAATTCGGACCATTCCTGTGTTTGGGCTGCGAACCAGGGATGTCCTTCTATGTTCTGTTCATCAATCATGACCCCACGCTCCCGCCGCATGTGGCATTGCATGTTGCAGTCACTTTGCATGTCACCACAACGACGACCACACCGAGCCCGCCATCATCCGCCATCCCCTTCATAGGGTTTCCAGAGATTCTCTTGGCTGTGTTTCTTGGACTCTTCGTCGTGAAAAAAAAGAGAAGGCGGACGGGAACTTAGGGGCTCACCTCGCTAGACAGCTTGGGAGTGCGAGGTCAGGCCCCTTCGGTTCCCATCAACCATATTGCCAGAGGAAAGTCTTGACATAGGCTCGGTAGACGTCTCCTGGTCCTGGTTCAAAGAAACTTCCTGGTCCGTTGTGCATATTTCCGCCGATGAAGTCCCACATGATGATCTTGCCGCTGCCGTAGTATGCGTTGGTTCGGTACAGGTTCATCATTGGCCCCATGCCCTGAGGATCTCCTGAGCCGTATTCTAATCTCGTATGCGATTTGTCGCTTGCCGCCGAGTGAGCGCTCTGAAATAGGAAGTACAGATTCCAGGGGTACGCGTCATTGTCTACGAGGCCGCTGACCATTGCTGCTGCGGGATAATCGGAGTAGCGAATGATCTCTGCTCCAACGATTACTGCGCCAGCACTGTGTCCAAAGACTTCAACTCGGGAGTACCATCCAGCTACCGTGTTTCTCAATTGGTGAGGCCAAGCTGAACAGGAACTCACCGAGCTACCCGTGCAGCTATAGGCAACGTCATCCTTTGGAGCGATCACCGCGAAGCCAAAGTTCCACAGTTCTTCGACCCAAGCCTTGTTGTTTGGTTCTTTTCTATCGTAGCCTACAGAAATGACGTAGCCACTGGGATAAGCCGCGCCACCATAGAAGACAATGACTGCTTGAGATGCTCCAGATTTGTGCCATCTATAGAAGGTGTATCCGCCGACACTGAAGGTCGTTGGAGTTGGCAGAGCGTTTGCTCTTGGTGTGAGGATCGCGATTGTAGGTACGAGCAAGAGCAGGACTGCGAACGTGGCAATGAGACGCTTGTTCATTTTGCAACCATCTCCTCGATTTGCATTTTTGCTCATCAGGCGTCGTGCCTTCCCAGTCCGCGGTTTGTCACGGGCTGGTCGGAAGAGGCGCGGACCCGACGACACGTTCCACAAAACTAGAGTGTCAAAGATGACACGGCGCACGTTCGAGTTGTGTCACAATTGGCGGGTGATCTTCTCGTACCAGTATCCGTGGACGTGATCGGCCAAGTCGACGGACTTGAGGAATTGGAGTGCGCGGTAGACTTGTCTGCGAGAGACCCTGGTCCTCTTGATTATCTCAGACACATGGATCGGCTGGCTCACTTCTCGCAGCAGGAGAAAGACTGTAGCCCGAGAGTCGTTCAGTCTTTCAAGCAAATACAATGGGTTGTCGAGGAGACTTCCAACTTTGACGAATGTTCGCCGTGTTGTATAGCCCTCCGCAGCCATTTCCGATGGGGCACATCAATGTTTTAATTATGGCACACCCTGTATAGTCTTTACCCAAGGAAGTAAAGAGCTCTTGGGATTGAAGCAGAGGTCTACGCATGTACCTGGCCGACCGCATGGAGACGCTGCCAATAGCATGGGACATCATCAGAGCTCCATGCATAGCGTGAGCACGGCACCGAGAGTGCAAGAGCTTCTGAGCTTGAAGACGACCGTGAGTCCGAAAATGCAGACAACCATCCCATGAAACTAACTAAGCTATTCGACCATCGCGCTCGGGATACGGTCCTGCAATGGCGGCCCTTGCGTTTACTATCTGCTTCTAAGCACTGTGGTTCCTGAGGGCAAGTTTGTGCATGTAGGGTCTGTGGAACCTTGAAATGGAAAACTGCTCGCCGCTGTGCTTCGTACAAGCTGACAAGTCTTTCCAATGCCTGCTCCGATAGGACGACGATCCCAAGGAACTAGAGGTCCGGCATTTGCAGCCGGTGGACTAACAGAGTAGAGAAATCAGCGTCCGTTCAGCAGAGTGCGGCTGTCAGGCCAAGCCTAGGGCTTCAGCCAAGTGGTAGAGCTTGCGCATTTGAGCTACTGCGTCGCGTCCACCTTGAGTTAGACAGTAAGATCGATCGCATTTATGTATGAACCCTCTCTCTTGAAGTAGCTCCAGCATTCTCTGAGCTCGATCATGGGTCGTGTTTGCTTTCATAACGATGGTGCTAATCGTAACTCCATCTGCCCCGGAATCTTCAATGAGCCGGAGAATGTCATATACCAACAGAAGTCTTCCGGAGCGTCTTATTCGCACAGTAGCTTCCCCAACGATTAGAGAAGCCAGCTCTTCATGCCAATTCCAATCAGAACGAGTAGACCCGCGATTCTCATAAAGCTCTGGGCCACCGTTACGATGTCTATCGACATTATCATGAAATCGACCGAGGAGTAGGCTACCAGTTGGATCAGTGGTACGAGCCCGTAGCCCAAGTAAGCCAAGCCTAGCGTCAGGAATGCTCCCGAGGCCAATGCCGTGATCTTTTTGCCCCTCTGCCTATAGGCCGAGTACAGGAGGGCACCCACAACTAGAGAAATCAGTGCAGAATACGATTGAACAAAGAATGCTGGCAAGACAGGAAAGGCAAGAACGGCATCTTGACCTGATTCTGCGACAAGGCCTAGGAGGATTAGAGTTAGGCCTAACGCTTCAAGGATTGCACCTAGCGGTGCCGGGGATATTCTGGTCTCAACGCCTACAACTCTAAACACGGGCGCAAGACCAAATGAGAGGAAGCCAATTGTCAAGATGGCTAGTTTGCGATCGGAGCTGATTCGGTACGTTCTCCAAAGAGAGTAGCTAAGCAACACACCGCCGGCCATTTGGGCAGAATCTGCGAGGAGGAATAGCTGGAGGGTCTCCAAACCTTTCCTCAACCTAAACAATGCCACACAGATTCACTCTATATGAACCGATCTATCCCTGAGTTCGGTTTGTCACATCAAGCTGGATCTTTGCCTCCTTTGATGAGGCGGGTCAACTCGAGTCCGGGCTGATGCTACTCACGGCGGCCTTTCTGTTCGTGGACATGACCTCTGTCTGCAGGCGTGTTGCCCTTAGGGAGGCACCATTGTTTTTGTCGGCTCTTCCTTTGTCGAGAGCGTGAGCTTCACCGTAGTCCTTGCTGCGCCGGTAGAGAAGCCCAGTCTGATGGAGACAGAAGTTCTTGTTTAGAACAAATTGTTCGAAAGGCGCAAGTAGCCTTCTCTCTGTTGTATACCCTGAGTGCGGCGCTTCCTGTGGTGCGTGTCTTTCGGGCCTCATCTGGATGCGTGTGGCATGCGCGGTCTGCATAGGTTTGCCAGCTGCGTACTGCTTGATATGGTGCAGGTTCACTTAGCGCGTTGGTGCTAGACAAGCCTAATGCAAACGCACACAGGCTCAGGATAGCGATATATCCCCGTTTTTTCTGTCCGTTACGATGGGGTTGGTGAAAGCGATCCATGAAAGCAGAGACTCAGACGCTTGAGCTGAGGGCGATGCCATTAATCGTGCTAGTAGTCTCTGCACTGCTGCTGTTATTCGCTTGGGCTGGCGCCTTCGTGTTACTGAATCCTGGCACAGTTGACCCCGCGGTAAGATCGGCTGGGCTTCCGATGCTGCTCTTCTTCGGAGGACTTTTTCTCGCCAGCCTGGTAACGCTATTCAACTATAGAATCAGGGTGGATCGTGACGGAATAACGGTTCTTCTCCCGTATGGAGGAGCCTTGCCTATGGTCGGGATGAGTTGGATGTGTCTGTCACACGTAGGATCATCAGGTTGAGACCTGTGGGCAGCGCAAAGCTGGGCTGGAGAAGAGACGTTACGCCCGATCGCTGGATCAACACCTACCTAGTAGTACAGCGAAAGGAGAGGTCAGGAGTCACTTAGCCACGAGCCGCCAGCGGGTACAATGCAGTGACATGAACATCAGCTTGGGAGCATCAGAGTATTGAAAGCGACAGGCCGTACTCAGAAATTGCTTCTTGTGGAGAGCGCCGCACTCCTCGGAAGCGTGTCTACATTGCTCACATGGTTTGTCGGCCGCGGTCAACCATGCTTCAGTCCTTCCTATGTCGATATCATCTACTGCCTCCCAGGCCTCCGTAGGGGTTTTCCGTTAGTGTGGGTGACCGAGGTGGATTGGCCTCTGAGGCACTGTCCGGATTGGTGCTTTGTCTACCGCCCGATCGTGGAGCTTACAGTGGATTGGTTTGGGCTGGCGGTTGATCTCTTGTTCTGGACTTTGCTCTTTGCCCCCCTGCTTGGTCTGTGGTGGGACTGGCATGTCCGCCGACACCGAACGGTCGGAGAAAACAGCTAGAAACCAAACAGAGCCTCTGAACCCAAGGCGTAAGAGAGGTATCTGCCTAGCTGGATGGCGGGTTTAGAGAAGAAGCGAACCCCGGATGACGCGGGCACGCATGCCCCATGACTCGCCAGCCCCCTTGGGCTCTGGATATTTTGTGGATTTCTGGCGTAGCTTTTGTCCGCAGGGATTTCGTTGGTTCGAAACGTGAAATGTCACCTAACCGGGCCCGCCAAATCAGCTTCCCCAAGGGGCTAGAGTTTAGGATGGCTCACAGCATCAGGATTCAAGGCGACCATAACAACAACAAGATGGAACGACTAAACGGCGAAATCCGTGACCGAGAGAAGGTTATGCGCGGACTCAAGAAGCCCGACACGCCGATCATCCCCGGCTACCAAATCTACCACAACTACGTGCGCCCCCACGAGGCGCTAGAGGGTAAGACTCCGGCGGACGCTTGCGGAATCGAAGTCCAAGGAGAAAACAAGTGGCTAACGCTAATACAGAACGCCAGCAACAACCACAGGTAGGGAAGCCCTACTTCGCTAACCCGACTGCTTTCAAATGATTCTGATAGGCCACAAAACGTGGACATTTTTCAAACGCTGGACCGTTCTTGCAGAAATCGCCCTGTTCTCCCGGAGTTGGCTTGTAGAACTGGTCGGTTCTATCGTTGAGTGGTATGTGAGGTTGCGACCGGCAGACATCATAAATGAAATAAATGCAGTTCACAAGATTTTCCTCAGAACTGACTATCGTGTAAAGTACAAAAGACTTACCCAATGAACTAATTCACCTCCTGAGAACCGTCAATTTGAGCCTAGCTGACGCTCATCGTAGAAAATGAGCCGTGAGTTAACACCCTTCATCATGTGCCGACAACTTAACAGAACCCGGCAATTCACCCCACGCCTAAAGATTGTGGGCTTTCTTGCCGTGCTTTTTGTAAAGGTGGCTAAAGATCCTGTTCAGGTTCTTCTCGGTCTACTGTCCATAACATTCGTTTTCACGACGCTAAGGCTCTATATACGCGCGAAACGCTGATACAACACGGGAATCGTGATGCCAGTTTCTGAGCTCTCTCCAAAGGATTTGAGAG
>Ga0315289_10014491_pt1 | contig 11005 bp, 8 predicted proteins | sample YL17G11_40_MG_FD_203452 | JGI IMG/M metagenome (GOLD analysis project Ga0315289, IMG submission 203452) | Sediment microbial communities from Yellowstone Lake, YNP, Wyoming, USA - YL17G11_40 | ecosystem: Environmental > Aquatic > Freshwater > Lake > Sediment | place: USA: Wyoming | collected...
TTTAAGACCTCTCAAGAGTACCCCAACATTATCGCCCGCTCTTCCTTCGTCAAGAGTTTTGTTAAACATCTCAATGCTTACAGCTACGGTCTTTGCGGTTGGACGAATGCCAACTAGTTCAACCTCTTCATTAGGTTTGACTATTCCTCTTTCAATTCGGCCAGTAACTACTGTTCCACGGCCAGCAATTGAGAATACGTCCTCAATAGCCATCAAGAAAGGTTTATCTGTCTCTCTAGAAGGTTCCGGAATAAAATCATCTAAAGCTTTAACTAATTCTAAAATTGGCTTGGCTGCTTCATCATCAGCTGATTTAGCATCTAAGGCTTTTAAAGCGGAACCCTTAATTATTGGAGTTTCATCACCTGGAAAACCGTATTTTTTTAATAATTCCCGGATCTCTGATTCAACAAGGCCAATCATTTCCTGATCTTCAGCAGCAACCAGATCGCACTTATTTAAGAAAACAATAATTGAAGGTAGTCCTACCTGTCTCGCCAAAAGAATATGTTCTCTGGTCTGAGGCATGGGTCCGTCCGGTGCAGAAACCACTAGAATCGCTCCATCCATTTGGGCTGCCCCTGTAATCATATTTTTGATGTAGTCAGCGTGACCTGGGCAGTCAATATGAGCGTAGTGTCTTTTTTCGGTCTCATACTCGACGTGGCAAATATTAATAGTTAAACCACGGGCTTTTTCTTCAGGCGCCGAATCAATTTCGTCAACTGTCTTTTTTGAAGCACGGAGGCCCTTCAAAGTTAAAACTTTTAGAATGGCGGCAGTAAGTGTCGTCTTACCGTGATCAACGTGTCCAATTGTCCCGACATTAAGGTGGGGTTTTGATCTCTCAAATTTTTCTGGCATGTTCTAAATATTAAGGGACAAGTAACAGATAACAGTTTCTAAATTTTGTTTCCTGCTTCTTGTTTCCTGTTAATTTGTTTATATTATTATTTTATTAATTTTTTAAAAATAGTCAATAACGCTAGAGGGCGATATAGACTTTTCCATCACTAATTATCTTAATACCAGAAATCTCCTGCAAGGTCAAGTCTATCGCCTTTTCCCCTCAATTATTTCCTGGGTAATACTTTGAGGGACTTCCTCGTAGTGATTGAACTCCATTGTAAAGTTTCCTCTTCCCTCACTCATTGAACGCAAACTGGTAGCATAGCCGAACATTTCAGCCAAAGGAACTTTAGCATCAATTACTTTTAGGTTTAACCTATCTTTTGTCTCTTCAATCTTTCCTCTTCTAGCTGCCAAATCTCCGATAACATCGCCAAAAAATTCAGCAGGAATAATTACCTCCAATTTCATTATTGGCTCAAGCAAAACCGGCTTGGCTCTTTTCGTTGCCTCTTGAAGAGCAATTGAACCTGCAATTTTAAAGGCTATTTCAGATGAGTCAACTTCGTGATAAGAGCCATCATACAAAGTCACTTCCATATCAACCATTGGATAACCTGATAATATGCCTTTGTCCATTGCCTCTTTCACCCCTTTCTCTACTGCTGGAATAAATTCTCTAGGGATTATTCCTCCCTTGATGGCGTCGACGAATTCAAATCCTTCTCCTCTTTTTTTCGGTTTGGCTCTCAGCCAGACATGACCGTATTGCCCTCTTCCTCCTGATTGCCTAATATATTTTCCTTCGGCCGCTGCCTCTGCCATAATCGTCTCTTTATAGGCTACCTGAGGCTTCCCGGATGAAGCTTCAACTTTAAACTCTCTCCTCATTCTATCGGTAATAATTTCCAAATGCAACTCTCCCATCCCTGAAATGATTGTTTCGCCTGTTTCCAAGTCTCCTCTAACTTTAAAGGTTGGATCTTCGTCGGCTAGTTTATGTAGAGCCAAACTCATTTTTTCCTGATCAGCCTTCGTTTTAGGCTCAATCCGAATAGAAATAACTGGTTCGGGAAATGAAATTTTCTCCAGCACTATGGGCTCTTCAAGGAAACAAAGAGTGTGCCCGGTAAAAGTGTTTTTTAAACCTACTGTCGCTCCAATTTCTCCAGCATAAATTTCTTCTACCTCTTCTCTCTCAGCAGCATGCATTCTCAAGATTCTCCCTATTCTCTCTTTCTCGCTCGTTGTGGAGTTTAGAAGATAAGAACCTCTTTTTAGTGAACCGGAATAAACTCTAAAATAACTGAGCGTACCCACATAAGGATCAGCTGCTATTTTAAAAACTAAGGCTGCAAATGGTTCTGCGTCTGAAGCCTTTCTTTCAATTACCTGACCAGTTTTGGGATCAGTTCCTTTAGTCGGAGGAATATCAACCGGACTTGGTAAATAGTAGCATACAGCATCTAGAAGAGGCTGAATCCCTTTATTCTTTAGAGCTGAGCCACATAAAACTGGAATAAGCTTATAAGAAAGAGTGGCCTTTCTTAAGGTCTTTCTTAACTCTTCCGTCGTTATTTCTTTACCAGCCAGGTATTTCTCAAGAAGTGTTGCATCTTCAGCTGCAATTTTTTCAACCATTTTTTTTCGCCATAATTTCGCCTCTTCAAGTAAGTTTTTAGGAATCTCTTCTTTAACCACATCCTGGCCAAAATCTCCTTGGAACTTTAAGGCTTTCATTTCTAAAAGATCGATTATTCCTTCGAGCTTTTCCTCTATGCCAATGGGTAATTGAAGCGTAACCGCATTGGGGGATAATTTTTGTTTAATAGATTCAAAGCTTTTTTCAAAGGAAGCCCCCATTCTGTCTAGTTTGTTTATAAAACATATTCGGGGAATCTGAAATTTATCTGCCTGATGCCAGACTGTTTCAGATTGTGGCTCTACCCCAGCAACTCCATCAAATACAACTACTGCTCCATCTAAAACCCGCAGGGATCTTTGAACTTCAACGGTAAAATCAATGTGGCCTGGGGTGTCAATAATGTTGAATCTATATTCGTTTTCTTTTTTTCTTTCAAACGCTAGAGGAACCCAAAAGCAAGTAGTGGCAGCTGCAGTTATTGTAATCCCCCTTTCTCTCTCTTGAACCATCCAATCCATAATTGCCTGGCCATTATGAACTTCTCCAATTTTGTGCGAAATGCCCGTGTAAAACAAAACACGCTCGGTTACCGTTGTCTTTCCGGCGTCAATGTGCGCTATTATTCCAATATCTCGATTCCGTTCGATTGGATAAATTCTTGGCATAATTTTTTCTGAAGCGACTACCACATAAAATGGGCGAAAGCACGATTCGCCTCAGCCATACGATGAGTATCATCTCTCTTTTTTATCGCCCAGCCAGTATTATTTGCAGCTCCTATCAATTCTTCGGCTAATTTTTTACTCATAGGCTTGCCTTTTTTCGAATGAGCTCCTTGTATTATCCAACGTATTGCCAAGGTTATTCTTCTTTCCCCCTTTACCTCTCTGGGAACTTGGTAAGTTGCCCCACCTATTCTTTTTGGCTTTACCTCAAGTAAAGGGGAAGCATTTTTAATCGCAAGGTCAAAAATTTCCAAAGATTCCTTTTGAGATTTTTCTTTTATAATGTCTAAAGCCTGGTAAACAATTTTTCTCGCTAATGATTTTTTGCCTTTTTTCATTATATGGTTGATAAATTTAGCAACCATAGGGTTATTATAAACTGGATCTGGTAGGATATCTCTTTTTGCTTTCTTTTTTCGACTCATAATTTAAAGTTATATTTATAGTTAAAGATAGAATTAGACTATACAGCTCTTTTTGTTCCATATTTTGATCGTTCCTGTTTTCTTCCTTCAACGCCAGCAGTATCAAGAATACCCCTGACCACGTGATATCTTACTCCCGGTAAATCCTTTACTCTTCCTCCACGAATCATAACAACCGAGTGCTCCTGCAGACTATGGCCTTCGCCTGGAATATAGGCTGTTACTTCCATGCCATTGGTTAATCTTACCCTCGCTACTTTTCTTAAAGCAGAATTTGGTTTCTTGGGTGTAACAGTAAAAACCTTCAAACAAACTCCCCTTTTAAAGGGTGAAGGATAATATTTCGGTCTATTTTTTAAAACATTGAAGCCGAAAGTCAAAGCCAGCGTTTTATGACGCTTACTAGTTTTTTTTCTTATTTTTTTAATCAGTTGATGAATGGTAGGCATTTTTTTCTAAAATAATTAAGCGCTTAGCGCTTACGGTAAAAATTAGCAAAAAAATTATAAAATGTCAACCTGGTTCAAGGTAACGGGCTACCTACAATTAATTTAAAAAGCCAAGCTATAATCAGTCCTATCCATTGAAAGAAAAAGAAAATAGCTAGAAGCACTAGAAAAAAACCAGATTGGTTTAAGGATGATTTAATATTTTCTAAAGATGGTGGCAAAATACTAAAAAGAATATGAGAACCGTCTAAGGGAGGAATGGGTAGCAAATTAAAAACAGCTAAAAGTAAATTAATAAGGACAATATAACTAAACATCAGGTAAAGTCCTGGGATACTAACTATTGCTGGAAAAAATCTAAGAGTTAACCCAAAAACTAAGGCCAGTGATAAATTAGCGACGGGACCCGCTAACGCCACCTTGGCTGCTCCGTATTTTTGATCTCTGAAATTATATGGATTAATCGGAACTGGTTTTGCCCAGCCAAAAATAATCCCTCGGCCAGAGAGAGCAAGATTCATCAACAGTAAAATACCAGGCAGAATAACTGAGCCGATTGGATCTATATGAGGGATTGGGTTCAAAGTAAGCCTACCGGCGTTTTTTGCTGTCGGATCTCCTAAATAATTCGCCACCACTCCATGAGATACTTCATGAAAAACAACCGAAAATATTAGGACAATTAAAAGAAAAATATATTCCATAATTATATATTATATCAAAATTTATTGATTTTGCCAATAAGGATGATTTGCAAATTCCTAAAATTATGAGTAAAATATAATTATTATGCCCCGTAGGAAACAAAAGGTTTTTGTTGAGGATTAAGGTAGAATATAATAGTCAAGATTAAGTTTCTAGGGGACATATACACCCAAATATTTTCTATTTAAAAACCTTGATTATATAAATAACAATGATTACAGAAATATCCAAAGGTCAAAATATAATAACAACTAAAAATATTTAATTTCCTACGGGGTATGACAAAGAAATGTTCAATTTGCGGAAAAGGATCAATGCTGGTGTGGCGGCGGGTTAAATTAAGAGGAAAATATAATCCGACCATCAAAAGAAAGCAAAAACCAAATTTGCAATGGTTAAAGCTGCCATCAGGTAAGCGAATCTTGGCTTGTGCAAAATGCATTAAAGCCAGGAGCAAAAAATCCTAACCACCTCGGGGTGTCCCTCACTAAATTACGGAGTGTAGTACAATGGTTAGTATTTGCCCTTGGGGTGGGTAAGACCCGGGTTCGACTCCCGGCACTCCGAATATAATATAAAAACATGGACGTAGAAAAAATCCGAGAGGATTTTCCTATATTTAAAGAAACAATAAACGGCAAACCAATTGTCTATTTTGATAATGCATGCCAAAGTTTAAGGCCGATATCAGTAATCCAGGCTTTGAATGAATATTACCAGAAATATCCAGCTTGTGCCGGCCGCAGTATGCATAAATTAGGCGAATTGGTCACAAAAAAGGTTGATGAGGCAAGAAGACAAATTGCTAATTTTATCAAAGCAAAAAGAAAAGAAGAAATAATTTTTACTCGCAATACTACCGAGGGCATAAATTTAATAGCTCACTCACTAAATTTAAAACAGGGGGATATTGTTTTAACCACTGATAAAGAACATAATTCTAATTTAATCCCTTGGCAGATATTATCTAAGAAAGTCGGTATCATTCATAAAATAGTTCCCTCAAAAGAAGACAACACTTTTAATTTAGAAGCTTTTGAGAAAATGATGGATAATCAGGTAAAGTTGGTTTCAATGGTTTTTACTTCAAATTTAGACGGCGTAACCATTCCCGCTAAAGAGATTATAGAAATTACCCATCAAAAAGGAGCAAAGGTTCTCTTGGATGCCGCCCAAACTGTACCGCACCAAGAAATTGACGTTTCTAATCTGGACGTGGATTTTCTGGCTTTCTCTGGCCATAAAATACTTGGCCCATCAGGCACTGGAGTACTATATGGAAAATATAATCTTTTGGAGGAATTAGAGCCATTCTTAGTTGGCGGCGATACCGTTGAATACACAACTTATACCAGCCATAAATTTTTGCCGCCTCCAGAAAAGTTCGAAGCTGGCCTTCAAGATTATGCCGGAATAATCGGACTTGGAGAGGCAGTTAAATATTTAAGTCAAATCGGATTTCAAAATATAGCTGAACACGAATATGAATTAAATAAATTCATTTCAACAGAAATTGTTAAAATCCCTAAACTAAAAATTATTGGTCCTACTGATCCATCTTTGCGTTCTGGAATAATTTCTTTTTACATAGAAGGGATTGATTCACATCAAATAGCTTTAACCTTGGACGAAATGGCAAACATTATGATTCGTTCGGGCCAGCACTGCGTTCATTCCTGGTTTACTTCGCACCAAATTCGGAGTTCAGCACGGGTGTCTCTATATTTTTACAACACATTGAAGGAAGCAGAGATTTTTGTTGAGAACTTAAATAAATTTATAAAATTGTATCGTTAGTAGATAATTATGTTTTGCTTAATTGCTTTAATTGTTTTTTCAATTTTAGGAATTTTCAGCGCCACACATCGTGCTTTAGCTCGCCAGGCTTTTGATTGTGTCTTTAGAAGAATTACTTTAAGACCGTGCAACACTGATTTTAAAGAAAAAATAAAGGGCAGATTGGTGGGGAAATTACTAGGACGGTCTGTTTTTGCTGCCCGCATTCTTAATAAGCATTTTGAATTAATTTCCTGGATTTTTTTTATACTAATGCTTGCCAGTACTGTTTGGATAATAAGAGGCGGCTACAATTATTACTTATATGGAAGCTGCAATGGCTTGAACTCGAGCGGCTTTTGCGCTTTTGATCCTAAAGGGGAAAGCAATAAAATATCGCAAATTAATACTCAATGCAACCTTAAGCAGTCAACTGAACAGAATTTAACGTTAAACGGCATCAATCTTAATTTGTTCCCTGCTAAGAATACTGGCTCAAAAGATACTGTTTTGCTTATAGGCTGTTATAGTTGTGACTATACTCGTAAGGTCTATCCTGATATCCAAAGACTCATTGCCAAAAATAATGTAAATTACATATTTGCACACTACCCTGTAAAAGATAACACCAATTATCTATCTGAATTGGATTATTGTGCTTACAAACAAAATCAAGATTTGTTTTGGAAATTAAATGACTCTTTATTCGCTACTTCAAAAGAAAATCTTTCTAATAATGATTATGTATATAAACTGGCATCAGATTTGGGATTTGACATCACAAATATAAAGGATTGTCTCGCAAGTCCGGAAACGAAAGAAGCGGCGCAAAAACAGTTTGAAGAGCTGCAAAAAACAAATATTTATGGCACGCCAACTGTCTTTATAAACGGCCAGTCATTAGTTGGACCAAAACCATATCGGGTTTACGAAAGGATGCTTAAAAATAACGACGAATCAATAATCTCAAAAATTCTAGACAAATTTTAGCGATTATTTAATAACAAAACAAAAAAGCGTCTCCTAAGCGAGGCGTTTTTTTGATGCCCTGCATTCTTTCTAGAGAATCTTTCTGGTAAATATATTAGGTGGGTGCCCGCAGTCCTCGATCCACGGATCGGGAAGATATAGGACTCCCTAGAAAAACTTTTGTGCCAGACTCTAGCTAGAAAGAACCTAGCAGGGCCCCGTTAGAAGCTGTGTGAATTTAGTTTACATAACTTCCAATGGGGCGTTGCCTTCTTTCCCCTCTTCTATTATACGTTCTTGTAAAAATTCAAGTCAAGAGGGGTAAAAAATATAGTTATTGGCAAAGAATTTTTGCCATTTGTTTAATCATCGAAACTGTAACAGGATAAGGCAGCAAACTATAAGAAGGAGTTCCATCGTCATCTTTGATAATCCAGGGTTTCTCAATTATTTTTACTTTCTTGGTTTTATCATCCCATTTGTAGCTGTATTCTGGAGTAATCTCGTAATCGTCAACGTATTTTTTGGCATCTTTAACTGGCACTGAATTCCTCAAAAGAACTTTTGGGATTCCATGAAGCGAAAATGCTTGATTTATAAGCTTTTCGTCCAATTTAAGCCGATCTCTTATTGGCTTAATTCCCAATTCATCTCCTTCTTTTACGACCATATGGACTTCTTTACATTTTGGGTTTTCGCAAATAAAGTAAAATTTATCCTTGTCTTTCCCAGACCTAATTTCTTTAACCGGATTAACTTTTAAGTTTCTTGAAGTCTGGCACTGAGGGCAAATTACCCGCCATTTTATTCTTTCATTAATGACTGATTCTGGTACGTTAATCAAAATAAAGATATCGGGATCCATTCTGTAATCAATGAGGTCACGAAAGAAAAGGGAGTACGAAACCTGATCTAAATCTCTTGGGAAACCGTCAATAAAAAGAGCTTTTCTTCCCATTGAAATTATTTCTTTTTTCACCAAAGTCAGAATAAATTCGGAGGGCAAAAGGGTTGCCGTATTTCTTTTCTGCAAGGAATCAATAGTCTCTCTTATTGAGATATATCCTCTGTAATTTTTCTCAAAAAAATCAATTAATTCTCTTTTCTTTTTCTTATTAGAAATTTCCTGATGAGTTTTTCTCACCAAATCTCCAATTGATATTGAGGCCACCCTTTTATTATCAACAATATCCATAAATAATTTTGAATAAGTTCCCTTGCCGGAATTTTTCTTTCCTAAAAGATAGGCAATAAAAGTATTACCCTTCCTTAAATACTCTCTTAATTCCTTAATTTCCCTGCCTGCTTTTAACATAAAATATTTCTTTCTTTCTTTTAGGTCAGCTAAGTCAAATTTGCGGGCAACGCCCTTTGTTTTAGTTTTAAAAAGTGGGAATTGTCTCATTTTTATTTCGGCGGCGAGAATGCTCTACTCTTTAGAACGGGGCGAGAGCCGCCGAAAGAACTCGCCCCGTAGGGGATACGCCGCCCCTTTGGGACGGAGTAGTTCATTCTAATTTTAAATTTATTCCGTCACTTATAATTTTTATATCGCCGTCTTGATCAGTCCTTAGAATCCTTATACCATAATTTTTCAATTTTTCCAAAGTCTCTTGGTGAGGATGACCGTATTTGTTGTCTTTTGACAAAGAAATTACCGCAATTTCTGGCGAAACCTCAGCCAGAAATTGCGGAGAACTTGAAGTCTTGCTGCCATGATGAGCAACTTTTAAAATATCAGAATCAATCGTAGCTCCCTTATTTAATATTTCTCCTTCTGCTTTTTCAAAGATATCGCCCGGAAATAAAAAAGATTTTTCTCCAAAAACCAAACGAGAGACAATAGAAGTGTCGTTAACATCTTTAAAATCCTGGCCTGCTAAATTTTCAAATGGATATAAAATTTCAATAAAGTCTTCGGGGTTCTTATTCCAAAATATCTTTTGGCCGGCTTTGGCAATTTGAATTTTAGCTCCTTCATTTTCTATTAATCTTTTCCACTCATTATATTCTGGAGCTTCGTGTAAGACGCCCGTCCACAGAATATTTTCAACCTTATATCTTTTTAAAACGCCGATTAGACCTGAAAGATGGTCTTCTTCAGGATGCGTTAGAATCACCAAATCAATTGTTCTATCCCAAAAAGGCATTTCAGCGCCTAATTTTTCTAAAATCGTTGAGCCTGGCCCTCCATCAATTAAAATTTGGTGCTGCTCTGGAGTTTCAATAAAAATAGCGTCACCTTGCCCAACGTCAAAAAAATTAACTTCAAGAAATTTTGACTGTCTTAAATCAAAAACAACGGTCCAGGCAAAAACATTCGCCAAAACTAAAAATCCTAAAACAACAAAAATACTCCCCTGCTTTTTCATTAGCTATATTATAAAGGAGTTTTCCCTAATTTAAAATGAACTATCCCGTCCTAAAAGGACGGGGTATCCCTTCGGGCGAGTTCTTTCGGCGGCGAGAATACCCTGTCCCGCTTTAGCGGGACAGGGATGAAAGCCGCCGAAATAAAAAGATAGTGGGTTTCTTTCAGTTTTCCACTTGACAGGCTATATTGATTTGATATTATTAAGGTAGTCCTTCGCCAATCTGTGAGTGTCATTCGTGGCGCTTACCAAAGTTGCGGGGCGACGGGATAATTCCCACCCCCCAATACCATCAAGAGGACTTCTTCGGAAGCCCTCGTTTTTTTATTGACTTTTCCTTATAAACTACCTTTTATTAAAAATAAAGCCGAAACCGTTTTTCAGGTTTAGGCTAAATTTCGTATCGCTAAATATTAATTAATTCCTATTTTCCTAAAATTCGGAACATTTTTGTTCCACACTTCGGGCAGGTTCCGGTCAAAGCTCTCCTCTTTGTACCGCCTTTCCCCTTCATTGAAACTTCTTTCTCGCCCTGTATATCTCTTTTAGCTTTGCATTTTACGCAATATGCTTGAGCCATAAATAAAAAATATTGATTACTTACTTGAATTATTCAGAGCCGACCTTTTCCACAGCTTATTCTAGCTTAATTTAAGCATAAATTCAAGTCAAGGCTTCGATAAACTCAGCCTTGATCCTGAGCTTGCCGAAGGATCAACCCCCTTAATTTAAAATTTTAATTATAGACGCGTTATTAATAGCGGTTTTAATCATTTTCTGTACATTCAATCGGATTTCAGCTTCCTTTATCTCCCCTAACTTAGCCTTTGTTTCGGGATGGGCCGGTACAAATCGGCTGCAACAGTCTTCGTCGGGCAAAATTGAAATATCAAAAGTGTCAATTTCTCTAGCCTTTTTAATTATTTCTTCTTTATCCCAAGAAATTAAAGGACGGTAAACCGGTAAATTAACAGCCTCTTCAATTGCCCTTATATTCTCTAAGGTCTGTGAAGCAACTTGGCCTACGCTCTCACCAGTAAAAATACCTAGGGCATTTTCTTTTTTAGCAATTTCTTGGGCTATTTTAAAC
>Ga0315289_10014492_pt1 | contig 11004 bp, 9 predicted proteins | sample YL17G11_40_MG_FD_203452 | JGI IMG/M metagenome (GOLD analysis project Ga0315289, IMG submission 203452) | Sediment microbial communities from Yellowstone Lake, YNP, Wyoming, USA - YL17G11_40 | ecosystem: Environmental > Aquatic > Freshwater > Lake > Sediment | place: USA: Wyoming | collected...
AGCAATATTTACGAAACTGTAATCGTTGGTAATACTTGTATGCACCATCTCTTTTTAGGTCTTAATCCTATTAATTTAGCACCTTCGCCTTATATCCCAGTTATAAAGGAAAGCCTTAGCCTGAAGGCAAAAGATATTCCTGGGTTATCACTTAATCCAACTGCTAATATTTATATGCTTCCTAATATTTCTGCCTTTGTAGGAGCAGATATTATAGCTGGAGTTTTAGCAACTTCTATATGGAAGGGGGGGAAAAATGTTCTTTTCTTAGATTTAGGGACTAACGGAGAGATAGTCTTAAGTTATAAGGGAAAATTGTGGTCATGTTCAGCTGCGGCAGGGCCTGCCTTTGAAGGAGCTCGCATTAGTTCAGGAATGAGAGCAACCGAAGGGGCTATAGATAGGGTCATTATTAATGATAAGTTCTTTTTTTATAGAGCAATAAAAGGTAGTAAAGTTAGAGGTATTTGCGGTTCGGGATTAATTGACTTAATTGCTGAATTACTCAAATTAGGACTGATAAATAAGAGTGGCAAGCTTATAGATAGAGAAGAAGGTAATTCCGAACTGAGCGAAGAGATTAGAAAAAGAATTATTAAAGGACAAAAAGGTAATAAATTTCTTTTAGTAAAAGATAAAGAAACAGAAAACGGGAAACCCATTTATCTTACCCAGAGAGACATTAGAGAAGTACAATTAGCTAAGGCTGCAATATTTGCGGGTATAAAAATACTTTTAAAAGAAGTAAATATTCCCCTAGAAGATATTCAAGAAATATTCTTAGCTGGAGCATTTGGTAATTTTATTGATAAAAAAAGTGCAGTAAGGATAGGATTACTCCCTAATTTACCATTAAAGAAAATAGAATCAGTCGGCAATGCAGCGGGAAGAGGAGCAGAGATAACTTTATGCTCTAATAAGATGAGAGAAGTAGGCGAAGAAATATCTAAAAAAGTTAAATATGTGGAATTATCTTCCCGCCCCGATTTTCAGGAAGAATTTATAAAAGCAATGATTTTTTAATTTTATAGTTAAGAACCCCCTCAATATGTCTGGGATTGTTTATTTTTAATAAATTATGTTAAAGGCAGAATAGAGTTTTTAAAACTTAGCATCTATCAAACCAACTAACTATGGAAGAAATTGATATGAAAATAATAAAAGACATTAAATTAAAAATAGATAAAGAAGAAGTATTAAGATATCAAGGTTATTATCGGAATAAAGCAGAGAAAACTAGCGAAATAATTTTAACAATCGCCCGAGAAGAAATTAAACAAGGTTATCATCTTTTTGAACCTAAGGTGATTTATTTCAAGCTAATGGTGAAAAAAATAACTTCAGAAGGACGAATTAATTTAGAAAATGGCTTTTCTTTAGATTTTAGTAATTTAATAATTAATTTATTAAAGGGATCAAGTTATTTAGTTCTTGGAGTAGTTACCATAGGGAGTTCTTTAGAAAATAAAGTTTCTGAATTTTTTAGTCAAGGGGAATATTGTCGAGCATTAGCCCTTGATGCTGTTGGGACAGTAGCAGTTGAGAATTTAAGCAGGTATGTTAGGAATTTAGTTTGTCAAGAAGCAAAAGACAGAAATTTTCTAACTACCAGACATTTTAGTCCAGGTTATAGTAAATGGGATATAAGCCAACAGAAAAACATTTTTCAAATTATTCCTGCTGATAAAATTGGGGTAAAATTAACTGATTCTTGTATGATGATTCCTAAAAAATCTTTATCCTGGGTAGTAGGAGTAGGCAAAAATATTACTACACCATCTAAAGAGGAGGGTCATTCTTGTAAAACTTGTCAGGCCGAAAATTGTCAATTTAGAAAATGTTTTAATTAATCATTATTCTTAGTTATTTTTATTTTATAATCTTTAATTCTTTCAAAATAAGATTTTCCCAAGATTATCACGAAATGACTCAAACATGACTCAAACATTGACTTGACAAAAAAATATTAGGATTAAAATTAGGATTATAATATGGAAACTAATTCTATAATACGGGACGGGACAAATGAAGTAAATAGAAAAGAGAAGGAATTTTTCATGCAGGTTGTGTTATAGAGAAGAACATGCAGTTTATTATACCGCACTAAATGTATTAAGAGTTTTCTGTAGAGGATAAATTCGTATTGGTAATTTTTTAAGAACTATGAAAGACCCAAAGTCATTAGTTAAGAGGGGGTGTGTTTTATATCACTTCCTCTTTTTTATTTTAATTTAAAGTTGCTAAATTTTAAATAAGAGATGTCTCTTAAATAATTTAAAGGTGAAAGGTAGGTAAGCCCTGTTAACAAGGATAAAGGAGAAGCGTTTTATGGAAAAAAAATATACAATATGTCGCTTATGTTCAACGAATACTGACCTTCAGATTAAAATATGTGTTTGTGGCGGGTAAAATTATAAGGACTGCCAGGCAAACTATATTGAAGCTTTTGAAAGGGTATCCTTACCAAGAAGTATTTCAGTAAAAAGCTGTTAAAGAACAAGACCTGTGGATAAAGGAGAGCTTTTAAAACAGACTAGCTGTGGATAGTTTAAGAGTTTTGCTGTTTTTAACCGAGAAAAAATAAAAGTTTCCTTGAAAAGCGGTGAAGAAAATGGTAGAATTTGAATGTAGATTCGCAGATTCATCATGAGATTTAGATGAGTTTTAGATGAATTTAGCAAAAAATCTGTGTAAATATTTCAGACGCAGATTTTAGGTAATAAAAAAAATAAGAGGTCTTTTACAATGAAAAAAGTATTAAGTATTATGTTTGTGGGTATCTTTCTTATTTTGCTGTTTGGCATCTCCAACATAAACGCGGAAGAGAAAACATTAGTTTTTGGCCGAGTAAGCGATTACATAATGGATCCTGCGGTAGCCGGGGATGACGAGTCCTTTCTCACTATATTTACCGTATACGACCAACTGGTTACAAGAGATAACGACTTAAATATTAAACCTTTATTAGCATCTTCCTGGGAGGTGAGCGAGGATTACAAAACATACACTTTTCATCTGCAAAAAGGGGTAAAGTTTCACGATGGGACTCCTTTCAATGCAGAAGCAGTTAAATTTTCTTTTGACCGTATGACTAATCTAGGTAAGGTTGCTACTGGTGCGTGGATGACGATTGCTGATAAAAATAGTGTAGAAGTGGTGGACGAGTACACGGTAAGGTTTCATCTTACAAATCCTTACCCCACTTGGATTCCTGCTGACCTGTCTATAAATCCTGCTTATTCCATAATGAGCCCTACCTACGTTAAGAAACACATTACCAGTGATGATCCTTATGCTGAAAAGTGGATGGCTTATAATGAGTGTGGGACAGGACCTTTTAAATTGGTGAGTTGGATTAAAGGACAAAAAATTGTATTTGAGAAGAATAAAGATTATTTCGGTGGTGACGAAGGCATCAGCGGCAGATGTACACCTCATGTTGATAAACTTATTTTTCAGATATTTAAAGATTCATCTACTGGACGGCTTTGGCTTGAAAAAGGAGACATCGACTTGGTGGACAAGCTTTCAAATGATGATTTTGTTGCATTAGAAAAAAACTCTAACATTAAGATATATGAGAAGATGCCTCAGAAGATAGTTTACTTAACTTTTGATGTGAGTAAGCCGCCTTTTAACGATGAAAATGTTCGCAAAGCAATGGCATACGCCATAAATTATCAGGAATTGATTGATTATGTAGAAAGAGGACATGCTGAACTGCCTCATGGGATGATATCTAAAGTATGTTTTGGATATAACCAGGAACGTTTTCAGTATAGCTACGATTTAGAGAAAGCTAAAGAATTTATGGCAAAGAGTAATTATCCTGATGGATTCACCACTAAATTGCTCTTTTCTCCCGACAGAAGAGTTACTTTTCAGACAGGGGCAGTCTATATTCAGGACTACCTAAAAAAAATTGGGATAAATGTGTTACCGGAGTCACTTGCTTTTCCCACACAACTTGATATATGTTCAAAGGGTGATTATGGTATAGCTCTTAGAGATTGGACATCCTTTAAGCCCGATCCAGAGGAAACAGCCGGTTGGTTCTATAATCAAGCACGTGACAATACAGGATGGGTATGTTCTTTCTGGGACAACAAAGAAGCAATAAATAATATGGATGTTGCTAGAACTCTTCCAGACTTGCCAGAGCGCTACAAACTTTACGATGAAACGGATGAACTGGGTATTTCTAAAGCAATTTATGTTCCACTCTATCAGGCAGCAAACCTAGTTGCAGCTCGAGATAATATAAAGAATTTTATTTGGCCCTCGTGTCTATTTATTCGCTTTGACGCAATTGAAAAGGATTAAGAAATAAGAGTTTTAAGATTATGTTAGTCGGACAAGGTAAAGGGATTAACAATCCCTTTACCTCTATTTTAAAAAAGCAAAAAGTATGAGGATTTAATTTGAAGATTTGGCAATATTTATTAAAAAGAATAGTATCACTTATACCTGTACTTATAGGGGTTACGATGCTTACTTTTTTTCTTTCTCATGTTATTCCCGGTGATCCTATAACTCTGGCATTAGGGCCAAGGGCTACTGAAGAACAACGCATATCCTTTCACGAAAAAATGGGGATGGATAAACCTTTAATAGTTCAGTACGGGATTTATCTAAACAAAATTTTGCATAAAGATTTAGGTGTTTCTATACGCACAAAGGGAGCAGTATTGGAAGATCTTCTTGCTTATTTTCCGGCTACGATTGAACTTACTATAGGGGCTATGATAGTATGCATATTTTTCGGGATTTATTTAGGGATAATATCCGCAGTAAGAAAGGATCAACCGATAGATCATGCGGTGAGAATCTTTTCTCTATTAGGAGTTTCTATGCCCATCTTTTGGTTAGGCTTTATGCTGTTAATTTTGTTTTACGGAATTTTTCCTATATTACCAGGGGGTGGGAGGAGTTCCCCCTTTGTAGCCAGCCCAACTCCAATTACCAGGCTTTACCTTTTAGACAGCATTTTAACTGGAAATTGGGTAGCATTTAAAGATAGTTTATACCATCTAATACTACCTACTCTTACTCTTGGATTCTGCTACATAGCTCTTATTTCCAGGATGACAAGATCCAGCATGTTAGAGGTGCTTCATCAGAATTATATACAAACAGCTAAGACTAAAGGGCTTTCTGAGAAAGCTGTTATTAGATATCATGCTCTTAGAAATTCACTTATTCCCGTAGTGACGACGGCAGGGATGCTGTTTGGAGAGCTTATGTCTGGTACTATTCTTACAGAAATAACTTTCAGTTGGCCAGGGATAGGGCTTTACGCTCAGCAATCGATAATGTATTTGGATTATAACGCCATAATGGGATTTGTTCTTGTGGTCGCTTTTATCTATGCTATAGTTAACCTTGCGATAGATATGCTTTATGTGATTATTGATCCCAGAATAAAGTTGCACTAAAAGTGGTGTGTAGAAAGGAGCAGAAAAAAGTGTGGAAGGAAAATATAAAACCGGCTCTAAAAAAGGCAAAGTATTCCCTACATATAATACGCCAGAGTCCTCTCACTATGATCGGGATCGGTATATTTTTAGGGTTTATATTGATAGCTATATTTGCTCCATCTATTGCTCCCTATGATCCATATGAGATAAATCCTCCTGGATTTCTTCAGCCACCTAGCAAGCAACATTTTTTTGGCACAGATGAAGCGGGTAGAGATATTTTTAGCCGCGTGGTCTATGGATCACGTATTTCACTTAAAGCAGGTTTTACCATTACTATTATTGCTATGGTAGTTGGAAGTATAATAGGAATTGTTTCAGCTTATGCGGGAGGAATAGTAGATGACATTTTAATGCGTATCGCTGATATATTCCTTTCCTTTCCATGGATAGTTATGGCCATGGCTATTACCGCTGTTTTGGGACGGGGAATCACAAATACAGTTATTGCACTTTCAATTGTGTGGTGGCCAATTTATGCTAGATTAATAAGATCACAGGCATTGAGTATTAGAGAAATGCCATATATAGAAGCAATAAGGGCTCTTGGAGCTGGCAAATTGAGAATAATATTTATCCATGTCTTTCCCAACTGTTTAGCTCCTGTAATAGTTCAGGCATCTTTAGATTTCGGAGGTGCTATAATGTGGTGTGCAGCTTTGAGTTTTATCGGCCTTGGTGCTCAACCTCCAATTCCAGAGTTGGGTGCAATGATAACAATAGGGAGTCATTATCTTAGAGAGAGTTGGTGGTATTCAACTTTTCCCGGTCTTACGATTTTAATTGTGGTTCTGGGGTTTAATCTGTTGGGAGATGGGTTAAGGGATATTCTTGATCCCAATCTTAGGAGATAAAACATTTTGGATAAATCGTCCAAGAGAAAACTTTTAGTGATTAAAAACCTTAAAACTTACTTCTATACCTATGAGGGTTTGGTTGAGGCCTTGGATGGCATAAATATTACAGTTGAGAAAGGAGAGGTAGTTGGACTTGTTGGAGAGACGGGATGTGGGAAATCCGTGACAGCTCTTTCGATTTTGCGTCTTATTTCTTGGCCACCTGGCAAAATTGTAGATGGCCAAATTTATTTTAAGGGACAAGATCTTTTAAAGCTCTCCGAATACGATATGCAAAAAATAAGGGGAAGTGAAATAGCAATGATATTTCAGGAACCTACTACCTCTTTGAATCCTGTTTACACAGTTGGCCACCAAATAGAGGAAACTATCAAAATTCACAATAAAATTAATAATCAAGAGGCTCGTAAACGCACAATTGAAATGCTTGAAATGGTAGACATGCCGGATCCGAGAAAAGTATTTAACCAGTACCCTTGTGAGTTGTCGGGAGGAATGCAACAGAGAATAATGATAGCAATAGCTCTATCCTGCAATCCTGATCTACTTATAGCTGATGAACCTACCACCGCATTGGATGTGACCATACAGGCCCAAATTTTAGAACTTATGCTTGGACTCCAGGAGAGATTAGGTACGGCAATACTTTTAATAACCCATAACTTGGGAGTGGTTGCTGAGGTTTGCGATCAAGTGGCGGTTATGCATGCGGGGGTAATAATAGAGAAAGGAGGGGTTCACTCTATATTTAAAGATCCAAAACATCCTTATACTCAAGGGCTTTTGAAGACGATTCCGAAAATCAATGAAAATCAAGATATTTTGCAGGAAATAAAAGGGGAAATGCCAAAGCTTATTAACCCTCCTGCTGGATGTCGTTTTTACCCTCGTTGTCCCTATGTAATGGACATATGTCGTAAAAAACACCCTGACGAATATCCTGTAGGGAATTCTCACTTTTGTGCTTGTTTTCTATATAAATAAAATAAATTTAAAAAATTAGATTTATCTTGAACAAGAACGTAGTTTTTATGCAAATAATAATGAGCAAAATTTAAAAAATGAGATATTACTCCTTCTTATCCATAAGCGAAGAGGGAAAAAACAGGAGGTAATTTAAATAGCTAACTTAATCTTAAAGGTTGAAAATTTTTGTAAGTTTTTTCCGGTAAGAAGAAGGGGAATTTTTAGTCATAAGGCAGAATTTGTTCATGCTGTCGATAACGTAAATTTATCCCTAGAAAGGTTTGAAAACTTTGGTTTAATTGGAGAATCTGGATGCGGGAAATCTACGCTGGCCAGAACTATATTAAGACTTATCGAGCCTACTTCTGGTAAGATTTTCTTCAATGGAAATGATTTACTCTCTTTAAATGCAAGAGAGATGAAGAAAATTAGGCAAAATATACAAATGGTCTATCAGGATCCTTTTTTATCACTAAATCCCAGAAGGACTATTCTAAAGACACTTGAAGAACCTTTTATTATCCATGGAAGAACAAGAGGTATAGAGCTTCGAAAACGAGTGTTGGAATTACTGGAGAAAGTGGGCCTTCAAGAGGAGCACTTATATCGATATCCACATGAATTCAGTGGTGGACAGCGGCAACGAATAGGAATCGCACGAGCTCTTGCTTTAAATCCGATTTTCTTAATCTTCGATGAACCTACTTCTGCACTCGATGTCTCAGTTCAAGCAAAAATTCTCAATCTCCTAAAAAAAATTCAAATTGATCATTCACTTACCTATTTATTCATTTCTCATGATTTGAGTGTAATAAAGTATATAAGCAGCCGGATAGGAGTGATGTATGCAGGGCAGTTACTTGAACTATCTAAGACTAAAGAGTTGTTCTCTAAACCTTTACATCCCTATACGCAAGCGCTGTTATCTACTGTTCCCATACCGGACCCGGACAGAAGAAGAAAAAAAATAATTCTTAAAGGTCAAGTACCGAGTTTGATAAATCCTCCAACTGGGTGTAGATTTCATCCTCGTTGTCCTTGGGCTATGTCTATATGTAGAAAAGAAAAACCAGAACTTAAAAATGTTGACGAAAGCCATTTTGTTGCCTGTCATAGAATTTGACCAAGTTTATAGCAAAATTGCAAGATATGCCTTGCTTCGTGAGACAAAAGATTCGAGGGCAAAGGCTGTAAAACAGTAGTCACAAAATTTAGTAGTTTTTTAGGAATTTTAAACTGTTAAGGAGGTAGTGATGATGGAAATTTCATCAAAGTATTTAAAAAATTATTTAAAGAAAAAGAAATTAGAAGGTTCAAGTATTATTACCACTATAGACTCTCATACAGCCGGTGATCCAACAAGAATGGTTGTTAAAACGCTGAAGATACCAGGTAGAAGTATGCAGGAAAAGAAAGAGTGGCTGGAGAGGGAATGGAAAATAATGAGACATTCTCTTATGCGAGAGCCACGAGGCTATAATGATATGGAGGGAGCGGTATTAACAGAACCTGTCTCACAAGAAGCAGATATAGGAATAATTTTTATGTCTCCTGCTGCATGCTGGGATATGTGTGGAACAGTAACAATCGGGGTGGTTACTACTTTAATTGAGTTGGGGGTGATAGAGGCAAAAGGTGACAATGAAAATGTCAATGTGAAGTTTGATACTCCTGCAGGATTGGTCTCAGCTACAGCCAAAGTTAGAGAGGGTAAAGTAAAAGAAGTTAGCCTAATCAATGTTCCTTCGTTTTATTACCGAACTTTTTCGGTTCCACTTCCGGGAAAAGGCAATGTAGAGGTAGATATAGCCTACGGTGGTGAGTTCCTTGCTATAGTGAAAGCGGAAAAGCTTGGGTTAGCATTAAAAAAGCAGAATAAAGATGAATTAGTAAAATTATCTCTAAAAATTATGGAAGTCATAAAGGAAAGCCAAAAGATAGTGCATCCTTCAGGTAGGGAAGGCCTGGTAGATTTAGTGAGAGTTATAGAGGAGCAAGGAAACATTGCCAAGAGTGTTACTATCCCTCCCGAGGGTGTGATCTGCAGAAGTCCCTGCGGGACAGGAACCTCCGCACATATGGCATTAAAGTATGCAAAAGGGGAGATTAGTTTGGGTGAGGAAGTAATTCATCGAGGCATCATTGGCACAGAGTTCCGCAGTAGACTAATTGATAAAAAGAATCTCTGGGGAATAGAGACAGTCGTTCCAGAAATCACCGGTTCAGCTTGGATAACAGGTATTTCTGAATTTATCATTGATCCTGACGACCCATTGAGAGAGGGATTCGAACTGTAGCCACTATCACAGAATCTACAGAGAAAATAAAGGAAAATAAAGATGAACAGCAATCAGAAAGTTTTTAAGACTTTGCAGTTTAAAGTCCTTTCTGAAAACGAATGTCAGAGAATTTACTCTGCAGTGTTGGAGGTTCTGGAACATACTGGTATAAGAATTCAAAGAAAGGTAGGCAATAAGAATGCCGCAAGAAATCGGAAGTGAAATTTGTTTTAAAGTATTATCTCGTAAGCAGATTAAAGAGATTCATTTAGCTAGTCTAAAAATTTTAGAGAAAACCGGAGTTAAAGTTTTTGACCAGGAAGCTATAGCTCTTTTAAAGAAGGCAGGCTCAAATGTTGTGGAAGGTAACATAGTAAGAATACCCCCTCGTTTAGTTGAAGAAGCATTGTCTGGAGCAACATCAAAAATAACCATATACAATCGAGAGGGAAAACCTTTATCCCCCCTGCTAGATCAGATAGACATCACTTTGAGGCTATGGTGTTAAATAGCAAAAAACCTATAATTTTTACAGTATACGATAAATGTGGATTTGAAGACATTTTGGAAATGGCTACAGCAGTAACTGGAAATCCTGAAGAGCTGCAAGAGCATCCGTTTTTAATTCTTTATGATGAGCCTACCTCTTTTTAGTCTTGGTGGAGTTAGTGATGCTAAAATTCTTGACCAGCAGGCCGGGGCTGAGATAGCTCTGTCTTGTCTCATGGGAGGATTAAGCGGAGCAAACCTAGTCCACGATGTAGGATACCTTGAATCGGGGATGACCTCTTCTTAGATATCATGCCTGGGTTGATAGTGGCAAAAAGACTCTTTTCGATAAATTGAATATAGAGGCAAAGAAAATTCTTAAAGAGTATACTCCCGAGCCTGTTTCTTCTAAAATTAAAGAGAGAATAGAAGAGATTATAAGAAAAAGAGAAAAGGATTTTTAAACCTAATTTCGGTAATTTAAAGACCTCGTTCTTTGAAAAATCTAATAAAAAGGAGAAAACGGACTCAAACATTGCCCTAATGCTTTATATAAAAATATAAAGGAAGTATGTTGCCTTGACAAAAAAAAATATTAGGATTAAAATTAGGATTATAAAATGGTAACTAATTCTATAATACGGGACGGGACAAATGAAGTAAATAGAAAAGAGAAGGAATTTTTCATGCAGGTTGTGTTATAGAGAAGAACATGCAGTTTATTATACCGCACTAAATGTATTAAGAGTTTTCTGTAGAGGGTAAATTTGTATTGGTAATTTTTTAAGAACTATGAAAGACCCAAAGTCATTAGTTAAGAGGGGGTGTGTTTTATATCACTTCCTCTTTTTTATTTTAATTTAAAGTTTCCAAATTTTAAATAAGAGGTGTCTCTTAAATAATTTAAAGGTGAAAGGTAGGTAAGCCCTGTTAACA
>Ga0315289_10014493_pt1 | contig 11004 bp, 13 predicted proteins | sample YL17G11_40_MG_FD_203452 | JGI IMG/M metagenome (GOLD analysis project Ga0315289, IMG submission 203452) | Sediment microbial communities from Yellowstone Lake, YNP, Wyoming, USA - YL17G11_40 | ecosystem: Environmental > Aquatic > Freshwater > Lake > Sediment | place: USA: Wyoming | collected...
CGCCGGTGGAATGCGGCCAGCCCGCTGGAGCCGATACGAAACCAGACTTGAAGTGTAAACCATGTCTTGTCTCCCTCGTGTCAACCATGTCCTGTCCCCGTGCCCCCTGGGTGCAGTTTTCCGCGCCCGCGCGGAAAACGCTGCCGGCACGGTTTTGGCCGCCGCATGTTCCCGGCGGGACGGGACAAGGTGCTGGACGCGAGGCGCGTCCAGCGACGCCCGCGGGCGGGCGCGCTCCCCAACTCAGTTTTTCGGGATGAAAAGGCCGCCAAAGTCCCGAACTGCTTATCCTTGTCCGGCCAAAACACGCCGGGCAAAGTTTTCCAACGCCTTGAGCCAGAGCGGATGGTCGTTCAGACAGGGAATCAGAACAAACTCGTCTCCACCGGCTTCAAGAAAAGTCTTTCGTCCGCGAATGCCGATTTCTTCCAAAGTCTCCAGACAGTCCGAAACGAACGACGGGCAAATGACCGTCAGCTTCTTCTTCCCCTCTGCCGCCAGCCGCCGGATTTCCTGGTCGGTGTAAGGGCGAAGCCACGGGTCGCGACCAAGGCGGGATTGAAATGAGACAGAGTATCCACCCTCGGGCAGACCGGCCTTTTGAGCGAAAGCTTCGACGGTTTTGAAACATTGGTGGCGGTAGCATGTGGCGTGAGCGGGGCTGGGTGTGGAACAGCAGTTTGGCGAAACCAGACAGTGCGCGCCGGTCGGGTCCGACTTGCGAAGATGCCTTTCGGGAACGCCGTGAAAACTGAACAGGAGATGGTCGTAACCGCGTTTCAAGTGATCCTGAGCACTGGCGACGAGCGCGGCGACGTAATCCTCGTGCGCGTAGTACGGCGGTTGGATGATTACCTCCATGCTCGGTGCGTGGCGTGCGGTGACTTCCTTCACGCGCTCGACTACCGTTTCGTAACTCGACATCGCATAATGCGGGAAAAGCGGGATGAGCAGGAGGTCGTCCACGCCCGCCGCACAAAGCCTGTCCACCGCCGATTCGCTGGAAGGATTTTGATAGCGCATCGCCAATTCCACCGGCATCCCGACGCGCCGCTGGAGTTCGGCCTGAACTTTCTTGCTGGTTACGACCAGCGGCGCGCCTGCCGGCGTCCAGATTTTGCGATAAGCTTCCGCGGACTGCTTTGAGCGGAACGGCAGGATCAAAAAATGAACGGCGAAAAACCGGACGGGCCACGGCGCGTCGAGTACGCGACCGTCCATCAAAAACTCGCGGAGGTAACGGCGCACGTCGCCAACGGACGGCGAATCCGGCGAACCAAGGTTGACCAGCAGCACGCCCGGTTTGTTCATGCCGGTTCTATATTTGGAAGTCGAACGTTTTGCCGGCAAGCGACCTCTGGACCCCGGCCAGATATTTCTCGACCCGTTCCACGATATTCCGGCCGGAAATGATCGAGTCACCCACCGAAATGCCGTCGCGGTAATGCCCGGCAAAGAAAAGGCCCGGCGCCTTCGATTCAATCGCGTTCAGCAAATCGCGGTAATGCCCGTAGCCAAGTTCGTACTGCGGGATGGCTTGGGGATAAAGCACGTAATGCTGAAAGGTCGGTTTGCCTTTCACACCGAGCAGCACCCGCAGGTCGGCACATGTCATGTCGTAGAGTTCCGCCTCGCTTTTGAGGGCGAGTTCCGGCGCGCGCGCCCCGCCCACGTAGCTCGTCAGCGTCACGTGGCCCGCCGGGGCGCGATTCGGGAAAAGCGACGAGGAGAAAATCGTGCCGAGGATTTTGAATCCTTCAATCTTCGGAATCAACATGCCGAAACCGTCGAGCGGATGCTCCACGTCTTCGCGCCGGTATCCCAGCACCACGCTGGCGACCGGCGGGTAATGAATTTTCGCAAACGGGGACGGATCAATCCCCTGCCGCGCGACAAACTGGATTTCAGCCAGCTTGTAAGCCGTGCCGGCGTAAATGACGGCGGCATGTTCCATCCGCATCTCGTGGTCCTTGTGACGGAACGTGACCATCCAGCCGTTGACCTGCTGCGTCAGCTTGGTCACCGTGCAATTCAGGCGGACATCCATGCCCAGCCGCGCGTGCAGCGTCTCCGGCAGCACTTGCAGCCCGAGATCGAACGAGACCTTGGGCGCCAGCGTCTTCGGTATTTCACCGCTCTGCTTGCGTTCCTTGGCCCCGAAAATCTGTCCCTTGATCAGCGAGCCGTATCGTTGCTCCAGCGCGTGCAGCTTGGGAAACGCCTGCGGCACGGACAGCTTGTAAGGATCGCCCGCATAAATGCCGGCCACCAGCGCGTCAATGGCGTGATCGAGAAACTCGCGTCCCAACCGGCGCAAAACGAATTCAGCGACACTCTCCTCGCGCCCGTCGCGCGGGGCGTGGATGAACGGTTCGATGAAAAGACGCAACTTCGCCGATGGCGTGAACAGTGGCGTGGCCAGAAACTTCAACGGCGACTCCGGCATGTTGATGGGCCGGCGGTAGCGGACCACGTAGCGGTTTTTCGCCTTCGGGTTGGAATAAAGCTTGCGCGTCCGCAATCCTGCGTCGCGGACGAGCGCGACGATCTTGGGCGAAGTTTCCAGGATCGTGTTCGGCCCGAACTCGGCCAGGTAGCCGTCGCGCCGGACGCTCTGGATGACGCCGCCGACCCGCGCGCTGGCCTCATAGACCCGGACCGAGATGTTCTGCCGGCGCAGGTAAAACGCGGCAGTCAACCCGGTGATCCCGGCCCCGATGATCGCGACGGATTTCATTCAATTTTGGAAAAATTAAACCACGCCGTCGCTTTGTCGAGAACGCTTGTGTTCCCACGTCCTTTCAACGCGCGAAATTGGGAATTGAACTGTCGCGCTCTTTGAGGCACGTTAAGCGCGTGAAAGCGACAGCGAAGCGACCGGCAAAGACCGAGGCCGAACTCCTCGACCACGCCACAAACAATTTGTTGCGCGCGCTCAAGCAGGACATGCGGAAGAAAGAAGGCCGCGTGGACTACGACAAGCTTCGTAAAGACGGCTACAGTGATCGTTTGCTCGCCAAGCTGGAAGAGGCTTGACGCCTACTCATTCTTGCGGAGCCGCATAAAATCCGAAACGGTGATGTCAAGCAACGGCGCGGCTTTATGCGCCAGTTCTCGTGCATCGGCACAGGTCAATCCCGCAGACATCTCGCGCACAATCCGCTCCGTCGGCCAGCCGCGCGCCTTGGCCATTTGAATGAGCGCCGCCAGATCGGTGTAACGCAAGATGTGTTCTTCGCTCATGGCAGCGGCAGCTTATCCAATTTTGCCGCGCCGTCAACCCGGTGATCCCGGCGCCGATGATTGCGACGGACTTCATGTTGCAGCGTTAATGATCGTGTGATTTTTCTGCGGCGATGTCACCAGCCGAGCGCAGCGGCGGCGCATGGCGCTTCTCATATTCAGTCCGAAAACTTTCCAGCAAGGGCAGTTCGATTTCGTCCCGCTTCCGGCCGCTGGCGCGTTTGCTGGCGATGATGTCGCGGAGGTTGGCGATTTGAAAAATGCCCTCCCGCACACTGCGCGCCTTGGCTTCGGCGAAACTGGCGATTCCGTCGGGCGCGAAAACCAGGTCCACGTCGAACGGGCCGGTCTTGATTTGGATGAAATCTTTCCCCGCGGCTATCTCGCGCTCCAACTCCGGGCTGATGTCGAAAGTCAATTTCCGCAGCGCGGCAGCGATGCGCTCTCCATTCTCCGGCGAGCGCGCCGGGAAAATGTCCACGTCCTGGGTTGTGCCTGGATAGCCCAGCAGAATGGCGCCGCTCTTGCCGATGAACAGGTAATCCACGCCTGCCTCGTTGAACGCGCGCGCGATTTCCTCGGCCTGAAGCGGGCGGAATTCCTTGGTCATGCGGCGCGTTTGAAACCCAAGTATGCCGGCAGGTTGGCTTCGCACCAGGCGCGATATTCCGCCATTGTGTCAAAAACGCGCCACGGTGCGTCGTCCAGCACCGGCTTGTGCGTGCGACAGAAGCCGTATTTGATCCGGAGGGGAAGCGGGCGATCCATCTGCCGCCGGCACTGCTCGCGAAACGCCTGTTCCGCCTGTTCGTCAGTCTGTTTCATGACAGCGGAAGATTATCCCATTCCAGATAGCCGTCAACTTGTGAACTTTGAAGCGCAGGCAACCTTGCATTTCAGGAAAAGCGCCGCAGTCAAGCCCGTGATCCCGGCGCCGATGATGGCGACGGGTTTCATTCCGTTTACATAAACTATTTCTTCTCAATTTCGCCGCCTGTATAAACGACATAGCCATGAATTGGACAAGCTGCAAGAATCTGGTGTGGCTGCCCTGTGTTATCAATATCAACGCTGGAATGAAGCAAATACGTTACATTTGTTGCTGAGAGTTTTTCAAAACTCTTTACTGTTTCTGTAAGACTCTGGAAATTTCTTATAGCTTGTTTGGACGAATCCGCTGGGCAAACAAGCACTGTTGCATCGTGAAAGAAATCAGACATGACCTTGTAATGCGCATAGGAATTTTTATCACAGCCATCCGCATCACGCGAACACAACTCCAAAGTCCCTCCAGAGTTCGTGCTGATATTGAAAGGATTTTTTCCATTATGCTCTATCTCATATTGTGCGAAGGCCGCACTGATCTGCCTCAAATTTAAGACGCAACGTTCATCGGCCAGCGCTGAAGAAAGTTTCGGCTGACCTGAACTGGCAAAACCCGACTGAATCCAACCATTCGTGCTTGGCGTGAACCATACCGAACCAAATACAGTGTATTGCTCTCCTTTATTTGAGACTGTAATCACATCTCCGGGCATTGAGGTAAACACCGTTGGTAGTTGATTTGTCTTGAGCAGATTGAAAGTTAGCGGCTTGCCGTCGTATCGAACGGCCCATCGAGATGGTTCTGCAAATTCGACCTTAGACTCAAAACCGAATTCACAATAAGATTTACCTTTCAAATCTACGTTCGCCATCTTGGTTTTTGTCGGTTGAAAATTTAGAAGCAAAATCTTTCCTTCAGACTGCTGGCTGATGCGGTCTTCAAGCGCCTTCTTTGCATCTTCCGAAGTTGGACCGCCAGAAATTATTTCTCCTGAAGAAGTGACCGCCATATTCAGCCTTTGTGCAAAAAGACTCGTTGTCAATAGCGCCATCGCAATCAAAACCGCGTGCAGCGACTTTTGAACCTTCCAATTCATTGTTTTCATAGCTTTAGTCATTTGCTGACTTTGTCAAATCGTCTTGGAATGTCTCCGCTCATCCGCCGCTCCAAGCGTGTTGTCGAAACACATGGCGATGTTGCGGACAAACCGCCTATTTCTTCGGCGGCAGTTCGCGGATGAATGACCACGAGACTTCGGCCACTTCGCCGGTGTCGTAAGTGACCTTGAAATGGCTGCCCAAATCGTCATCCACTTCAACGCTCACCGGAACAGCCTTGGCGGAAATCCGGTTGGCTTTGCGGATGGTGGTGTGGGGTTCAAGAAAGCAAAGCCCGTCCTCGAACTCGACATCGAAAGCATCCTCCCAGCCAAGGTAGCGGGCGTTACGAACACGGGAAAACGCGCCCTTGCCATAGGGTTTCTTGAGTTGCACGGACGTTTTCATAAGCGGCCTTCGCGTTTCAAATCTTCAACCACTTTAATCAACTTTCGGTCAGGCGTCCAGCCTTCGACGCCCACAAGCCGGTCAACATCAAGCCGGCCAATGAACCTGTGCTTGCTGTCGTAAACATGCACGTGGCGGGGTACATGGTCGCCAATGAACCACTCCAAAACGTAACCGCTGCGCCGTAGTTTGCCCATGGATCTCAGGATAGCAATGATGGTGCGGCTGTAAATGGTTCAAATCGTCTGCGAATGTTTGCGTTCGCCCGGCGGCGCGAGGGTGTTGTCGAAACGCATGGCGATGTTGCGGATAAACAGACGGCCCACGTCTGTAACCTCGAAACCTGATGCGGTACGGCACACGAGGCCGTCGGCTTCCATGTCGTCGAGCGACGCGAGTTCGTTTGCGAAATGGCTGGTGAAGTTGATTCCGAGCTTTGCCGACATCGCGGCGTAGTCGAGTGAGAGGTCGCACATCACGCGCATGATGGTTTCGCGCCGGATTTTGTCCTCGGCAGTCACGAAGTAACCACGGGCGAGAGGGACTTTGCCGGCGTCCAGCGCGGCGTAGTACGGCGGCAGTTCCTTCTCGTTCTGCCAGTAGGCGTCGGGGATTTGCGAAATTGACGACATGCCGAAGGCGTAGATGTCGGCGCCGGCGCGGGTGCTGTAACCCTGAAAGTTGCGCTGAAGCTTTTTCTGTCGCTGGGCAATGGCGAGTTCGTCGGTAGGCCGTGCGAAGTGGTCCATGCCGATATAGACGTAGCGGTTGTTTTCCGTGAGGCGCTCGATGACGGTCTTGAGCAATTGCAGCTTGATTTCCGGCAACGGCAGGATTTTTTGCTCCAGGATTTTTTGCGCGGGCTTCACCCACGGCACATGGGCGTAGCTGAACACGGCGAGGCGGTCGGGGTTGAGTTCGAGCACGATGTCGAGCGTGCGGTCGAAAGAATCCACGGACTGATGCGGCAGGCCATAGATGAGGTCGAAGTTGACGGAATTGAAGCCCAGTTCGCGCGCCCAAGCGAGGGCCTGCTCCGTGATTTCACGCGGTTGAATGCGATGCACGGCCTGTTGCACCTGCGGGTTGAAGTCCTGCACGCCCATCGAAGCGCGGTTGAAACCGATTTCGCGCAGGGCGACGACGTGATCGCGCGTCAGGTCGCGCGGATCAATTTCGACGCCCGCTTCAATCTCGTCAGAAAAGGTGAAATGTCGTCGGACCACGTCGCCGAGGCGGCGGATTTCGTCCGGGCGCAGAAACGAAGGCGAGCCGCCGCCCCAGTGGAGTTGGACGGCTTTGCGGCGCGGATTGAGCAGCGGTTTCATCTGCGCGACCTCGCGCTCGAGGTAGCCAACGTAGGCAGCGCCTTTGTCGTGGTTGAGCGTAATGACCGTGGTGCAACCGCAGAACCAGCACAGGGTCTCGCAGAACGGGATGTGAAAGTAAAGCGAGAGGTCGCGCTCGGTGCGATTGTTTTCCGCAATGGCCGCCGCGATTTGAGGCCACGTGACGGCGTCGGTGAATTTCGTCGCCGGGGGGTAGCTGGTGTAGCGCGGGCCGGGGACGTTGTATTTTTTCACCAAATCCAAATCTACTTTCAGCGTCTTCATCGCGGCAATTTCAAGCCGGCAAACAATCGGCCGCGGCAAAGTCGCACCTGCCGAGACCGCCTGATGCTCCATGTTCGCCAACGGATGAAAAGCGCCAACCGATGCCGAAAAGGAAAAATCCGTTGGAACTTTTCATCCGTTGGAAAGAACAGAACGCGTGCGTTTCATTCACGGTTGCTTCACGTTTTGCACGGTCTCGACCAGCGCGGCAATGTTTTCCAGTCGCGCGTTGGGCGGGACACCGTGCCCGAGGTTGAAAATATAGCCGTTGCGTCCCTGCATTTCCATGAGCAGCCGCTTGGTCTCGCGCGCAACGGCGTCCGGCGTGGCTTCGCTGAGGAGCGTGGGAGCGAGGTTGCCTTGGATGGCGATGTGCGCGGGCAGCAGCTTGCGCGCCTCGGCCAGAGAGAATTGCCAGTCAATGCCCAGCACGTCCGCGCCGGTGGCGACGAGGTCGTTCCAATTGCCATGTGTTCCGAACGAAAAGACGATGATGGGCGGAACACGGAGCACCGGCTCGGCATGTTGGAGTTCACGCTTTAGCGTGCCGCTGGAACAAGCTGAAGCTTGAACTCCAACTTTTCGCGCCAGGCCGGAGGCCGGCGCTCTAAGCGAGCCAATAATCTCGCGCATCCAGCGACCGGAGGCTTCCTGGAAATCCTCTGGTGGAAGCAGTCCGCCGTGGCTGTCGAAAATCTGGGGCGCGTCCACGCCGGCTTCCATCTGTATCTGGAGATAGGCGATGATGGCCGCGGTGAGTTTTTCGGCGAGCGCACAGTAGGTCTTGCGGTCTTCGCGGAAGAGGGCCAGCGCGCGAGTGTAACGCTCGGCGGTGCCGCCTTCCATCATGAACGTGGCCAGCGTCCACGGCGAACCGGAGAAGCCGATGAGCGCGGTTTGATCGCCAAGTTCTTTGCGAAGCAGACGCAGCGCCTTGTCCACGTAGCTCAACCGCTCGGTCACACGCTCGACGGAGAGGCGCGCGATGTCGGCTTTTGTGCGCACCGCGAAATCCATGACCACGCCGCCGGTGTCACGGAAGCGATAGGGTTGGCCCATTGCTTCGGGTATGACAAGGATGTCGCTGAATAAAATCGCGGCATCGAACCCGAAGCGCCGAATGGGTTGGAGTGTGACTTCTGCCGCCAATTCCGGCGTCTGGACAAGTTCGAGAAAGGTGTGTTTCTCTTTCAGCTTGCGGTACTCGGGCAAGGCGCGGCCAGCCTGGCGCATGAGCCAGACGGGTGGGCGGTCCACCGGCAGGCAACGACAGGCGCGGCGGAAACGCTCGCGGGCGGTCATGGCCGCGTTGGCGGCTGAGTGAGCACCGACAGTCACGCCAAGATGCTGCGGAGAAGGCGGGCCTTTGGCAACGGCTTAATCGGCGGCGACGCGCGGCTGTGGCATCGGTTGCGGTACGACAGCGTTGCTTAGTTTCACGAAATCACATGATGGCGCCGCTCCGGTTACGCTTCGGCCTTCGCTTGGCGATGGGCGCTTGGAGCCGGGGTGAGAACAGCGTCGCCAATCATGCGGACGGCCTTTTCAAAAGAAACGGCATCGGTGTTGATCACGACATGGTAGAGCAACGGATCGTCAATGTCCTTGTCAAAATACTTCTTCAGGTAACGCATTCGGCCCAGGTCCTCCGTCTGGACGAATTGGGCGGCGGCCTTTTCGTTCAGGTGGTCGAACTGCCGCACGCGCGCGATGCGCGTTTCCAGGGAGCCGATCAACCGGACGTGGAACGCTTGCTCCAGTTTGGCCGTGATGACGTTCGCCCCCCGGCCGATGATGATGACGTTGCCCAGTTCGGCCAGCCGCAAGATCGTTTCACTTGCCTTATGCACGAGCGTCCACGACGAGGGATGAAGGTCGAACAACTCATCCATGATGTCGGTGATCTCGGAAGTCTTGTCCTCGGGCATGTACTTCTCCAAGCGTTTGGGAAGCTGATGGTCTTCGAGGACTTTTTCAACGAGGTTGCGGTCGAACACCGTCCAAGGGCATTTGGTCTCCGTGTCACCGGCTTGGAGGTACTCGGCCAGTTGCGTGGCAATGACGTGCGCGCCGCAACCCGCCTGGCGTGAAATGGTCAAAACACGGCGCCGGGTGCCTTCGGCCTCGAGTGCTGACTTGCCACCGGGCTGCATTTGGCAGTTGATAAAGCTCAGGCATTTGTCGAAACCAACATTGTTGTTCATAGAATCAGCCCTTTCTCCGTTTATCTGGTTCCAAGGCAACTTACCTCATTCGCGAACGTATTCCAGTGCGTGAATCCGGGCTTGGCGGCACTCGATTAGTCTCGTAGCTGGGCGCATCGGCAAGCTGACTCAGTTGCTATTTCCCCGTTGGGCCGGCGGGCAACAGGATGGCATCGCCAGGCTTCAGTCGGTTGAAATCCGTGTTCGCATTGGCGGCCAGTATTTCTCGGATGGACACGCCATAACGCGCCGCCAGTTTGTCGATCGTTTCCCCAGGCTCAATCACATGGACTCGCCGGGGCGGCGGGGGAGGCGGAGGCTCGGGAGGCAGCTCCTCTCCCACGGCCAGAGCGTTGGCTTTGAGTTGCTCCAGCTCGATGCGCTTCAACTCGATTTCCTTCTGCTGCGCCGTCAGGCTGGCGTCGGCCTTGATGCGGTCTTGCTCGGTCGCAGTTGCCTGTCCGATCGCATAAATGGTCTGGGCCGCTTCGGGCATGCCCGCTTGCGTGGCGGTGGCCATTGCCTCGCGATACGCCGGGTCCTGCAAGCGCCGGTATGCCGCATAGCGCCTGGGACCGAGCGCGTTTTTGATCGCCTCCTCGCGTTGTTGTTCGAGAGCCGTTCTTGCGTCCGCAGTCGCCGGATCATTTCCCGCGTCATAAAACTTGATCCGCTGGTCAAACGCGTCGCGGGCACGGAACAAAGTGCGGAATTCCTCGGGCGTGGCGTTGAAGAAGCGGAGCTGGCTGAGCGCATTGCGCAGATTCTGCGCCGTTTCTGAATAGCGGAGAAGGAACTCTTCGAGCTGGGGCGGGGTCAACACTTGGGCGAGTTCGTCCCGTGTTTGCTGGCGCAGCCGCGACAATTCTACTGGATCGGGTTTTCCGCCAGCCTGGCGCTGGGATTCGATGTAAGCCTGGAGGCGCTGCTGCGAGCGGGCGCTGATTGACTGCACCGCCTGCTTCACGTCCGCTGGCAGCACGCCCAGCACCGGGCCGTCCAAAACGACGGACGCTCGTGGCGGTTGCGGAGTCGGGGCCAAGGCCGTTTCGGTTACTTCCCACTTTGGCCCCAGCAGGCGCGTGAGCAATGCGCGGCGCTCTTCATCGAGCGCACGGAGCTTTTCTTCGGCCGCGCGGGCGGCTTCCGAGTCTGGCTCACTGCGCCACCATTGTTGCTCGGGCCTGACGACTTCTGTGGCCCGTTTCAACGCGTAAAGCTGATTCACGTCAGCCACAATGATGTCGCGGATGGTGGATTCCGGGCAGCCGATGTCGCGCAAGTTGGCGATGTAAGTCGGATAATCTGATGATTCGACCTCCCGCCAGGTAAAAAATTGCCGGCGGACGACGACGTTGGTTTTGATTTGGTTCGTTACGAAGGTGGGACTTTGGCTGGTTGCAGCCATTCGCTTTGTCGCGCGGTGCTGAGAGACAACAAAGGCGATGGCCAGGGCCAAGTTCAGCCCGAACGAGACGAGCAGGAGCACACGTCGGCGCATAAGGCTATTTACGCGCTCCATGACGCCACGGCAAATGGATTTTTGCAAGCCGTTAGTGGCGCAGGCGTCCACGCCTGTGACCGTCCCGGCGAGCGTCCCGCTCGCCGTTTGT
>Ga0315289_10014495_pt1 | contig 11003 bp, 8 predicted proteins | sample YL17G11_40_MG_FD_203452 | JGI IMG/M metagenome (GOLD analysis project Ga0315289, IMG submission 203452) | Sediment microbial communities from Yellowstone Lake, YNP, Wyoming, USA - YL17G11_40 | ecosystem: Environmental > Aquatic > Freshwater > Lake > Sediment | place: USA: Wyoming | collected...
GCGGAAGAGGCGGAGCAGTCTTTCCCGGAAGAAGAGGAAGAAGGAGCGGAAGAAGGAGCGTGTCCTCCGCCGCCGTCGCCTCTCTGTCTCCTCCTTCCACCAGGAGCGAGCGCCGGGTCGAACACGGTCGGAATCGACAAGATGCAGACGTTCTGCGGGTCCTCTATCTTTTTCTGAAACAGGTCGTGGACGAAGAGGTGGTGGGCCTCCTCTGCGCCGCCGGGGGGCAGGCCCGAGGCGTCGATTCCCAAGTGGAGGTGCATGAAAGAGGGGAGTGGCGAAGTCTCTCGCGCGGCGGCGCGGAGCTCGTTGGTCGAACGAGCAGGCGACGAGCTCGCTGCCTGCGCTGCCGCCTCCTTGGGCAGGAGGCGGGCGGTGTCCCACATCGACGCGTTGGAGACGACCGCCGTCGTCGCCCTCACGAAGACCGAAGAGGAAGGAGAGGCGCCGCCGCTTCCCTCTCTGCCGCCGGGACGAGGGCGAGAGGAAGAGGGAGAGGCGACGCGGACGCCGCAGGCCCTCCCGCCCTCGACGACGATCTCCTCGACCCTCGAGTTGAGGACGATCCTGCCCCCGAACTTCTCTATCCCGCGCACGAGGGCGTCGACGATGGTCCTGGAGCCCCCGATCGGATAGTCGAAGGGGGAGCGGACATAGGGAGGAGGAGGAGCAGGAGAAGAACGAGCAGGCGACGAGGGCGAGGAGGAGGAGGGAGGACGGGGCGCGGGAGAGGAGCGAGGGGGCGACGGGGGGTTCCTCTCGTAGAACATGTACGCCATCTCGGCGCAAATCGTGTCCTTGGCGGGCATGCCGCTGAGGACTGTTTGTTTGTTTGTTTTGCGGAGGGAGGGAGGGGGGGAGAGAGCAGGGAGAGGAAAGAGAGAAAGGGGGGGGGGGGGCTCGGGTTGAGAAGAAAGAGTTTGTGAATTTTGTTTTTTTTTTCCGTCTCCTCCCCCTCTCCGAAACCTTCACTCTCTCTCTCTCTCTCCCCCCCGCGCGCGCTTCTCTCTCCCTCTCTCCCTCTCCCCCTCTCGAAACTCTTCGAGCTCCCCCCGTTCGCTTCTCTCCTCTGCAACCCTCTCTCTCCAACTCACCAAAGCACTCGAGGTCCAGCCAAGCCAGCAGCCAAGGATCCGTCACCCCCGCGCTCTCGATCAGGTCGCCAAAGGGAGCGGTCAGCTTGCCGGCGACCAGCCCCGCCCGCAGCAGCTGCGGCCCGAAGCGCGCGCAGGAAAGCAGCACGCCCAGGTCGCCGCGCAGGGCCGCGGCGGGGAACGACGCCGCTCCCAGCTGCAGCGGGCGCATCGCGGCCTCGAGCCTCCTCCACTGCCTGAGGGCCTCGCGGCCGCCCTGTCTGAGGACGGTGTCGGAGAAGAGCGGCCCGTCGGCGACGACGTCGAAGACGGAGGGGAACTGGTGTACCGACGAGGCCGACGAGAAACTCGAAGAAGGTGAAGGAGGAGGAGGAGGAGGAGGAGGGGCAGAGTTCGAAGAAGGAGGAGGAGAGCGGGGCGAGTTGAGGACGTGCGTCGTCCACCGCCCGTAGCCGACGCAGTCCACCCCTTCTCCGACCGCGTTCAGCACCTGCTTGAGCGGGTTGGACGTCTTCGACCCCACGGGGCCCCCCAGCCCGGCGAAGAACGAGGGGCCCGCGTCGAACTCGAACGAGGACGCCGACGGCTCCTCCCCCGCGGCGCGCGCGACGGCGGCGGGCGCGCGCACCGAGAACGAGTGCGCCGCGCCCCCAGGCCGGTCGTGCGCCTCGACGACGACGACGGAGAAGCCGTAGCGGGCCAGCAGGGCCGCGGCGCAGAGCCCGCCGATGCCCGAGCCGACGACCACGACGTCGGCGGAGGCGGGGAGGGGGCGGGAGGTCGAGGTCGCGGGGGCGGGGGCGGGGGCGGCGGCGGGGGCGGCGGGGGGCGAGCGCGCCGGCGGCGACGACGACGACACGACGAGCGAGCGAGGCGAGCGGTGAGACGCATCCCCTCGCCGCCGCTCTCGGGCAATCACGGCGTTCTGCGGACCCCTCGCTGCTGGCAGGCGCCGGGGCAGCCAAGAAGGTCTCATCATCGCCCGTAAGGGGAGAGAGGCCGTCGAAGCGCGCATAGTACGAGGCCGGAGCTTGCACGGCAAGGCAGGATCGAAATGCCTCGATCAAAGTGAGAGCGGCAAGCCACTTTTCTCTTGGCGAAACGAAAGGGGAAGAAGAAAAAAGAGGAAGAGGCTCGCTTTCTCTTCTTTTCTCTTCTCTGCTATCCGCGATGTCCAGTCGCTGGCTCTCGGGCGCGTCGGTGCTCGCCGCCCGTGCCCTGCGCGCGTCGAGTGGGGCCGCGGCGAGCTCGAGCGGGGGCAGCAGCAGCAGCAGCTTGTTGATTCCGATCGAATCGGCGTCAGCGTCGTCGTCGAGCTTCTTCGCATCCGCCTTCTTCTCGCGGCGTCGAGCTTTCGTCACCTCGCAACCCGCCGCTCGCTACCTGCCTCCAGTGAGCACGGGAGGCCCCGCGATGCTGGACGGAGGTGCGTAATTTTTTTGGGAGTTGGAAGAAGAAGCGCGATTGTTTGGAGAAGGAATTCTTTTTTTCATTTCGGCCTCAGTGGCGGCTCGACCTCGACTCTTCCCTCTCTCTCTCTCACGGACCCCTCCTCCTCCTCCTCCCTTCCCTCCACCGCCACCGACCAAATCAACAGCCTCCGACCCGCCGCCGAAGCCCGAGCTCGTCGAAAGGATTCTCTCCGACCCTGCGCTCCTCCCTCGGGACGCCTCCAGGAGGCTCGCCGCCTCCGCCGCCGCCGCCGCTGCCGCGCGCTGCCCCGGAGACACGGGCTCCCCCGAGGCGCAGGTCGCGGCGCTGTCCCAGCGCATCTCGGGGCTGGCCGCGCACCTCCAGGCCCACAGGCAGGACCGCAGCTCGTCGCGGGGGCTGCAGGCCATGCTCGCGCGCCGCAGGAAGCTGCTGCAGTACCTGCGGAGGGTCAACCTGGCAGCGTACGGCCGGGCCCTGGCGAGGCACTCGCTCAAGGACCGGTACGCGAAGCTGGACCGGCTCGGGACGAGGGCGGCCGCGGCGGCGACGGCGGCGGCCGCGGCCGGGGCTGGGGGCGGGAAGGGGAAGAAGAAGAAGAGGAAAAAGTGAAAAAAAAAGGACGCAAAACGAAAAAACTGAAAGAGTGTACGATTTGAGAAAGCGAGTCTCTCTGTCTTCTCCATTTTTCTCTCTTTTTTATCTTTGCCGTCTCTGTCTCTCTCTCTCTGAGAGGGAAAAGGAAGAGAGCTTCTTCTTGCTGCTCTCTCTCTCTCTCTCCCTCCCTCTTTTTCTTCTATCTTCTTTTCTACCTCGTAAGAGAGAGAGAGCGCGCACGAGCACAAAGAGGACAGCTTCGGAGCTCGAAGCGAAAGAAAGAAAGAGAACCTTTTTTCTCTCTCGCGCCCGCCGGCAAAGAGAGTTCTAAATTCGAAACCACCGAAGAAGAAAACAAAAAATGGCCCCTTTTCGGAAGGCTCCAACGCTCCGCCCCCTGGTTCTGCTGCTCGCCGCTGCGTCGTTGTTTTTGGCAGCCACGAGTGCGTCGTTTGTCGTCTGGGGGAGAGAGAAAGGAGGAGGAAAAGAGGGGGGGGAGAAAGGGGAAAGAAAGAAAGAAAGGAGGAAAAAAGAAAGACCCTCGCCTTCCGCTTTTTTTTTTTTTCGTTTCCCGCTTTTTCTCTCGACGACCTCGAGAGCGCGGGAAGAGGCGGCGGTCTCTTCTCTCTCGAAGAAAAAAAAAAGCGGGCCCTCTCACGCCGCTGAACACTCATGCTCGCGCTTCTTCTCCTTCTCTCTTTGAATCTCTAATGAAAACAAAAACAGCAGAGGCGCAGGAGTTTGTGACCGCGCCTCCTCCTTCTTCGACGACCGAAGCGCCGCCGCCGCCAGCCGCCGCCGCTCCTCCTCCTCCGCCGCCGCCGCCGCCGCCGCCGCCGTCGGCAGAGACTGCTCCTCCTCCTCCTCCTCCTCCTCCTCCTCCTCCTCCTCCCGCTGCCACTCCTCCTCCCTCTCCTCCTCCTCTGCCGCCGCCTCCCGCCACCCCGTCCCCGACGACGAAGCCAGTCGCACCCAAAGCTGCGGAGGCCACCACAGCCCCCCCGGAGACGACGGCGGCGGCGGCGGCGACGCCTGCCCCGACGGCGGCGGCGACGCCTGCCCCGACGGCGGCGGCGACGCCTGCCCCGACGGCGGCGGCGACGCCTGCCCCGACGGCGGCGGCGACGCCTGCCCCGACGACGACGGCGACCCCCGCCCCCACCTCCACCCCTCCAGCCGGGGCCCCCACGACGCCGGCGCCGACCGCGAGACCGACCGCGACGCCGGCGCCGACCCCGGCGCCGGCGCTCGTCCTGCGCGCCGTCCTCAGGCTCTCGGGCCCGGCCGTCGCGCCCTTCGACGCCGCCAAGGCGTCGCTGCTCGTCCGCGCCGTCGTCGCCTCCGTCGACGGCGTCGGCTCCGCGGGGGACGTCTCCGTGCTGGGCGTCGCCGAGAGCGGGGGCGCTGGTGCGGCGACGGAGCCGGTCTCGAGCGTCGCCTCTGTCGGAGCGAGGAGGAAGCTCCTGTTCCCCTCGCCATCGCCGCCGTCGTCGTTGCCGTCGCCGTCGTTTCCGTCGTCGAGGCGGGCCCTCTCTCAGATATCGGACCCGGCGGCAGACGTCACCCTCGTGGTCCGCACGGGGTCCTCGGAGAGGGCGCTGATAGCGCAGGACGACCTCGACGCGGCGGTGACGAGCGGGGCGCTGCGGGTGAGAGAGAGAGAGAGAGAGAGAACAGATAAATGATTAGGGTTTTTTGTTTATTTCTTTAGGTTTACCCGCGTGCTTCTCTCCCTGTCGACTCCTTTCATTAGCTTCTTCCCATCAAAAACTTCAAAAATCAAAAACCATCACAGGCCGAGCTCACCGCCCTCGGCCTTCCCACCTCGGGCATCTCCGTCATCTCGTCGGGGACGCTGACGGCCGCGGCCGCGGGGGGGGTCTTCGGCTGCTCGCGCGGGAGCGCCGGGGGGCAGTGTCTCGGTGAGGAAGCCTTTTTTTTTTTTTTTTTCTCTCCCCGCGGATGTTTTTTCCAGTCTGGCCGCCGCATCACACTTCCCCCCCCCCACCCTCGAAACCAAAAAAAAACCCCCAAAAGCAGCCTCGGAGAGCAGCAAGCCCTCGCTGTCCATCGGTGCCTGGATCGGCGTCGGCCTCGCGGTACTCGCCGCTGCGGCCGCGGTCCTCTTCTTCCTCAGGGCCTGCGTCCGCAACGCCGCCGCCGCGACGGCGCGGCCGCGGGCGCCGGCCGCGGCGATCCCTTCGAGCGGCGGCGCCGCCGCCGCTCCTTCCGCTCCTTCCGCTCCGTCCGCCGCTCCTCCTTCCTCCACCAGCAGAAATGGAGGAGGAGACAACGCCTCCTCCTCCTCCCCGACGGGGGCCTCGGCCGCGGCGCCCTTCTGGTCGTCGTGGTCGCCGAGGGGCTCCCCCCGCGGCGAAGGGACGCCGACGAAAAAGGGAGGCAAGGGAGGAGGAGGAGAGAACGTCTTCTCCGTGACGGCGACCGCTGCTGCTGCTTCTGCTCCTGCTTTTGGTGCCGTTTCCGCTTCCGCGCCGCCGCCGCTGACGTCTCACGCGCTCGACCCTCCTCCGAGCGGCGGCGGTGGCAGCTCTGGCGGTCGCGCCAAGCAAAAGTGAAAGAAGAAGGAAGAAAGAAAGTTGGGGATGCAAAGTTGAAAAGAAAGTGCGTGTTTCGTGCTGCCTCTCTTTCGCTCTTCTTCTGCACCTTCGTCTTCGATCACTTCCAAACGGCATCGTCGCTTCGACGGGCCTTTCTCTCTCTCAAGGAAAGCGCGCCGCTGCTGCGTAAATAAGAGAGCAAGAAGAAAAAAAGACGACCCACAAAGAGTACGAGAAAATTATATTTTTATATTACCGCGGAAATTCGAATTGGTCACCTATAATTTCTTCCGCTCTCGAAATCCACGAAAGGTTTTGAAAGAGAAAAAAGAAGAATGCGGCTGTCGTATAGGTGGTTAGTACGCTACGTTGTGGGAATTGTTTCTTGATTGATAGAACTTCGCGTGCTTGATTTCGATCAAGAGACAACAACGTTTGTGTTGACCGTCTTGCTATTCAGTGCCGCGTCCTTCCTTACATCTCGAACAACAAAACCGTAGAGAGCTGAGTTCGACTCTCAGCAGCCGCAGATGATTACTTCGTCTCCTGGCTTTGCTTTTTTTTTTCTTTTGAGACGAGAGAGAGAGAGGGAGAGAGAGAGAGCGGCGGCGGAGGGGGGAGGAGGGAGGGAGAGAAGAAGAGAGAGGAGGAGAGGGAAGAGGCGCGGCCGAGGTTTGTTTTCAAGAGGTCGAAGCATTTGGAGCAATCGTCTCGAAATTCGCGCCGAAGCTCCATTTCATCCGATTCTGGTTGCGGTGATCGAGAATCATTTACGTTTTGAGCATCAGAACGAGAGGAGAAAGTGAATGGCGCGGACTTGCGGTAGCTAGTCTCTCGGTGAAGAAGATGAAAAGTTGAATTGAGAAGACGGGGTTGACGAGGCAGCAATCACAGTCTCGTTTTTTTTTCTTCACCGTCGGGGATCGACTAAGCATTCGTTTTTCCTTTCTCTCTTCCTCGAGATCATGCTGTCCGGCGCGAAAGTCGTCGACGCCGAGGCTGCTCGCGCGGCCCTCCGCGCCGCTGAGGCAGAGAAGAAGAAAAGAGAGGGAGAAAGAAGAGGCGATGGCGACGCCTCATTGGCGACGTCGACAGCGACGACGGCGACGGCGGCGGGGACTTCCCTCCAGCAGCAGCAGCAGCAAAAACCGCAGCAGCAGCGCGAGGCGTGGCTCACGGACCCGTCCCTCGCCCGCCAGAGGCGGCCCTCCCCGCCGCCGCCTCGCGCCGGCGTTCCCGCCTCCGCCGGCATCCACGCGGAGAGGCCCGCTGGCCTCTCCGCCGGGGCGACAGCAGCAGCAGCAGCAGCAGCAGCAGCAGGGGCCGCCCCTCCTCCCGCCGCCGCCCCTTCCGCTCCCTCCTCCTCTGCCGCCGCCGCTGCAGTCGGCGACGGGGGGGCCTCGTGGCGCCTCAAGGCCCTCCGGCGCGCGCAGCAGGAGGCCTCGGCGGCAGGGAGGGACGTGCGTGAGGTCGTCGAGGAGCGGTGGGGCTCCGTGGCCGAGCTCGCGGCGGCTGCCGTCGGGCAACGAGGCAGGCGAGGCGACGGCGGCGGCGGGGGCTCTTCCTCCCTCGCGCACCTCCACGCCGCGAGGGACCGTGCGAGGGCTCTGGGCGTCGAGGAGAGGCTGGCGGAGAGGAGGGCCGAGAACGATGCGGCGATGGGGAAGGAGCGGCCGAGGGAGCGGGACCGCGGGGGGAGGGGAAGGGAGGAGGAGCGCCGCGCCGATGGCGACCGCCGCGGCCGCGACCGCGACCGTGACGAACGCGACGAACGCTCCGTTCCCTACCTCTCCTCCTCCGCCGCCGGCGAACACATGCGCAGGCCAGTGGAGGGAGGCGGCGGCGGGCTGTCGTGGAGGAGAAGGGACGACGGCGACCGGGGCGGCCGAGGCCGTGACCGCGACCGCGAGAAACCCGGCCGGAGCGGTGCGAGAGACCACGGCGACCGCGACCGCGACCGCGACCGCGGGAGGAACGGCGGCGGCAGCAGCTACCGCCCCCGCCGCGACGCGGAGGACGAAGAGAGGGCCGCGCTGCTCTCCGCCGCCGCCCCCTCGATGAACGCCTTCGCGTCCGACGGGTCCTTTATGAGACGGTTTGAAGGCAGCGGCGAGCGGGGAGGGACGGAGAAGGAGAAGGAGAAGGAGAAGGAGGTTTTGGAAGCGGCGACGACCGCCGAGGAGAGGAGGGCAACGGCGGCGGCGCCGCCGCAGCCTTCCGCGCCTCCCGCCCCTCGCCCCTCTGCTCCTCCTGCTCCAGCTCCAGCTCCCCAGACTTCTTCTTCTTCTTTGAAGGCCTCCGACGCCAACCGAGGTGCCGCTGCGGCGCTGCGGGCGCGCCTCGGAGGGTCGTCGTCCGCCGCTCGTCCTCCCCCTCTTCCTTTATCTTCCAATGCCTCCGCTCCCGCTCCCGCGGCTGCTGCTGCTGCTGCTGCTGCTGGCGACAGGCGAGAGGTCGTCGACCTCCCCCTCGTCGATCACCGGGGCAGGGCGGCCCCGGGCGCCTTTGGGAGAGCCGCTGCCGTCGCCGCCCCCCTCAACAACCGGGAAGCTCGCAAGCTCGACCGCTACGACGCCGACGGGACGAGATCGCGATACTTCAAGGGCGACGACGCTTCCGCTCATCTGTCCGCCACCGAGCTCGCCAAGCGCACCCGCCTGGGCGACGACGCCGGCGTCTCTCTGGATGTCGACGGCGCACTCGCGAATGCGATCCTGAGGCAAGGGGCGAGGTACAAGGCCGGCAACGCCGCAAACGACTTTGGCGCCGACGAGGAGTACGACGCCGACGCCGGGCTCGACTCTTTGGAGGACCCGCGCTTTTCTAAAAAGAGGCGCAAGCATGGAAACCCAACGCAGCAGGAGCGCGCGAGGGCCGCGCTGGTCGGGGCCGCGACGCGGGAGCAGAGGGCGCTGGACTCGTGCCGGTGGTGCCTCCGCGGAGGAGGCGGAAGAGGGGGCGGGAACGACGGCGGCGGCGCCCAGCCCTCGCCGCCGCTCTTCTTCGTCGTGGCTGCGACAGAGAGGGCCTTCCTCGCCGTTCCCTCCGTCAGCCGCCGCCTCGTGCCGGGGCAGCTCATCATCGCCCCGGCGAGGCACGCGCCCTCGGTGAGAAGAGAGAGTTCGCTTTTTTTTTTTTTTGAGAGAAAGAGAGAGAGAGAGGCAAGCGAAAGGGAGGCCAAAAAAAAAAGAGTTTCAACACTCACCTCTTCTCCCCCCTCGTATCTCTCTTTCGAAACTTTTCTGTTCACCCCTCCGACGACAGGAGCGCGAGGTCGACGAGGACGTCGCCACGGACATGCGCAACTTCAAGAAGACGGCGATCCGGATGCACCTGGCCGGGTTCGGGCAATCTTCGCAAGCGCATCAATCCTCGAGCTCATCATCATCGAACGCCGCCGCCGCCGCGACGACGACGCTCTTTGTCGAGAGCGCGCTGCGGCCGAGGGACACGCGCTCGCACGCAGCCGTGCAGTGCTTCCCCCTCGGACCCTCCGCGGCCACCGCCGCCCCGGCCGTGATAAAGCAGTCCGTCGACGACGCCAGCAACGAGTGGAGCACTCACCACTCGAAGAGGCTCATCGAGACGGGGAGGACCGAGAAGGGGCAGCACCGGACGCTGGCGTCGTCGGTCCCGCCCGGCTTCGGGTACCTGCGGTTCGAGCTGGGCCTGTCGAGGGGCTGGGTGTCGGTGGTCGACGACGACGCCGACGCGGCCAAGAGGGCCGACCTGGGCAGGGCGGTGCCCGTGGCGCTGCTGCGGCTGCCGCCCGAGGCCGGGAAGGGGGTGCGGCGGGGAGCGCGGGGGAACCGAGGAGGAGGAGGAAGAGGAGGAGGGGGAGCGCGAGAGGAGGAGGCGGAGAGGGAGGAGAACAGGGCGGCGCTGCTGGAGGCCAAGAGGGCCTTTGCGCCCTTTGGGGAGTGGGTGCTTTAGAAAGGCGTGCCCCTTGGGCGAGCGCGCATGGTTGCGATGAGTGTAAAAGTAGTAGAGAGATGATTCGGAACCGATGGAGAGGAGGACGGGGTTTCAGTTTTTTTTTTGTTCGAGCGAGCGGAAGCGAAGCTAGCCACTCTTTCTTCCTGCTCTCCCAGAAACAACCAATTCCCGCCCTCTTCTTCTCTCCTCTTGGATATCCCACAGGTACGTTCAAAATCGCACTGCGGCCTCTCTGTCGATACACGACTCCCCGCGCGTGCCAATTGGATGGAAAAAAAGAGCGAGCGAGCGATAGAGCGAAGGAGAGAGAGAGCACTCGCGGCGTCCCTCGATTGCAAAACGACTGCCAGCATCTCGCATCGAGAAGAGCCAAAAGCGGGGCCTCTTCAGAATTCGCTCTCGTCCCTTTCGAGTTCATTCTCTTTCTTTTTCCCCCACGCAAATGATCTCGATACGAACCATTTTGATCTCTTTCAACAATCCGCGGGCTCGGAGAGGAGAGCGCGCCAGCTGGAGATTTGGGCGCGAGTGTCGGCAATCGTCGGCGTCAACGCCCTTTTTTTGTCGAACCGGTTCACCTCCACCCCATCTCAATCAAACCTCACCTCCCTCTCTCAATCCGTAAAAGATTCAAAGCAGGCACCCCCTTTTTCCTTCGCGACAGAAGCTGAGATGATCAAGCGCGTGATCGTTTCGACCCTGCTGGTCGGCTGCGTGGCTCTCGGTAAGGAAAGAGGAGGAAACTCGTCGGAAAGGCTCCGAGACGAGGGAGCTTTCTTCACCGTCTTTGTCGTCGTCGTCGCGGCTTCCAAGAGAAATCGTCAGCGCTTTTTTTCCCCCTTTTCTCTCACCTTTTATTTTTATTCTTTTGCTCACGATTCTCCTCCTCAAAACCAAACCTTGAACATCTCCCCTTTTTTCCCCCCCAAAAACAAAAAACCACAGCCGCGGCCCAGGGCGACTCCTCCGCCGCGGCCTCTGCCGCCGCGAGCAAGTCCAAGGGCGCCGACGCCCTCGACGCCATGCTCTCGGCGTCCAAGCCCGCGGCCCCCTCGGCCAACAACGGGACGGCCCCCGCGTCCCCGGCCCCGGCCCCCCCGTCCTCCTCCTCCTCCTCCTCGCCCCCGGCCCCGGCCCCGGCCAAGGCCTCCTCCGCGACGACGGGAGGCTCCTCGGCCGCGGGCTGCTCCACGCCCCTGCAGTGGCTCCAGAACAGCGGAAACCACAAGAAGTTCCTGCAGCTGATCGACGCGACGCCCGCGGCGGCGCGCCTCGCCGACATCCTCGACTCGCCCGACGTCGCGCTGACGCTGCTGGCCCCGACCGACGACGCGATCGCGGACTCGCTCTCGAAGCAGGGGCTGTCGTTCTCGGACCTGGTGGTGAG
>Ga0315289_10014497_pt1 | contig 11001 bp, 13 predicted proteins | sample YL17G11_40_MG_FD_203452 | JGI IMG/M metagenome (GOLD analysis project Ga0315289, IMG submission 203452) | Sediment microbial communities from Yellowstone Lake, YNP, Wyoming, USA - YL17G11_40 | ecosystem: Environmental > Aquatic > Freshwater > Lake > Sediment | place: USA: Wyoming | collected...
GGTTATATCACGCCCTCCGAGACCCGCGATGTAGCCCGTCACGACAGGCTTTTCGGAAAGCGGGTAAAGGGCCGAGCGCAGCTCCGAGCACATGGGACCGCCCTGTCCGCCGAAAGAGAGGGCGCGGTCGACCACTGCGACCGCCTTCGCGCCCGCTACAGCACTGCGGATCTCGTCAAAAGGATAGGGCCTCCAGAGGCGGGTCCTCGCAAGCCCGACCTTTTTGCCGTTCTCGCGCATCGCGTCGACCGCGATGCGGGCCGTGCCGGACATCGCTCCCGCCATGTTAATGAGTATCTCCGCATCCTCCGTCCTGTAGTGCTCGACAGGCCGGTATCTCCGCCCGAAGGCTTCCGCGAACCGGTCCCAGACCTCGAGTATCACCCCGTAAGAGCCGAGGAGCGCCTCGTTCTGCTGCTTCTTTATCTCGGTGTAAAGCTCGGGGAAGCCCACGGGTCCCATCGTCACGGGTTTCTCGGGGTCCAGTATCACCTGCGGCTGGTAAGGCGGCAGGAATGAATCCACCTCGTCCTGGCCCGGGATCTCGATCGGCTCTACCACGTGGCTCAGCGTGAACCCGTCGATGTTGACCTCGGCCGGCAGGAGCACGCGCCTGTCCTCCGCGATCCTGAAGGCCTGGATGGTGAGGTCGAGCGCCTCCTGGCCCGTCTCCGCGAAGAGCTGTATCCATCCCGAGTCCCGCTCGGACATCACGTCGCTCTGATCGCCCCATATGCTCAGAGGAGCCGAGAGGGCGCGGTTCGCGACGACCATGACGACGGGCAGCCGAAGCCCTGAGGCTATGAAGAGGATCTCGTGCATCAACGCGAGGCCCTGGGAAGCGGTTGCGGTGAAGGTGCGGGCCCCGACCGCGGAGGCCCCGCAGCAAGCGCTCATAGCGGAGTGCTCGGACTCCACCATGACGTACTCCGCGTCGAGGTCGCCGTCGGCGACTATCTGGGAGAGTTCCTCGACGATGTGCGTCTGGGGCGTTATCGGGTACGCCGCGATTACCTCGGCCCTCGCGAGCTTGACCGCCTCGCTTACCGCCAGCGATACCTCAAGGCCGACGCGCTCGCCCATCACTCGCCCTCCTCGACCATGCGGATCGCTCCTTTGCGGCATTCGTGCGCGCAGATGCCGCAGCCCTTGCAGTGGTACAGGTCGACCTCGTAGTAACCTTCCTCTGTCATGTAAAGCGCCGCGTCGGGGCAGAATATCCAGCAGATGCCGCACTTGTCGCACTTTGAACCGTCCATCTCGGGGCGCATCGACTTCCAGTCCCCGGTGTTCTGGTCGGTCGCGCTTCCCGGCCGGTGGATCGTCGCGGCCATCGGGTACTCTTTCCAGTCCGGCTTATCCTCGGCCACCTGCTTCTCCTTAGACTTCCGTCTCCTCGTAGGCCCTGCGCATGGCCTTGATGTTCTTCTCGGCCACGCCGGGAAACCTCTTCTCGATCTGCTCCGCGAGAGAATCGAGCTCCACCAGACCCGTGACCTTGACAAGGGCGCCCATCATTGTCGTGTTTGTGATGGGCCGGCCGATTTCCTCGTGCGCGATCCTGCCCGCGTTAACGGTCGCGAGCCTCGCGGTTATGTTGAACTCCTTGGCCAGCTCTTCCCTGCCTTTCGAAGTGTTGGCGACGACGATGCCCCCGTCCTTGAGGCCTGCCGTCACATCGACCGCGCTCATGACGGTGGGGTCGAGCACCACAACGACGTCGGGCTCCGTGATGCCGGTCCTGAGGTGTATGAACTCGTCGCTCACCCTGGTGAAGGCCATGACCGGCGCGCCGCGCCTCTCGGGGCCGAAGCTCGGGAACGCCTGCGCCGACTTTCCTTCCTCGATCGCGGCGATCGCGAACATCTCGGCCGACGCGACCGACCCCTGGCCTCCGCGTCCGTGCCATCTTATCTCGGTCATCGCGACCATATACCGTCCCCTCGCTATTTACCGATCTTCGAGAGCGCCGGCTTCACATCGACCCTGTGTCTGTCCAGCCCGAGCGATGCGGGGTCCTCACCCTGGGCGATCGCAAGGAGCTGGCAGTAGTGGAACGCGGGAAGCCGGTATTCATGTTTGAAGGCCCTCTTCATCTCGACCTGGCCGAGGTCGAACTGCTCGAAGCAGGCGGGGCAGACAACCGCAATGCAGTCGGCCCCCGCCTTTTTCATGGAGTCGAGTTTTTCGCTTCCGATTCTGAGCGACGCCTCACTGTCCCTGGTGGCGTTGCCGCAGCAGTCCGTGTAGCCTTCGTAGGGTACAACCTTGGCGCCGAGCGCTTCCACCAGGCCTTCGAGCACCGACGGCTCGAACGGGTCGTCGAAGCCCATCACCTCGGAAGGCCTCAACAGGTGACAGCCGTGGTGGACCGCGACCTTGAGGCCCTTGAGCGGCCGCTTAACGGAGCTTCTTATCTTGCCGGTGCTGATAGTCTCGAGGACCGACGCCACGTGACGCGCCCTGCTCTTGCCGGAATAGGAAAGCCTGAGCGACTTCAGTTTGTCTTTGGCGCTCTTAACCGCATCGCCGTCGCTTGAGGCTATGTGGGCCGCCTCGGTGAGCGTCGCGTAGCAGCCGTTGCACAAGACAAGCATGTCCCGGTTGTGCTTCTCGCCTACCGCCAGGTTGCGCAGCGCTACCGTAAGCCAGGATTCAAGGCCGGCCCCCTTGAAGTTCCACGGCTCGGGGCAGCAGGTAAAGCCCTCGACGTCCTCGAGCTTTATGCCCAGGGCGCCGAGCGACTTACGCGCGGCGAGCTCTATCTGCGGGTGCCGCAGCGGGATCATGCAACCGAGAAAAAGCGTATAGTCCATGCCGTCGGCCAATTTCTACTCCAGGATCTTCTTGAGTTCGCCCGCGGGGGCGAAGGGCGGCCTGCCGAGTCCGAGCTCCCGCCTTCTTTTCTCCATCGATTCAGATGGGGAGATGAGGGTACCTTGCGAAAGCACGCCGTCACGGGAGGATGTCACTTCCTCAGGGCCGTCGCCCGCGGCGCAGGCGATGTTCTTCAGCGCGTTTATCACTTCGACAGGGTGGGTTCCCTGGGGGCAGCGCTCGTAGCACTTGTAGCAGGTGGTGCACTGCCATATTACGGAGTCTTTTGCGGTGAGATATCCGGCGACCCCTATCAAAGACGCGAGCACTATCTCGCGCGGGTTGAAGTCCTTGAACTTGTGCGCGGCGGGGCACTCGGCGACGCAGGCGCTGCACTGGTAACAATAACTGAGCTTTCCAGCGCCCTCGACGGGACTCAGAGTCTTCTTAAACCCAGGGTCTGCTTTTGGCAAATAGCCCACCCGCAATAATCGGAGTCAACAGGCAAAGGACGAAATAATCTACGCAATTATATTTTCAAGTCTGCGCTCACGTAAACATAACCTTGCTTGATTATAGGTCAATGTGAAAGATGCCGTCATTGACAAAGCTCATCAAGTACAGGCGCGTAGACCGAGAAAGACGGCCCTGTTAACGCTCGCATGCCTCCAGGTCGCCGATTATCTTTTCCAGTGTCTTCTTGCGCTGCTGGACCTCTGCGATCCTGTCCTCGATGTCCGTCATGGAAGGGTCGAAGACGCACGACCCGAAGCTGCAGTCGACGCCGACGAGCTCCTGCATCTTCTCGGCGAGTACCATGGTCTGCTCCTCGAGGTCCGCTATTACTTTTTTCAGAAGCTCTTCACTCTCGTCAGGCATAAGACGACCTCCTTGTTGACCCGGTGTCCGGGATAGGATAACAAAGAGATCAGGTGCGTGTAAACGCGGGTTGATAAAGGGCAGGGAGCGAGGGACTAGGCGAGCAGCCCGTATTTCTCGATGTTGGCGTCGGCCGCGGCCTGCATGGCCTTTATGTGCTCCTCGCCACCCGGGTACTTGTATAGATGAGCGAAGCGCTTCTGGGGCTTTAAGAACTCCCCTACGCTCACAAGGTCCCCTTTCTTGATCTTGCGGACCCTTGTCGTCTTACCGTTCTCCATCTCGAAGATCGGATACAGGCCGCTGTTTATTGCGTAACGTGCCATGCGAACGCTTTTTGAGCTTTCGATTCCCCAACCGGGGACGCACGGGCAGTGGATCTGGAGGTACTTCGGGCCGGTAAAGGTGAGTGCCTTTTTGACCTTACGAGTGATGTCTATGGGGTAGCCGACGGACGAAGTGGCGATGTAGGCGGCACCGTGGGCGGCGACGATCGCCGGCAGGTCCTTCTTGCGGGTGAGGTTCCCCCACGATCCCGGGCCCGCGGGGCTGGTCGTGGTGAGCGTGTCCCGCGGTGTCAGGCCGGAGCGCTGGAAGCCGGTGTTCGAGTAGACCTCGGTGTCGTAGCAGACGTAAAGGATGTTGTGTCCCCGCTCGAGCATCCCGGACAGCGCACCCATCCCTATGTCGGCGGTCCCTCCGTCACCCGCCTGGGCTATCACCTTCGCTTCGCCCTCGCGCCCGAGCGCCTGTAGGGCGACCTCGATCCCCGAGGCGACGCTCGCCGGGTTTTCGAAGAGCGAATGTATCCAGGGCACCTGCCACGCGGAGCGGGGGAACCTGGTCGTGAACACCTCGAGGCAGCCGGTCGCGTTAGTTATTATCACGTCGGGGCCCGCGGCCTCGACGACGGTCCTGGCAGCCAACGACTGCCCGCATCCCGCTCACGCGGTGTGGCCGTAGGCGAGCAGCCTCGATTCTACCTGCTCGACCGTCATCTCATTCCTCCTCGCTGTGCGCCGTCCAGAGCACCTCGTGGTCTATGCCTGACATCTCCACCCGGCAGGTGTCGTCGGAGAGAAGCCCTAACGCGATGCTCTTGATGTCGTCCACGGTTACGTCCCGCCCTCCCAGGCCTACCACGAAGCTCGAGATGTTGGGTGTCCGCGCGGCGCCGCAGAACGCCGAGCGGATCTCGGAGCAGAGTATCCCCTCGAGCCCCAGGGAGACGTCTTTCTCCATTACGCCGACGACCCTGGCGCCGGCGAGGGCGTCGTGGAGCTGCGTGCGCGGGAAAGGCCGTACCGTCCTTACCTTCACGATGCCGACCGGATGGCCCCCATCGCGCAGTTCGTCCACCGCGTCTTTCATGGTCCCGATCAGGGAGCCCATCGAGACCAGTAAGAGCTCTGCATCCTCGGCGCGGTACGAGTCCAACAGGTCACCGTACGAGCGCCCGAAAGCGTGCTCGAACCTGATGGCCTCCTCGCGTATGGTGAAGGACGCTCGCTGCATCGCTTGATGAAGGAGCAGGCGTATCTCCATGTATGCGTCGGGGCCGGCCATGGAGCCGAGCGTTATGGGGTCCTTCGGCGTGAGGTAGAACTTCGGCTCGAACGGTGGCAGAAAATCGTCCACCTGCTCCTGTTCCGGGACCTCGAGCGGTTCCATCGCGTGGGTGAGGATATAGCCGTCCATGCAGACCATCACGGGGATGTTCAGTTCCTCCGCTACCGCAAAAGCCTGAACGTGCATGTCGCACGCTTCCTGTATGTCCTCGGCGTACATCTGTATCCATCCGCAGTCCCGCAGTGACATGGAGTCCTGCTGGTCGTTCCAGATGTTTATGGGCGCCGAGACCGCGCGGTTCGCGACGGTCATCACGACCGGCAGCCGCATCCCGGCTATGTTGAACATCACCTCGGTCATGAGGAGCAGGCCCTGGCTGCTGGTCGCCGTGTAGGCCCGCGCCCCCGTCGCGGAGGCACCGAGAACAACGGAGGCGGCGCTGAACTCGCTCTCGACCAGGACATAGCGCGCGTCGAGTTTGCCGTCGGTGATTATGCGCGCAAGCCCCTCCACTATGTGCGTCTGCGGTGTGATGGGATACGCGCAGATGACCTTGGGCCTGCACATCGCCACGAACTCCGCTACCGCCTTCGATCCCTCGAGTATCCGCTTCAATACTTTTCCTCCAGCTCCATGTCGATGTCGTCAACGGGGCAGAGATCCGCGCATACGCCGCACCCCTTGCAGGCGTCCATGTCGGACTCGAACATCTTCTTGTCTATCTGGTACACGGCGCCGTCGGAACAGCTCTGCAAACACGCGAGACAACCGATGCATTCGGCCTGCTTGAACCTGGGGCGGTATATTCTCCAGCCCGTCTTCTTCTGGTCCCTTGTGGTCCCGGGCTGGACCACCACGCCGAACATCGGTTTCACCGCCTCGCCCCCTCGACCCTCTCGAACGCCTGCCGCATCGCCACGATCTCCTTTTCGCCCAGCTCTCCGGGGTAGCGTTCCCTGACACTCTTCTCCAGGGCCTCCAGCCGGATCTCCCCTGAAGCGGCGGCGAACGCACCTACCATTATGGTGTTGATTATAGGTTTGCCCACTATCTCGAGAGCGAGCTCCGTGGCGGGGATCGCCACGACCTCGAACTTATCGGGTATCGCGAACCCGGACGCCGGGCGGGAGCTGTTGATGACAATAAGACCGCCGTCCCTGAGGCCCTCGAGTACGTCCGTGCCGCTGAAAAGGCTCGCGTCCTGGACTATCACGTAGTCAGGCTCGTATATCTGGCTCCGCAGGCGTATCGGCCTGTCGCTTATCCGCACGTATGCCGTGACCGGCGCGCCGTGCCGCTCGGAGCCGAACATCGGGAAGGACTGCGCGTTCAATCCGTCGGCGAATGCCGCCTCCGCCAGGAATTCACTGGCGGTGACGTTCCCCTGCCCGCCCCGGCCGTGTATGCGGATCTCCTTGAGCAGTTCAATCACCCCGTAATGCTGGCACGACGTCGCCTCTCATCCTCTTAATACTACGATATCGGCACGGACCGTCACCAGGGGTTGGTCCTCATGGTCCATTCGCTGTCCGGGAACGCCCTCTTGAGTTCCTCGGCGGCCTCGTCCAGGTATGAGTCGTCCTTTGTTACCTTCATTCTCGACACCCCGAGGAAGTATATCGCCTGAGGTACCTGCTCGGATTCGGGGTACCCCTTCACTATCCTGTCGAAGAGCTCCGCGGCTTCCGCGTACCCGCTGGTCTCGAAAGCGATTCTCGCGCGAGCGAGGATCAGGTGCACGATGAAAGCTTCCGGCGGGAGGAACCCCAACAGGCGGTAGTGTTCGATCCCCTTCTTGTCGAGAAAGACGAGGGTGGGCGTCCAGTTCACGTCGAACTTCCGGAGCAGCGCGGTCTCGGTGTCGAAGTCGGCCCGCCAGGCAATGAAGTTCTCGAAGATATAGTCTGTCACGTACTCCGTTGGATACGTCACGGCATCCATTCTCTGGCAGCCGCTTCACGTCGGCTTGAAGAAATCGAGCAGGATCGCTTTGCCGGTATTCTTGGCCCGATCCATGACATCTTCTTCACCGGTCAGCCACTCGATCTGCTTCGCCATCTCTCCTCCCTTCACATGCGGCTCCCGGCATATGTCCTGGGCAAAGATCTGATGTTTAAATAGTAATGCGTAACGTAGCGGACGACCAAGGTATTTCCGGATATATTCTGCGGGGGAGGTCCAGGTGTCAGAAAAGACCATCCTTATTGCCGACGACGACCCCGAGATAGTGAGGGCCCTGGGAATTCAGTCAAGAAGGGCAGGATATGAAGTGTTGGCCGGCCTGGAAAGCGTGCAGACCGTTATGAGCGTGCAAAAAAACGCGCCGGACCTTGCTATACTGGACATGCGGGTGCCAGCCGGCGGTGGGGTGCCTGTTCTCGAGAAGCTCGGTGGCTCTGTGCAGACGATGGGTATACCGGTCATAGTACTTACGTCGTTTGGGGACGCGAGGGAAAAGGCCGAGCAATTAGAGGCCTTCAGGTTCTTTAAGAAACCGCGCGACCTCGATGAGCTCTTAAAAGCAATCGAGGAAGCTATAGGTCCGGGCGATGGATCCTGAAATGGAGGCTCTGGTCTGAAAAGCCGACTCGGGTGCTTTGAGTACCGAGGGCTTTAGTAGCGTTGTTCTCTTTCGAGAAATCCCTTATGACGAACTCAAAACAGGCGCCGTTGTCGTTGTACACGCGTATCCCCCCTCCGTAGAGCTTTACTATCTTCTCCACGGTGGCGAGCCCTATGCCGGCCCCCCCGCTTTTGACCTTGTAGAAGGGCTGGAATATGTTCTTGATATCCGAGGGCGGTATCCCCGGGCCGTTGTCCCTTACGATGAAACGGTGGCCCCCGTCCCCGTCGTCTCCAGGGTGGGACACCTCTATCAGCGGCTCTGCGCTGTCGTTGTGCCTGATGGCGTTGCCAATGAGGTTCGCGAAGAGCTGGTAGACATGCGTGCCGCTGGCCAGGACACTGCCAAGGTCTCTGCTCCTTTCTATCCTTATGCCCTTTTTCTCGACCTCCGCCTGCCTCTCAGAGATTATACGGTCAACCACCTCACCGACATCCACTTCGGACACGTCACTGGGCACTTGGCCGGCTTCGGCCAGGGAAAGGAGGTCGTTGACAAGTGCAATCGCCTTGATGACGCTTCTGTCTATCTCCTCTGCGATATCAAGGATATGTTGGTTCGCTTTCTCTCGATCTATGTCCTTTTCTTGCAGGCGCTTCAGTATCTCAAGTAGCGTACCGCTCCCTACCTTGATCACGGCGAGCGGGTTGTTGAGGTCGTGCGATACCGTGTGGGCGTACCCGTCGAGCTCCATCAGCATCTTGTGCCTCTCGATGGCGTAGCGGATGGCGTGGGACATCAGTTCCCCGTCGACGCGTCCCTTGACCAGGTAGTCCTGGGCTCCCTCTCTAACGGCATCGATGGCGACCGTCTCGTCGTCGAGGCCGGTGAGCACTATGATCGGAACGCGGCGGGCGCCTGCATGCGCCGTGGTGAAGGTCTCGAGGCCCTTGCTGTCTGGAAGTGAGAGGTCCAGAAGGACCACATCTATTCCTCCCCGGGCGAGGCGGTCGAGCCCCTCCCAGAGCTGTTCGGCGAGCTCCAGGTTGAAGCCCGAGCCCATTGCCTCGGAGAGCAGTTCCCTTATAAGCAGGGCGTCGCCGGCATTATCTTCGATCAAGAGCACGTTGATTGATTGCTCATCCATCATTGCCTCACCTTTCCTTTTATCGGGAGGGTAAAGTAAAATGTTGAGCCCTTGCCCGGCTGCGACTCCACTCGGATGCTGCCGCCGTGGCGCTCCACGATCTTCTTACAGACCGCCAGGCCGATGCCGGTGCCGGAGTGCTCGGTCCTTGTGTGCAGACGCTGGAATATCTGGAATATGCGTTCCGATTGCCCGGGGTCGATTCCGATGCCGTTGTCGCTAACAGAGAAGAGGCATTCGCTACCGTTGCACTCGGAAGAGACGTGGATTCGTGGAGGGTCATCGCTCCGGAAGTTGATCGCGTTTCCGATGAGGTTCTGGAAAAGTTGGACCAGCTGGGTTTCATCGGCCAATACGGTCGGGAGCCTTTCGCGGGTTATCACCGCTCCGCTCTCGTCGATTGCCACCCTCAGGTTGGCGAGCGCCTGGTCGAGCGCGGCCCCCGTGTCGGTCGGCTTGAACGGTTTGCCATGGGTTCCCACCCTCGAGAAATCTAGCAGGTCGCTTATGAGTTCCTGCATGCGGTGTGCCCCGTCGAGGGCGTAGCCGATGAAGTCATCCGCGTCGGGATCGAGCCTGTCCTTGTATCGCCTCTCCAGCAGCTGTACGTAGCTGGAGACCATGCGAAGCGGTTCCTGCAGGTCGTGCGAGGCGACGTAGGCAAACTGTTCAAGTTCCGCGTTGGAGCGGGAGAGCTCCTCGAGGGTCTCTTTCAAAATGTTATCCGCCCGCTTGCGTTCGGTGATGTCAACGAACATCTCGAGGAGGACTCTTCTCCCCGAAAGGGTTATGGCAACCGCAGTCTTGTATATGGAGATGGGGTTCCCGGCCCTGTTTCGAAGAGTAGCCTCTACGTTGCTGATATCGAGCCCGTGGTCGTATATTGGGCAGTCGTCCCTGGCCCTCGAGCATACGAGCTCGTGGCATGTATGGCCGATCAAATCCTCACGCGAATAACCGGTGAGAGCCAGGACGGCGGGGTTCGCATCAACGATTTTCTTTTCTTCATCGATGACCATGACACCAAACGGGCTGTTCTCAATGACCGTTCTCAGGCGTTCTTCTGATTCCCTGAGCTCCTCCCCGGTACGCAGGCGCTCGACCACTGTTCCAAGCCGTTCCGAAAGGACCTCCAGAAGGATGCGTTCCTCCGAGAGGAACGGGCCCTCGACGGCGGCCGGTTTCTCCTCCAGGTAGTAGACCTCGATGGCGCCTGCACGCTTACCGTGCACCATGATGTCGGCGGACTGCTTCCATTCCGTCTCCTTGAAGTTATCAGTCTTGAACTCCTTGTCGCCTACTACCACCCTTGCGCAGGTTACCTCCGGGTACAGCCAGGCGGGGGGTATGAGCTTTGCGGTCCCGTCCAGTATCTCATCGAGCGTGATGCCCTCCTCCTCGATAAGCCCGGTGAGCGCATGAAGTCCTCTCAGCTCACTGACCCTCTTGCCGAGATCGCGGATAAGCCTGATCCGCTCCTCCTCGAGCCGCATGCGCTCGGTGACGTCGCGGGAAAGCCCGTAGACGCCAACGGGGTCCCCGCTGGAGTTTCGGACGAAGCCGCAGGTGGCCTCGGCGGATATTACAGAACCGTCCTTGTGCCAGAAGTCGAGTTCCGACACTACTGTCCTGTTGGGGTCAACACCCTCTACTCCTTCGCGCTGCAATTCCTTTGCCAGCACCTTCAATGCCAGTTCGTAAGACTCGGGTGTCATCGTTAACTGCGGGGGTTTCCCTATGCGCTCTTCCGGGGTGAAACCGAGGGTCTTCTCCATGGACTCGCTGATGTAAAAAGCCTTTAAGCTCAAGTCGACCATGAAGGCCACGTCGTTCATGTTCTCCGCCATGAAACGGAGCATTGATTCGCTTTCTCTCAGCGTTTCCTCCGCCCGCTTGCGTTCGGTGATGTCCACGAACATCTCGAGGAGGACTCTTCTCCCCGAAAGGGTTATGGCAACCGCAGTCTTGTATATGGAGATGGGGTTCCCGGCCCTGTTTCGAAGAGTAGCCTCTACGTTGCTGATAT
>Ga0315289_10014498_pt1 | contig 11001 bp, 9 predicted proteins | sample YL17G11_40_MG_FD_203452 | JGI IMG/M metagenome (GOLD analysis project Ga0315289, IMG submission 203452) | Sediment microbial communities from Yellowstone Lake, YNP, Wyoming, USA - YL17G11_40 | ecosystem: Environmental > Aquatic > Freshwater > Lake > Sediment | place: USA: Wyoming | collected...
GCCCGGGCTGGTTCACCGTGTCGCCGATCTGGAGCATGACGAGGGTGTAGTTGTGCACGCGGTTGTTCACGTGCCAGGCCTTGGTGGCGTCAATCCACTTCGATCCGAGGGGGAGATAGGCGTCATGGAAACCGGGATCGCCGGTGAACACATCGGTCGTCAGCGTGGCGCCCGCGTCGTCGAGAACGACGAAGGCCGGGTCAATGCCCGTTCCCACCTGCTCTACGCGGACCGTGTAAGGGTAGGTGTCTTCTCCCGTCAGGACCAGAACCGCCCGGTCCACGTCGTCGGTCGTGTCGAGCGTGTGGTCCTGGCCGGCGTTCAGTTCGAGGACATTGACCGTCGTGTCCTTCGAATCGTCCGGAAAGCCCAGATCGTAGATGTCCGGCGCGGCGGCCTGAGCAGCCCCGGCGAAAGCAAACAGCAATCCGATCAAAACAACCGTTTTCCGTTTCATGTGCCGGCTCCCTGAGTCCGTCCGTGATGTGGTGGCACAATGGCCAACCCCCGAGACGTGACTTACTGATGTCGCTGTAGTGTGTCATACCTCCCTGGTAAACGTCAAGCGAGTTCGTACCCGGGAGTCCGCGGGATTCCGTCCGCCGCGGTTGCAGTATCCAGGACGAACAAGGGCAGGAATTCCGCCAGGAGCAGGTGCTCGCCCCCGAGGAAGCCCGATCTTCCCTCGGCCCGATGGAGTTTTGCTGCCGGGCGAAAAGAAGCCCCCGCCCAGGAGTATCTGAGCGGGAAGATAGATGATTTCGGCAGGAAGAGCGACTGTTCCCAAAGGGGAATTCTGCCGGAATGTTTCCGTACGGCAGTCCGGAGTCCGGAGTCTGGCGGCTGGAGGCTGGAGGCTTGGGAAATCAGCCCGGTACCGCCGTAGGTGTATTGGGCCTGAACCTCCGTCGCGGAGAGATCCAACTCCTGAAGCGTCTGGGAGTAACCTGTTGGGTTCTGGTAATCCGTCAGGTATCTTTTCTCTGTGGTCTGCGTGCCCTCCGTGGCCGTTCTTTTTACTCGCGTTCCCTGATCGTCGTATCGGAACGCGACGGTCTGCGCCAGAACTTCGTACGCGTCGTACACCTTCGCCGTCAACGGTCGGTTTTCCGCGGCCCAGGTGTACTCGCGGACTTTCTTTCTGTTTTGCTTTTCAACCGCGAGATTTCCGTAGGCGTCGTATTCGTAAGTCTTCGTCACGCCGCCCGCGGTTTCGGTGATGAGCTGCCCCAGGGAATTGCAGACGTAACTGGTCTCCGGGCCGCCGGCCTTCTTCCTGGTCCCGTTCCCGGCCGCATCGTATTCATAGGCGTACGCAAGGTTGAAGGAGCCCGCGGCGGCGGCGGCGTCGAACTCGTAGGAGGTGACGACGTTGAGATTGGGCTCGCCGGAGACGGGCGCGGGGCGATATGTCTGGCGGATCTGGCGACCAAAAACGTCGTAGGTGTTCCAGGTTTCGTTGCCCAGGGGTCCTTCGAGTGGATGAGACGGCCTTCTCCGTCGTAGTGGCTGGAGGAGGTTCGGCCGCGCGCGTCGGTCGAGGAGGCGGCGCGGCCCGGGGCGTCATAGGTCGTGGTTGTGCTCTGGCCGGTGAGTTGGTCCGTGACGGTGTGCTTCTCGCCGGCGCCTTCCTTGGCGTAGGTTTAGAGAGTGACGCGGGCGGGCGCGGCAGGGGTGGCCTGCGAGGAGGCGGTCTTGAGGCGGCCGACGAAGGCGGGATCGCCGTCGGTACAGTATTCGTTAGTGACCGCGGCGCCGGCTTTGCTGTTCTGTTCCGTGAAATGGACGTTGGTCATTTTGCCCGTGCCGGAGTCATAGGTGAGCCAGAGCCTGAGGGCGGCGTCGAGCGAGGCCTCGACGTGGAGTTTGGGGTGGCCGGCGGTGAGGATGAAGTTCTCACCCTTGGCATTGGTGGCGTCGGAAATAGTGATGGAGGACCCGACGTGAGCCTCTTGCGAAATGAAATGCGGTTGATACTACGGGGTTGGCGGGTGGTGGAGGTTCTCTTTACCCCGACGAGGTCGCATGAACACGGCGCGGGAGCGTTCCGGGCGGCCCGGGGCGGACGTTTTTACCCCATTTCCGGCGCGGCCGCGCCGGCCGCGAGAAACAATCGACATACCAGTAACGATTTATGTTGACGCCGAGCCGGAACTTGTGTATTGTCAGTCTGTGATAAACGATTCACACAGGAAAGGACCCACCGCCAAGCATGTCCACTCTAACACAACCCTCCCTCTTTTCATGGAAGAATCTCGACGCCTCCCCGGAAATTCTGCGCCTTCGCCGCATCCTGGAAGCCCTGCCGGACGACCGGCTTCTGCAAACGCTTGCTGCAAGTGGCTGCGGCGGGTATGAAATGGAACTCCGGCCGCGCACACTGCCCGAAAGAAGAGTAGCAATCCACGCTGACCGTGGCTCTCGCGAGGAATGGACTGGCGCCGGGAACGATCGTGTCGGGGGTGAAACGCACCGTCTTCGTTTGCGTGTAAGCCAAGTCGCCCACCTTCTTGCCGGTCAAGAGGCCCTCCTTGGCGTGCTTGAAAACGAAATTCACCTTTGTCTCTTCCACCAGCGGAGAGTTGCACGTCACCGTCGCGGTGAACTTCTCCAGCGTTCCGCTCGTGACATGCGCGTACGTGTCAAGGGAGGCCTGGGCGCGAACATCGGGATGACAAGGCAAAGATTGGAGAGAGACCGTGATCGAAGACGGCGATTCCTTCCACCAACTATCAGGTAAAGACACGAAGGAAGGTAAGTCCAGGTTTTTGAATGGTAGGCGTGCCAGGAATCGAACCTGGGCCCAACGGCTTAAAAGGCGAGGCAAACACCATTGAGGATAAAGGACTTACGACACAACTGTAATCGAATCAGACGGTGACGGCACGCTGGCGGCTTGTGGTGGTATTGTGGCGGGATCCGGATTTCGTACTTTTTTGTACCTTCCGAGACGGCTATCGTGTCTGGTTGTGAATACGAGTATCGGGCAGGGTTCTCGACCACGGGAGACGTGATAGGAGAGTGCTGTTCAAGGAAGGGGCGTGAGTAAGGATGTCGTTCGCTACACTCGGAGTGAACTCCACGACTTGGTCTGGTCAACACCGATAAGCCGGCTTTTCGAAGAGATAGGCATTTCGGGCGTTGGTCTCGCGAAGATCTGCCGGAAGATGAGAGTTCCCGTTCCGCCCCACGGATATTAGCGGAGGCTGGAATGTGGTCGGAAACTTGTGCGTCTTCCGCTTCCTGCTCCGCGAAAAGACGATAAGAACGAGGTCACCATCGCGAGACGTGAATATGCAGAGTTCTGTATGGACAATGAGCATGACCGGCAGGCACAAGTCAGAGTACAGTTCGAGAGAAATGCCGAGAAGCGCATTACCGTGGCAGCAGTTCCGGACTTCCTTCACCGTCTTATCGAGCAGGCTGCGAGAGGGCCTTCGAGCGCTCACTTCGACGACAACGGAATCCTTCATCCCCGTTGCCGGAAGTGTGTTGACAACCCCTGCTGGCAGTACTTCTGCGGGGGCGTTTTTCAGCATCGACTACTTTATCCTGGATCCATTGCGGCACGCTTTGCGCCGCATAGATGATAGTGAGTAGCGATCAAAGAAACACTATCCAAACCCTTGTTCAATGCATGAACATTGCGGGAAGCAATCTATGAAGGGCACAAAGCCCCCCCCAAACAACTCACCACAGAGACACAGAGGCACAGAGGAAAGCATCAAATGGAAAGGCGGAAAGAAACCCTCTTGTTCCCCGGATCTTTGTGTTTTCGTGGTTTTTGCGGTTGTTTCTCTGTGCCTCTGTGTCTCCGTGGCGAGTTCTTCCATATTGTGTCGCTTTGAATGCATATTGGTATGAGAAGGACAAAGAGAGACCCCTGGAGTTCCAAGCCGCCTTGCCGCGGAAGACCGATTGAGCGAAGCGGCGCACGGGTCTCAATCGTACAGCGGCCAGGCGGTGGCCCGCGTGCAGCGCTTGTGAACCACAACCTGCGCGGGCGCTACGGCGATGTTGTTGGTCTCGTCGGTTTCCACAATCGTGTTGTCGGGATCCACAACCGCTCCGACGTAGTAGGTTCCGGGGGGAATGTCCAGCCGCGTGGCGACGCTCAGGTTATCGAAGGGGACCGTGTCACCGGGCGCAAAGCCGGCCTCTGGCATAGTCCCCTCCGCCGTCGTCAAGATCCGAGAGATGGCGAAATCCGGCGCGGTGGACATGAGGAATTGCAGGGTGCATTTCGGGGAATAGGCCTCGGGAGCCGTGCTTGTCGCGGTATTGACGACCTGGCCTCTAACCCTCAGCCCCTCGCCCGGGTATATTTCACCGGTAAGGACCGCGAAGTCCCTGATAGCAAGATCGGGAGGGACTATGGTTCCGCCCTCAGTGGCCATGTCCTGGGCAAACACTTTTCCCCGGGCGCTGCTGAGGGGGCTCGGGACCGTGTAGCTCTGAGCGAGCGGGATGTCATCCACCCAGAACTGCACCAGGCTGCCGGCATAGGCGGAGCCGGGGCGTTCGCTCTCGCCGGCCGTGCGGGTTTCGAGCGGGACGTGGAGGATATAGGTATCCCCGAGGGCGGGATAAGCGCCCATCCGGTACGTGGCTACGACAATGCCATTGATGGTCGCTGTCACGGTTCGCCCGGAGGCCGCCGTGACGAGCTGATTCCTTGAATCGTAGAAATCAACGCGGATCTGTCCGAACAGGACGATGTCCGGCTCGGGTATCGGGGCGGCGAAAGCCGGGCTGGATGCAGTGGCGAGCATGGTTGCGATGATCACCGAAATCCTCAGGTTGCGCGATGTCATGTCTTCGTCCTCCTTCTATGTCCGATTGCTGGATTCGCTTTCCGATGATTCATGGGCACCGGGGACCCATTTTCGGCCCGGATTAGCGGGTTACCATACCCGCTTCAGGCCGATAACCTTGTTCGTCCCGATGTCAATCGTCTGGCTCCACATATGCCACTCCTTTTTCCAGGGCGGCAGTCATTGCCGCCTGCGCACGCCCACCAGGTTGACGTGCACCTTGGCGGGGTCATAATCTCTCTCGGACATGAAGCTGAAGAAGTCGCCTGCGCCGGCGGCCTTGCGGAAGGCGGCCTCCTTGTCTTCGTAGTGGAACTTTCTCATCGCGGGATGGTCCGTGTACTTGTTGCCGTGGACGAACGTCATGCTGCCGCGGCGGTCTCCATAAACGACGTAATGGCGGCGGCTGAACGTGGCGGTCTGCACCTGGTTGGTTGTGGTTTCAGCGGGGACATGATAGCGCACGTAAACGTCCTGCTGCCATGGCACCACGTGCACAAGGGGGTCATCCGGACCGCCGGCGGCGGCAAGCTCCATCCCCGCGCCGTGCTGGAACCGGATACGCATCTCCGCGCCCCCTTCTCGAAAGACCATGGTCCCGACGTTCACATCGGGATCGCCGGCGTGGCCGGGTCCCGAGGCGGGGGATGACTTGCCGGTCATGTTCCCGGTCCGGTCGCAGGCATAGCCAATCCGCTTCTGATCGGACCACTGAACACTAATCAGGCGATAGAGATCGTCGTACTTGAACGATTGCGAATTGTGCCGGGGATCCGCCTGGGAGACGTGCGTGCGCCGGTGCTCGATCCGCGTGATGTTCGAGGCCCCGTCAAAGGTGTAGTCGTAATCCAGGAGGGTTTGCTCGCTCGTTCCCTCCGGCGCCCGCGTCCGAAGATTCACCAGGCGCAGGCGGGGATCGTAGTGGCACTCCGTGACGACCCCGTTGCCGTACTCACAGATCTCCGGCAGCCCGGAAGGAAGGTAGTCCAGATGTTCGGCGATTGCGGGTATTCGCTCCGGGAGGTTGCGATTGTTGTACTGGAATACCACGCGATCATTGTCGGGGTAGGTCCTTGTGGTCACACGATCCATGGCGTCGTATTCCACGCCCGAACGATAGGAGACCAGCGCGTGGATTGCCGGATCGGGAAAGCGTACGCGCAGGACGTTCCAGCAGAGCCGCCGGCGAACATCATAGGAGTTGTGCTGTTCGCCGGACAAGTCCCTCACCCAGGACAAGCGTCCTCTCGTGTTTTCGGGAACGGCTATCGTGCGATCCCCCTGGTCAACACCACCCGGATTCGGCTTGTCATAGTGGCAGGCGAGGTCGGGTGACTGCTGGAGAGAAGGGGTCGTTGCCTCGCCGCGGTACTCCTCCGTCAGCCAACGATTGGCGCCGTCGTGAGTGTATGCAATCTCCTGGCCCTTCGCGTCCGTCGAGAGAATCAGGTTGGAGGCGTCGTCATAGCGGAGATAAAGGAGTCCACGGTCCGGGTCGTTCAGGAATATCCTGCGGCCCAAGCCGTCGTACCGGATGCACTTCTCGTTGGACTGCGAATCAACCGTCTGCACCACGTTGTCGCTGAGATCGTGGCGGAATCGCGTTCGCCACGTTTGCCCGGCACCGGTTTCCTGCACCTCAAGCAATCGCCCGAGGCCGTCGTTCAGGTGCATCATGGGCGTGTCGGCGTGTTCGCCGCCCTCGCGGGCGTCTTCTTCGTCGTATTCATGCGTTTCGAAGGGATAGTTTCGCGTCTGAAAACAAAGCCGCGCCGCGCCGGACTTGAAGGTCTCGGGCGGTGGAACGATGCCGCCGGATCGGCGAGGGCCGCCGCGTCTATGTTTTCCTCCATCAAAACCAGGCCCTTCAGGGCTTCTTCCTCGGTTCCCGCGCGTGGGAAGAACTCATCCATTGGCGTGGGTCCGGCATATCCCGCGGGATATGCGCCGTTATCCACGCCGTCGGCCGATCCGGTGTGATATCGGAACCGCGTAATGGTCGAGGGGCCGCTGAGCCTGAGAAACCCGAGGGGATCGGTGTAGTTCGTGGCGGGATCGTAATCGTCACCGCGTTGGATCCGCTGCGCGAAAGAAAACCCGCGGAACTCCTTCTCGAAGGCGTCGTAGCAGGCGTCACGATAGAACAGGTCGGTACAATACTCGTCGGGCTTGCCGTCGTGGTTGAGGTCGAGGCCGGTCTTTTGGGTAATCCGGGCCACCACCATGAGCGGGTTGGGATCGCGCGTTTGCCAGGTGTTCTTTTCCGCATTTCTATGTTTTCTTTTTTCCTTGTATTTTTTTGTTCCGGGCTACAACGGCTGCACAAACCTCTACAGACGTGGAGGCTGTAGTCCGTAGTCTGTAGTCTGTAGGAGGTTTGTGAGGAAGCTGCCCATCCAGAGCGTCGGTGAAGCGGTCCATTTGACCCGGAAGCAGCATCCTCAAATCCACGTCTGTAGTGGATTTGTGAGTAGGTGCTCGGTCGAAAGACCGCGAACAGTGTTCGCATAACTGTTCGCGGCCAAGTGTTCGCGTTCGCGAAAAAGAACACCAGGGATAGCCTTCCTCGGTGGCGGCGATATAATCCTCGGTGGACGACTTGTAGGAGATGTGGGTCTGCAGGCCGATGGCGTTGTCCATGACGGCCAGCATGTTGGCCCGGCCGGCGGGAAGGAAATCCACATACTCCATCTTGTAGTCGCCGCGGCCGGCGTCCCAGTTCTGCCAGATGAAATCGGTGGAACCGTTGCCGTTGATGTCTGCCATCCGCAACTGCGTGACGCCGTGAATGTACCTCGGCGTGGTGGCGGGCACAATCGCGCGGGTAAACGAATCGTTGCCGGTGTTGAGATAGAGGCGGACTTGATCGTAGTGCACCACGGCGACGTCGCTGAGCCCGTCGTCGTTGACATCCACGAGATGGATGCTGGAATCGTCCACGGGGCCGACGGTCAGCTCGCCGGTCGCAAGCCGCCGATCCCCCCATTCGCCATTGCCCTTGTATGGCCAGTACTGGATTTCAATGACGGAAACGAACCGCAGAATCTTGACCAGGTCCTGCATCCGGTCGCCGTTCATGCCGGCCAACTGCACGGAGGGATTCGAAACCATCTCGTCGCCGGGGCCCGGCCGGGCGAACGCCAGATCATCGGCGATTGTCTGGTCCGCGAGGAACGGAATACACCGCAGGAAACTCGGGCCGGCAGCCTGGGTATGCGGGGAAAGACGATCGGGTCGTGTCCGGTCATTTCAGAATCCCGGGAATTCTTCCGGATTGCCATAGGTGTAGGTGAACCGGATGTAGATGTCCTTGATCCTGGAAGAATCCAGTTTGCCGTTGTATGGATTGCTGGTGTCGAAGACCATTTTCCATTGGGAGGCCGCCACGGGGCGTCCCCTGAGTCCCAGGGAGTCAAACTCGGAAGAGGGGCGCCCGCCGGTGCCGTCGTTGATCCTGCAGGGCACGGTGATGTTAAAGATGGACGGCTCGGGCCGGTCGCGGCTGTTGAAAGCGAATTGTGTTGTGTCGTGCTCGCTGGGCGGACGGGCGAAGAAGGTCCGGAACGAAACGTTGCCGGCCTGAATGAGCTGCACGTCGCAGGTCGGATAGCCGTTGAAGCCGCGTTCGGAGTATATGTCCACCGCAATGGAATGGATGCGCATGTTCCACTGGCCTCCCATGATGGGGAAGAAGCGGGTGTCCTCGATGGTCGTGGAGAATTCGAACGCGACGTTCGGGAAGGTTGGATTGTAGGGATTCGCCTCGGGCGAGTTCTCGAGGAAGTCGCGGAACGCCTTCAGGCTTTCTTCGGGTGTGTAGGGTGGGTTTGTTCCGGTGTAGGGGTAGCCGGGAATCTGCTGGCGAAGGCTGATGGGCATGGCGGTAAACGGACCCTGGTGGTTGGGTCCGCGTACGCTGGCCACGTTGCAGCGGCGCAGCTTGGAGTCCCAGGCCTTAAGGGCGTCGAGGTAGTCCCTGGCCTCGTCCGCCGTTCGGACCCCGAAAACGTCCTCGAGGAAGCCGAGCTTGTCGAAAAGTGTGTTTTCAAGGGACGCGGGCCCCAGGCAAGCGGAAGGAATGGTCACCGGATTCTGGTACTTCTCGGTCCATTCCCATTCGAGGGTTTTTGCCAGACGGTAGAGTTTGTCCACGGCGTACTCCAGTTTGGCCTCGGCGCGGCGCTGGGTCTGTGTCATGAAGAGCCGGTAGGAGGGGTCCCTGAAGTATAATTCGGATGCGGTGGCGCGCGTGTGGGCCAGGTCCTCGATGAGGCGGTCCATCTGCCCCACCAGGGTCTGCAACCGGTTTTGTTCTTGTGCGAGGAGGATTTTGCTCTGGGCGATCTGCGTGTTGAACTTCGCGATATTCAGCATCATCGCGCGGATCTCGCCCTCGGTTTCGACGGGGGGGTGATATAGCTCGCGCGTTGGTCGTGAAGTTCGTTGCGGAGCGCGGCCTGGTTCTGGTCGAGGAGACGGCGCTCCTGGCGGGCCTCAATCTCGGCCTCGCGGGCGTCCGCCACGGACTCCTGCGCGTCCTGGCAGATGGCGGCGAAGGATTCGTTGGGGATGAGCTCGCCGCGGTTGCCCAGGGGGTTCAAACCCAGATTGATCTTCTGGAAGAGATCGCGCGCCTTCTGTATCTCCGCCCGCAATTGGGCGCCATCGTTGACCTTGTAGCCTTCGGCGCCTTGCGCGGCGGCGAGAATGCAGGCGCCCACAAAGACCTCGTGCGCGGTTTCCTTCAGGACGGGTTTTGCGTCGCCGCGGGCCTCGGGATCATTGATGGATAGATTGAAGAGTTTCTTGCCGAGTTCCACGCCACGCAGTCCCCGCCGCTGCAGACAGCGCGAGACTTGTGCGTACTCGTTCAGCATCGGGATGGGTTGTTGCGCCAGGACTCCGTCTTCGAACGTGATATACTGCGGGAACCCGTACTCGGCGAAGGGACCGTAGGGATCAAACGTACGAAGCACTTTCGGGAACAGCCGGATGGCCCTGAACGCGGAACGCAGCCCCGCGCTCAGGTTCAGCAGCGGGACCTCGAGTTCCGCGGTTTCCTGGCGGGCTTCGGGTGGCGCGGGCAGACGCTCCGGCGGGTTGTTCGGCTCGAAGTCCGCGATTCGCGGATATCGCACCCGCAGGCTCTCGATCAGGCGCTTGTTTCCGACCAGCAGTTGCCCGGAAACGATCTCGTTTACCGTTTCGGCGAGTCCTCGCTCCGCGTCCGTCTCCTCCTGGTCCGAGGTCGAGCCGGATTCCTCGCCCTCCTGCTCCATCACGACCGCGAGAAAGAGTTCCAAGGCGCCCTTTCTGGCGGATTCTCCCGGAGCCGCTGCGTCGCCTGACAGCAGATGGTAGTAAAGGTACCGGTCACTGCGCGGCGCCGGCCCCTTGGCCCTGTACGCCTCCAGGATGTCGTCCCACCCCAGTTCGTGCGGGAATTCCTTTTTGTAGAATCGCCCGTCGGACAGAATCTTTTGGGCGCTCTCCAGGTTGGTCTTGCCGTCCGCGCCGGAATAGGGGGCCACCGTCAGAATTCCGCGCTGCGTTGGGGTTGCCGCGCCATCCGTGCGGCGCACGCCTTGGGAATCCTTGTATTCGTAATACAGCGTTAACGTCACGTCGAGTACCTCGCCCTCCGGCGGAAGCGGTATGCCGCCGTAGTCGAGTTCCACGTCGAGCGTCGGACGGGTCGTGGTGGGCGAGGGGGAAACCGCGGGCGCCCCGTCCGCCCGGAGGATTGGCCAGTCCAGGCGTTTCACCAGGAAATCGGAGCGTCCCTGCGCCTCCAGTTCGCTCACGTTTGAAAGCGTCACCAGCGTCGTGGTCGTCAGCCGATCCAGGTAGGGAAGGCGGGGTGAGACGCCGAACTTCACGCCCGTGAAATCGGGGATTCCGCGCTGGCGAACGGTCAAGGTGGCGGAGGATCTCTTGTCATCGGCCGCCGGCGTCACGACGTAGTCGCCAAGCGTGCCATAGTGATGTTGGGTGATAATCCCGTCGCTCTCGTCCACGGGTCCGCTTTCGGGGGGCGATCCGTCTCCGAAATCCCACGTCCAATGCGAAACGGTTTCGTCCGTCCGATAGTCCAGGAAGACGATATTCCCCTCGACGATCTCCTGGGGGGAGAAGGTGATTTGTCCGCGGGCCGCTTCACCGCCGAACGCCAGCAGCGAGAGCAGTG
>Ga0315289_10014499_pt1 | contig 11001 bp, 8 predicted proteins | sample YL17G11_40_MG_FD_203452 | JGI IMG/M metagenome (GOLD analysis project Ga0315289, IMG submission 203452) | Sediment microbial communities from Yellowstone Lake, YNP, Wyoming, USA - YL17G11_40 | ecosystem: Environmental > Aquatic > Freshwater > Lake > Sediment | place: USA: Wyoming | collected...
AATCTTGGGCACGGGTGTCGCTGGCGCGGCGATTCTCAACGCGTGCGCGCCGGCGCCAACACCTGTCCCTCCCCCAGCACCAACTACCGCGCCGGCAGCACCGACCACCGTGCCGGCGGCACCAACTACAGCACCGGCAGTGCCAACTGCGGTGCCACCGACCGCTCCCCCGACAGCCGTGTCAAAGAAGGGCGGCACTCTCCGTTATGCCTATAATGGGGATCCGCCGACTTTGGACGTTCAGTGGACAACCACCAACGTGACTGCCTGGGTTGGGCTGCATATGTTCGAGACTCTGTTTACCTACGACGACAAGTATGGTCCGATCCCGGATCTGGCCGAGTCGTACCAGGTAAGTTCAGACGGACTAAAATACACCGTCAAACTCCGCAAAGGCATTCTCTTCCACAATGGCAAAGAGATGACCAGCGACGATGTCGACGCCTCCCTCCGCCGCTGGGGGAAACTGTCTGGTCCGGGCAAAACATTGTTTGGACTACTCGATTCGCTAACCAGCCCGGACAAGTACACCCTGGAATTCAAGCTCAAGAGCGTTTACCCACTCTTCGAAACTGCCCTGGCAATCACCGGTGGTCAAGACTCGGTTATCTATCCGGCGGAAGTGATCAAAGAGGCCGGCGATGGAGAGATCAAGCAGTTCATCGGCACCGGACCTTACAAATTCCAGGAATGGCAGAAGGATCGCTTCTTGCGGTTGACCCGCTTCGACAAGTATGTCCCGCATGGCGACAAGCCGATTGGGTATGGTGGAAAGAAGGAAGCCTTCCTCGACGAGATCCGCTACATCGCGGTCCCGGACCAGTCGACACGCGCGGCCGGCATTCTATCGGGGGACTATGACTATGTGGACGAAGCTGCGCGGGATCAGTATGACCAATTGAAGAGCAATCCCAAGGTGAAGGTCAGCCTGGATCAGACCTGGCGTCTCGCCGAAGACATCTTCAACTTGAAATCGCCCGTGATGGCCGACCAGAAACTCCGTCAGGCGATGTTGGCATGCGTGAATTGCGAAGAGGTCCTCAAAGCCAGCCAGGGGAACAAAGACTTTTACCGTCTGAGCCCATCCTTGATGTTAGAGGAAACGCGGTGGGCGACGAAAGCGGGTGGTGAGTCGTACAACCAGAACAATCTGGATAAAGCCAAGCAACTGCTGAAAGAATCGAAATACAGCGGCCAGACCCTTCGATGGATGACGACGAAGGAATTCGCCGGCTTTTACGAAGAGGCACTCGCCGCCAGTCAGCAAATGGCGCAGGCCGGGATCAAGATTGACCTCCAGGTGATGGACTGGGCGACAGTCGTCAAGCGCCGCGCCAATGCGGACGATTGGGACATCTTCACGAGCGGTTGGGGTATCTTTGTCGATCCGATGTTGTCGCCCCAGTTCCTCGGTACCTATGCCGGCTGGTGGCAAACGGAGCGAGCGGAGGCGCTGCGCAAGAAACTGCTGGGGACGGCGGATTTCAAGGATCGCTTCCCTATCTGGGAAGACTTGCAGCGACTCTGGTATGAAGAGGTGCCCTGCATCAATCCAGGCAACACACGCGGCTATCGCGTGATGAACGCGAAACTGAACGACGCGGGTCAGTTGACGGTCATGACGCGTGCCATGTGGAATGCCTGGTTCTCCAAGTAACGGGTTCAGATTACTCGCCCTATGGTCAATCAGATCGCTCGCCGTCTACTCACGTTGATACCGGTCCTCGTCGTGGTGGGCATCACCACATTTGTCCTGGGCCACCTAACACCGGGCGACCCGGCTGCCGTGATGGCCGGGGACAGCGCCACGCCGGAGCAGGTCGAACGCATTCGGCACGCGTTGGGGCTGGACCTCCCGTTGCCGGTTCAGTTGACGACGTGGGCTGGACGCGTGGTGCAAGGCAACCTGGGCGATTCCATTTTCATGAAGGAGCCGGTCGGTCAAGCCATCTTGCAGCGGGTTGAACCGACCGGCCTGCTGACCTTGCTCTCCCTCTTCTTTGCCATCCTGATCGGCGTGCCCGCCGGAATCATCGCCGCCGTGCGGCGCAACTCCTGGATTGACCGGTTGGCCATGGGCATCTCGCTGGCAGGAGTTTGCATTCCATCCTTCTGGTTAGGAATCCTGCTTATCCTGCTGTTCGCCGTATTCCTCCATCTTCTGCCTGCTGCCGGCTATGTGTCCCTTTCCGAGGACCCCGCGGCGTGCCTACGGTATCTGTTGATGCCCGCGTTTTCGCTGGGACTTGCCCACGCAGCCTTCCTGGCGCGCATCACTCGTTCCAGCATGCTCGAAGTTCTGCACGAGGATTACGTGCGCACCGCGCGTTCCAAGGGCTTGGGGAAAACGGCGGTTTTGATCCGCCATGCCTTTCCGAATGTGTTGGTTCCGGTGCTGACCGTGATCGGCAACTCGACGGCGGCGCTGCTGAGCGGAGCGGTCACCACCGAGGTGGTTTTCACTCTCCCCGGTATCGGGCGCATGATGATCCAGAGCATCGCGCGTCGGGATTATCCGGTGATTCAGGGAGTAGTGCTGTGTGTGGCGGTTGTGTATGTCCTGGTGAATCTCGCGGTGGACATTGCATACGTCTTCGTTGATCCGCGCATTCGGCAGGGGGAGCGGTGAGGATGAGTAAACTGCGGTTACCCAGTACCATCGAGGCTCCTCACATTTCTTCGCGCTCGTCCTCTCTGCATTGGGTTTGGCTGCTGCTACACGATTCGGGGGCCGTGGTCGGCGGGCTCATCGTCTTGCTAGTAGTTGTGCTTGCTGTGTTCGGGGCACCCCTCACCGGCCATGATCCTCTCAGGGTCGAGCCGTTTAACCGGCTTCTTCCACCTTCTTCGAGCCATTGGCTGGGCACGGATGCACTGGGACGCGATCTGCTCACTCGCATGCTCTATGGGGCGCGCGTTTCACTCCTAGTCGGGCTGGGCACAATGGTCGTATCAACGCTCCTGGGAGGTCTTGGCGGTCTTGTGGCTGGTTTTTTTCAGTCGCTGGATGGAATCATCATGCGGATCATGGATGGGCTGATGGCTTTCCCTTCGATCTTGCTGGCGGTTGCCATCATGGCAGCTCGCGGGCCCGGTATCGAGAATGTGATCATCGCCATCACCGTGACGACCGTACCTCGCCTTGCCCGGCTGATTCGCGGCCAGGTCATGGTTACGCGTGAACTAACCTATGTGGAGGCGGCGACGGCGGTTGGCTCCAAGCCCCTCCGAATCCTTTTCTGGCACATTCTTCCTAATAGCGTATCCCCCCTGATCGTGCAAGCCAGTTTTACGTTCGCGGTGGCTGTGGTCACCGAAGCCGCGCTCAGTTTCCTCGGCGCAGGTGTGCCTCCGCAAGAGCCGGCCTGGGGCAATATGCTACAGGAAAGCATGGCCGTCATGATGGCCGCGCCCTGGGTGTCGATCTTTCCCGGATCAGCGATTGCCATCACCGTACTCGGTCTAAATCTGCTTGGTGATGGGCTGCGTGATTGTTTGGATCCGAGAACAGAGGAAAGTTCCTGAAGCAGAGATAAGAAACTAGGTGCTCGATCATTTTCCAAGAAAGCGATGCGAGGAGAATCAAGGATGGTTGAAGAGATCCAAGAGTTGACTTGGATGGCTGGCTGGCGTATGCGAGATCTCATGGTGAAGAAGGAGATTTCGCCGGTGGAGGTCACGCGGCATTTCCTAGATCGAATTACCCAACTCGACTCGAAACTACATACTTTTATCACTGTTGTGCCAGAGCAAGCCCTGGAGCAATCCCTCGGAGCCGAAGCGGCAATTCTTCGTGGAGAAACACTCGGACCTCTGCACGGAGTACCGCTCTCGATCAAGGACATGTTCCATGTGAAAGGGATACGGACGACCGGCGGCTCGTTGGTTTTCAAGGATTTTGTGGCTACCGAAGACTCAGTGTATGCCGAGCGGGTCAGGCAAGCGGGAGCGATCATCCTGGGCAAGACCAACACGCCCGAATTTGGATTGGCGGGCCGGACGGCAACCCGTTTGGCACCAGAATGTTTGAATCCATGGGATACAAAACGTACTCCAGCCGGTTCGAGTGGGGGGGCTACAGCCAGCGTCGCAGCTGGAATGAGCCCTATGGCGGTAGGGAGTGATGGAGGCGGGTCCATCCGCTTGCCCGCAGCCTTCTGCGGCGTCTTCGGCTTGCTTCCAAGCAACGGTCGCGTCCCGCGCCACGGTGGGTTGGGAGGCACACTTTTTCTCTCTGGCGTGGGACCCGTTGCTCGAGACACGCGCGATGCCGCTTTGCTCTTGCAGGTGTTGGCAGGGCGTGACCTTCGTGATCCGACTTGCATGCTAGACAAACCGCCCGACTATCTTGCCCACTTCGAAGACGGGGTCGAGGAATTGGTCATCGCTTGGACGCCTGACTATGGGTACCTAACGGGTACAGATCCGGCGGTTGCGGATACTGCCCGTAGAGCGGCACAGCGCTTAGAAGATCTGGGAGCACATGTAGAAGAGCCCGGCTTGGTGCTGGATGACACCCGTGAAGCGATGTGTGTCATGACCAGGGCGGACAATTATGCCCTCTTTGGGCGGACGGTGTACGACGACCCAGCCACTCGAGCACTGCTTACACCCTATGCACGTGAGCGCTATGCCGCCGGTCGTCTGGTTACTGGAGCCGAGTATACGTTGGCGCTACGCGCACGCTTTCGACTCATCGCCCAACTGGAGCAGTTGTTCAATCGATATGCACTCATCGCCTCCCCAACGGTGGGCTTTGTTGCTCCCCGTTTGGAGAATCTGCCAGAGATGGGCATGCCGCCTACACTCGCTTCTTTCACAGAGATGGTGAATTTTGCCGGCTACACCGCCGTTTCAGTGCCCTGCGGGTTTGTACAAGGCTTGCCGGTGGGACTTCAACTCATCGCTCCGCCCAATGAAGAAGCGCTCGTGTTGCGAGCCAGCCGTGCGCTCGAAACGGTACTACCTTGGACAGATAAGCATCCCGCGGTAAGCTAACCACAGAATCCTATGTATAGTGATTCCCCCCAAAAAAGGAGGTTTGAAATGCAAGCCATTGTCAAATACCGGTCAGGGGATGGGTACATCGAACTGCGAGATGTGCCAGAGCCTGACCCGGGGCCGGGTCAGGTCAAAATTGCCGTGCAAGCTGCAGGAATTTGCGGATCCGATCTTCACATCTGGCATGGTGACATTGGGATTCCCACTAAGTTGCCTGTCACTTTGGGTCATGAATTTGCCGGTGTCATTGCGGGGCTAGGTTCCGGTGTGACCAGGCTGGCGGTTGGGCAACGGGTCACGGCTGAGAATTCACATACGGTGTGTGGGCGTTGTGAATACTGCATGACCGGCGACTACAACTTGTGTACTGAAAGACGCGCCACCGGCTACGCATTTGACGGAGCATTTGCGCCGTATTGCGTTGTACCGGCTGAACGGGTGCACATCTTGCCGGACACAGTGGACTTTAATACCGGCGCCCTATCCGATCCGATGGCATGTGCGTATCGGGCAGTTTGCGAAAAGGCACTCGTGCGTCCCGGCGACACGGTGCTCATTCTGGGTGTAGGTCCGATGGGTCTTTTCAGCACTCAATACGCCAAGCTCTCCGGAGGAAAGATCATCCTCGCCGGCACCCCCGCCGATTCGGCAAGGCTTGAGCTCGGACAAAAGTTGGGAGCCGATCTAACAATCGATGTCGCAAAAGCGAATGCGGTGGCGGACATCGACGCGTTTGCTGACCCTAGCGGAATTGATGTTGTTTTGGAATGCTCAGGCGCTTCAGAAGCCACACGGCTAGGCCTGAGTCTGATCAAGCGGCGAGGGCGTTTTGTCCTGGTGGGGATCCATGGGCATCCCTTTGAGTTGGACTGGGATGCGATACTCTACAAAGAGCTCACCGTCCAGGGAATGTTCAGCCATAAGTATCAAGCCTGGGAACACGCAATATCCCTTGCGGCCAGAGGCTTGGTGCATGCTCAGCCTCTCATTACCGATGTTCTACCGCTTTCTGCATGGGAGATAGGATTCCGCCGCTTTGCGGAAAAAAAAGCGATCAAAGTGATTTTTGAACCTCAGCGTGCCTAGAGCCTAGACACAATTACCGATCCGGAGGACGAAATGATTATTGGAACTCCAGACTTGATCTCCGGCAAAGAGGATCAGGCATCGCACGGTGGTCAGGGGAGTTATTTTGTGCGCACCTTGATTGAAGAAGTACCTGGCAGCGGTTTCAAGTATGTACGGGATTTGATCCTTCACCCCGGATCAAGCATCGGAGAACATCCCCATTCGGGAGACGACGAGATCTATTTTGTCATCTCGGGCAATGGGATCATGAGCGTGGATGGAGAGGAACGCGCCATCGGACCTGGCTCGGCAGTCTTGACACAATCAGGTAGCGTGCATGGGCTGCGCAACAGCGATAAAGAAAACTTGCACATCTTTGTTGCCTGTGCTCGACGACCGTGAACATTGTGCCTGGCTACAGAAGCCCTTTCTGTGGAGGGCAGGAACAGAATATCATCGCATTGAGGTGTTGAAATGAAAAACGATTTACGTTTGGCGATTATAGGTGAGGTAGGTGGCAAGTTCTCGCACACTTGCCAAGAGAGCGATATTGCTTATTTTGTCGAAAAATGCTCACGCGCTGGCATTCAGCGTATTATTCACTCCTTCTATCATTATCCCTCCCCCAACTATCCCAGCTATTTGATGCACAAAAACCAATTGATGCGGATTGAACCTTTTGAATATGGTTCTGACGGCCCACTTGCCCATCTGGTTCGTCGGGCTCATGACGCCGGCATCGAGGTGGTCAGTTTTGTGAATGTGGCGACTGGTGGACAGTGGATTCGTGCTGATTACATGGCTTCGGGCGAAGTCTGGCCGTACGTCCGACTGATCGGAGGCGGCAGAGAACTCGAGAAATATTGGACTCGGACCCGCGATGGCAAAACGTGGCTCGATCATGGGCCGCGCGGGCCGGTGGGTGCCATCGGCTATCTCTCCTTGGCTTATCCCGAGGTGCGGGAACGCGAACGCAATCTCTACCTCGAGTTTGTCGAAACCTATGGCGTAGATGGTGTTCAATTGGAATTCATGATTAGCCGACCACCGCGCTATGCTCCGCCAGAGGCGCACAAGAACCTGCCCTGCTGCGACGAAGATGGCTATTGGGCTTACGGGTACGAAGAACCTGCGATTGCCGAGTACAAGCACAAGTACGGCGCAGACCCCCGCACTCTGCCGAACTCGGACCCGACCTGGGTTCAGTTTCGAGCGAATTACGCCACTCAACATCTGCGAGAACTGCGGGAAGCATTGAATCGGAAAGGCAAGCGGGTAGATGTATCTATCCTAGCTTTTAGCGGTACCTTTTCCGGTCCGGCCGATGGATTGGCTGTGGGCTCAGATTGGGAGACGTGGTTGAAAGAAGGATTGGTTGATACCATCTACAGTCGCATCCCAGGTGACCGTCCTCCTATGCGAGAGCGTTTCACCGAGGCTCGCGTGGAAGGAATGCGCGAGGAATATCTGACATTCAAGCAAGCTATCGCCGGCCGGGCAACCCTTTTTCCTGTCATCGAACTGCCCACTTTTCCATTGTCCGCTCCGGGTCAAGCGACTTCAGAGGAGGCGATTGCGGCCACTGAGCGATTGGGTCGGGCGCTTCTCGCGGCAGGTGCTGACCGGATCGGCTTTTGGTGGTTCGACACGATTGAGGCGCTGAATATCTGGCCCGCGGTGGCTGCCTTACGAGCCGCGCTGGGCTAATGATTCTTTTCGAGCAACTAATCATTTTATCTCAGGAGAGCAGAATGTCCACATTCGGTACTGAAGCGGTAGCCAACACCATGCCCTTTGGTCATGCGGCCAATGCGATAGAGCTGAAAGATGGCGAAATCTTTGTGACGTGGTACAACGGCAGCTACGAAGGAGGTGAGGACCAGCGTATTGCGGGCGCGCGGCGCATGCCGGATGGCTCTTGGCAACCGACTCACATTGTAGTTAATCGTTTCGATTATCAAGGGGACACCTGGATTGCCGAAATCGGCGTGCCGGTTCCCACACCGCAAGGAGGTCTGCGTCTCTTTTTCTGGGCGTGCCCGTTGTCCAGTTTTCGACTTGCCAAGAACCCGGGAATGGTCCAGTTGGGGGGAGGGTGGGGAGGTGGTTCATGGTTCCCCATTCCGGCGATCACTTATGAGGGTTTGGTCTGGACGCGCACGATATCGGATTCCAGGGTCTTTGTTTCAGAACTTGGACCCGATTTTGTCGCCAAGACTCCGCAGCTGTTTGCCGAGGAACGCGGGCTGGTCGTGATGGGAGCGGCGCGGCGATTGCAGAGCGGCCGCTGGGTGATGCCTTATCACACGGAGCGAAAAGATTGCTGGTTCCATTCGCGCTTTTTCGTTTCCGATGCAGTTCAGACGCACTGGGAGACGCGTGGCGACATTTTTTCACCGCCCGGATGTCTCGAGCCGGTCATCGTGCAACTCCCTTCTGGCGATGTACTGTGCTTCATGCGCCGCGGGGCTTTTGATGGGCACATCTTTCGAGCGATTTCCTCTGATGAATGCCGGACTTTTTCAGAGCCGGTCCAGACGAACCTGCGAAATCCGTACGCCGGAATTGACATCGGTGTGAGCAAGACTTCCGACAGCTTGTTGGTGGTCTACAACGACAGTTACCGGATGCGGACTCCGCTCACTGTGGGAATTTCTGCAGATGGCGGCAAGCTTTACCGGATGCGGGATGTCGAGTCCACTCCTGGTTTCTTTGCTTATCCCAAGCTACTCCAGGACAGGAACGGATTATGGCATCTCTTCTATACAAACAACCACCGGCATATCCAGCACGCTTGGTTCGATGAAGCCTGGCTGAAGGAAGGTCATCAGGTATTGGGGTGAAACGCAATGGAAGAAATCTTGGCTAAACTGCGCGACTTTGACACACCGACGATCTGCAACATCATCGAGATTTTTGATATTCGCCCGCGTAACATGGGCTACATGGACCATCGAATCAAAGCGTGCTTTCCGGAAATGCCGCCGATGGTAGGCTTTGCAGCCACCGCGGCCTTCCGCTCCTCCGTGCCGCCGCGTAAGGGGGATGTCTACTCTAGCTTGGAAGCGCAGGTCGAACGTTTTGCGGAATTATCGGGACCGCCGGTAGTGGTCTTTCAAGATTTGGATCAACCGGCTGTTGCGGCGACGTTCGGCGAAATCATGTGCACGACCTCTAAGTCGTTTGGCGCGGTCGGCCTGATCACCAGCGGCACGGGGCGTGACTTGGATCAGGTACGCAAACTTAACTTCCCCGTATTCACGGACGGAACCATCTGCTCCCACAGCTATTCGCATATTGTGAATACGCATGTTCTCGTTCATGTCGACGGGCTCGCGACCTACCCGGACGATCTGCTCCACGGCGACTGCAATGGCGTAACCACCATCCCGCGTGAAATCGCGGCGGAAATCGCCGACGTAGGTGAAGAGTATATCGCCGCGGAGATGGTGATAATTGATGCCATGCGCCAATCGAATTCCGATCTCAAACTTTTGTGTCAAGCCAGAGCCGAATCTCAAGCGCGCATGGCGCAACTGCGCGCCCGAGTGTCTCGCGCCAAATAGCCCATTCATCCCACGAAAGGACACGTCCGAAAACGGTCTATCGCGTCGCCAGCGGCGATCTGCTGAAATCCCAGCCTAACATCACTGCGTTGTTTGTCGCGAACAACCTGATGACGCTTGGCGCGCTCGACACAATTCGCGAACGCGGCTTGAAAATTCCAGACGACATTTCGATTGTCGGTTTCGAGGATATGCCCTGGGCGGCACTCCTGTAACCACCGCTCACCGTCGTCGCGCAACCCACATACGAACTGGGACAGAAAGCGGCGGAGTTGTTACTGGAGCGATTGAGGAGTCCTACCAAGCCTGTATCGAACGTGCAACTGAACACAACACTTGTCGTGCGGGGGGCGTCGGGAAGACCGCCCCGTGAGTGAGACCTAACGTCGCTGGATCCGGGCATCGCTTGGATGCCAGCATTACATTGCGATGGCGACAGTTTTGCAACTCCGCAATCATATTCCGATTGCTGGATCCGCGCGCCGCGAACCGGCGGATGGGACCGAATCACCGATGCGCATGTCGCTCGGTTTCGAGCCGGCGTGGTTTCATCAGCGATGCGGTGTAGATTTTTCGGAACGCTGGCACACCGATCCGGTGTATCGCCACGATACGCTCGTCACGATGAAAGCGGAACTGCACCGCGCGTTTCCGACAGTCGAGTACTGGGACGTGAACCGCACCGACGATACGTGGACGATTTCCGGCGTCTATGGTGCGTACTTTATCGTGCTGGTGTTCGGCTGCCGATTGCGGTACGCGCCTGACCGCTGGCCCCTCATCGTCAGCAAGCCGGCGTTGTCGCTCGAAGAACTCGCGAATCTCAAGCCGGACGATTTGCAGAGTGCGCCCATCGTCGCTGATTTGTTTCGGCAAATGGATGTGATCGAACGCGAGAGCGGTAACATTAACGGTTACTTGAATTGGCAAGGCGTTTTGAACAATGCGTTCAACATTTACGGGCAAGACATTTTCGTCGCGATGACAGACACGCCGGAACTCGCGCACAAATTTTTCGCGCTCGTTTGTGATGTGATGATCGCGCTCGCACAACGCGTGCAAGCGCGCCAACGCCAGTCGGGTTTTGACATCAACCAACTCGACGTGAGCAACTGTGTGATGAATATGATCTCGCCGCGCGCGTATCGGCAGTTCATTTTTCCGTGCGACAAAAGAATCGCGGAAAGTTTCGAACGCTTCGGCGTGCACACCTGCAACTGGAACGTGACGCCGTACCTCCAAGTGTTGAACGAACTGCCGAAGATCGGCTATCTCGATATGGGCATTGTATCGGATATGCGCCAAGCGCGCGCGCTGTTTCCCGACACGCGCCGCGCGGTGATGTACTCGCCGGTGAAATTGCAGG
>Ga0315289_10014500_pt1 | contig 11000 bp, 5 predicted proteins | sample YL17G11_40_MG_FD_203452 | JGI IMG/M metagenome (GOLD analysis project Ga0315289, IMG submission 203452) | Sediment microbial communities from Yellowstone Lake, YNP, Wyoming, USA - YL17G11_40 | ecosystem: Environmental > Aquatic > Freshwater > Lake > Sediment | place: USA: Wyoming | collected...
TGCAGGATGTCCGACTTTGAGGTGAAACCATGACCAAGCCAACCCGCGTATTCGGATTGTCACTGATGGCCGCAATCTGGCTCTTTTCGTCCTGCGCCCCGAGGCCGGCCGCGACCGTTCCCCCGGCCCGGCGGCCTCTCGTCCTCGGCTTCCACGTCATCGTCGAGAGCAGCAAGGCCGCCGGCGCGCTCATCGGCGAGATCCCTTCGCTCGCCCGGCAGGGCGTCAATCTCCTCATCGTCGAGGTCGACTACAACTTCGAATATGTCTCGCACCCCGAGCTGAGGGGTGAGGACCCCATTCCCGCGGCGACGATCAAGAGAATCGTCGGGCTCTGTCGCACCCACGGCATCCGCCTCGTCCCCGAATTCCAGAGCCTCGGCCATCAGTCCTGGGACGAAAAGACCTACCCGCTCCTCGTCAAGTACCCGCACCTCGACGAGTCGCCCGGCAAATACATCGGGAACAAGGGCAAGGACCCCTGGGGCACGGACTTTTACTGCCGGAGCTGGTGCCCCCTCCATCCCGACCTCCAGCCCATCATCACCGACCTCTACGATGAGCTTATCGACGTCTTCGAGGCCGACGCCCTGCACGTCGGCATGGACGAGGTCTTCATCATCGGCGACGCCGACTGCCCCCGCTGTGCCGGGAAGCCCACGGCCGAGCTCTTCGCCCGGGCGGTCAACGATGCCCACGACCATATCGTCAAGAAGAGGGGCAAGGAGATGATAATGTGGGCCGACCGCCTCATCGACGGCGAAGCCACGGGCTATGGCCTTTGGGAGGCCTCCAAGAACGGGACCTACCCGGCGATCGACATGATCCCCAAGGACATCATCATGTGCGATTGGCACTACGAGCGGAGGTATGAGAAGCAGGGGACGAAGAAGTCGACCTTCCCGTCGGTCCGCATTTTCATCGACAAGGGCTTCCGTGTCCTGCCGACGAGCTTCCGGGACGTCAAGGTTGTCAAGATGTTCATCGACCAGTCCCTGGCCGTCCCGTCGGACAGGATGCTCGGGCACTTGTGCACGATCTGGCACGGGCTCGAGCCCGGCCAAGCGGCCCGCCTGCCCCAGCTCAAGGCCGCGTCCAAGAGAATCGGGAAGGCCTCGGGCCGGAGCTGACCGGCCGCTTCGTCACCTCGATGTGACGAGGTTCCTCCGCCGGAGCTCCTCGAGCGCCTTCTCCCACGGCCCGGCGGCGCCCCACAGGTAGTAGGAGAAATAGCGGACCGTCTTCTGGAAGATGGGCACCCACGGCTGGAACTCGGCGTAATAGTGCTGGGACTCGCCGTTGGAGGGGTGGTTCATCCACATGTGCAGGAACTCCGGTTCGCTCACGGGGAAAGCCCCGACGAACGAGACGTCCTCGACCGTGTCGCGGCCCGCGTTCCAGCCCTCCTTGAGGAAGAAGACTTCTCCGAAATATTCCTCGGGCCGCATCCGGACCTCGCGGCGGCCCGACATCGCGGGCACGACGAAGACGTCCTCGGTCCAATGTTTCTCTCCGAGGGCCAGGATGGGCTGGGGCCCGAGCATGTTCAGCTCGGGGTTGTGGAACTCGAGGGCGAAGCGGACTTCGAGGAGCGGCGAGTCTCCGTCGAGCGTGAAAACCTTCTCCAGACGGTTCCCGTAGTAGTCCGCGGCCATCCGGATGGAAGCGGACGTCCCGCCGTCCTTGACGACCTCGGCCTCATAGACCTTGTGCGTCTCGATCGAGGCCTGGCCGAGGAAGTCCTCGAAGCCGCCGTAGGGATAGAATCCTCGCTCGCGGAAAGGCCGTTTGTCCGTGCTTTCTCTCTCCGGCCAGAGCTTGAAGAGGACGTTGTCGTTCTTTTCCTTGACGATGTATTCGATGACGCGGGCCCCGATGGCGAGCAGGGTGACCCGGACCTTGTCGTTTTCCAGGCGGTACTCCTTGATCCCGTCGGCATTGAGGTCGACTGCGGAAACCGTGACCTTCCCCGCCGCCTGGCCGACGCCGAGCTGGGTCTCGTTTGACGCGCCGAGTGCGGCGACCTTGACGGTGTAGGAACCGGGTTTGAGGGGCAGGCGGAATTCCATCTCCTGGTGCTCGCCCGTGTTGGCCCCCCCGGGCCGGGAGGTTTCGAAAACGAGGGTCGCCGGGGTGCCCTTGGCGTAAACCCGGACCTCGACCGGATAGCCCGATTTCGCCGTAAAGTTGTGTATGGAAACAGGATAGACGACTTCGAGGGCCTGTCCGTAGAGGAGCTTGTGGACGGATACGGCCGGCGGCAGGTCGAGCACGGCGAGCGCTCTTTTCCGGCCTCCCTTCCAGCGCATTTCGACGAGGACGGGATTGGCTTTGGCCATGGCCGCCGCGGAAGGTTTGATGGCGAACGAGAAAGCGCGCTCGGTTCCCGGAGGGAGCGTGACTTCGGCCTGTCTTCCATCGACGGCGAGCTCTGGCGCGGGCCGGACCTCGAGCGTGCCCGTGAGGGGAGAATCGCCGAGGTTGGCCAACCGGACGCGGAGCTCGTAACCCTCCACCGAGGCGTCGAGCCGGATCCTGTCGGCGAAGAGGTTTTCCAGGTAAACACGGTCGAGGAGGAGCATCTGGAGGGCGTTCCGCAGGAGCGCCGGCCCCATCATCCGGCCCTGCGGCAGGACCCCCACCGCCCGCCGGTCGAGGATGGCCTTCCACATGTCCTGGCGGGTCAGGCGGCGCCCCTTGGCCGCGAAGAGAACCATCGATGACGGCGCCTCATCCTTGATGAGCCCCGTCTGGAGGATGAAGGGGACATCCCCGGCGTCGACCTGCTTTTTGTTGCCGTCGATGCCGATGACGCCGTCATAAGCATACTTGTCGCAGTCCGGGCCGTAGACCGGCCGGAAGATGTATCCGCCGCGGTCCTTGACGAACCGTATCCATTCCTCCTCGGTGGGCATGTCCTGGATCTTCAGGCCGTCGTAGTTCCCCAGGCCGTAGGCGACCGTCCCCAGGCTGTGCGTGGCCTTTCCCGTGCCGACATCGACGGCCAGGTCGAGGCCGACCTTGCCCAACCAACCGGCAAGCTCCCTCTGCATAAGAAAATCCATGTAGCCGCTGAACGTGAACCAGTCGTTCCCCTGGCCGAGGCCCCGGCCGATGACCTCCAGGGGATGGCCGGGATGGCAGGTGACGCTGTGGAGAAGGGTCCCCGTCCCGAACCAGCCGCGGTGGAGGTCGTAACGGCCGAGGACGGTTCGGAGGCCGACGAGGAGTTCCCTGAGGCGGCCCCGGCAGTCGGCGCATTCGGCGACGACCGCGAAGAGCCGGCGTTCGCCGCTGCCGAGATGAAAAGCGAGCACGTCGTGATAATCCCGGGCGTTTCTCTGGTGACTCCCGAGGGCATCCTCCGCGGCCGGCGGGCCCGGCAGTTTGCCCAGAAGCCTCTTTCCGAGGGGGCTTGCGGCCTTGGTCCAGACAAGGACGTCGCCGCGGTTGAGGGCCTTCTCGAGGGCCGCCGGCTTCGGGTCCTCGAGTTCGGCTAAGGGGCCCTTCAGCCACGCTTCGAGAAAGCCTTCAGCCAGGGACAGGCCGGGAATTCCCAGTTCCTCGGCGATGTCGACTTTGTTCTGGGCGATCGACCTCTCGATATCCGGCTGGCTCGCGAGGTAGAGATTCCCGTATTGCAGCCACTTCCAGTAGACGCTGTGCCAGTAGTTCGTGTAACCGTTGAATTGGCCCTTCACGACGACCGGAGAGGCCGCCGGGGAGGAGGCGGCGGTGAAGGCGAATTTGTCCAGGTCTTCGCCCGCTGCGGCCAGGTTGAAAATGACGATGATGAGAACGACGACGATAAGGATGAGCTTGATCACGGTTTTCATGGTCTCGAAGACTCCTATCCGACGAGCCGGATCAGTCCCAGATGTGGGAGTATTTCGCCCCGCTGCCGGTGTTGAAAAGGACGACGGATTCCCCGTCCCGGATCCAGCCGTCTTTCCTAAGACGCAAGAAAGCGGCTAAAGTCGCTCCGCCCTCCGGCGCCGGCCAGATTCCGGTCGTCTTTCCCATGAGATAAGTCGAATCCAATATCTCGGCGTCCGGGACGGCCACGGCGGTCCCGCCGCTCTCGCGCAGGGCCCGCAGGATGAGGAAATCGCCCACGGCCGCCGGGACCCGCATGCCGTCGGCGATCGTCCGGGCGTTCGGCCACATCTCGGCGAATTCCCGGCCCTCGTGGAAGGCCTTGACCATGGGCGCGCAGCCTTCCGCCTGGACGGTGACCATCCGCGGCCGCGCGGGGCCGATCCAGCCGAGCTTTCCCATCTCGTCGAACGCCTTCCACATGCCCACGAGCCCGGTGCCGCCGCCCGTCGGATAGATGACGACGTCGGGGAGCGTCCAGTTCATCTGTTCGGCCAGCTCATAGCCCATCGTCTTCTTGCCCTCGATCCGATAGGGCTCCTTGAGCGTGGAGACGTCGAACCGCCCGTATTTCTCGACTCCCTCTCGGGCGGCCCTGCCGCAGTCGGTGATGAGGCCGTCGATGAGCGTCACTTGCGCGCCGAGGACCCGGCATTCGTTGATGAACGGCCGGGGGACGTCGGCCGGCATGTACACGTGGGCCTCGAGTCCGGCCAGGGCGGCGTAGGCGCTCATGGCGCACCCGGCGTTCCCTGCCGTTGGGATCGAGACCGCCTTGACGCCCAGCTCGTAAGCGCGGGAGACGGCCGCGGCCAGGCCCCGGGCCTTGAACGACCCCGTCGGGTTGAGGCCTTCGTCCTTGATGTAGAGAGGACCGTGTCCGATTTCCCGTTCCAGGCGACTCGCTCGAAAGAGGGGCGTAAATCCCTCGCCCAGACTAAGCTTGAACTTGTCATCTCGCAAGGGGAGAAGCTCGCGGTACCGCCACATCGTCGGTTCGCGGCCGGCCAGAACGGCGGACGTGAAAGCCCCCCGGGCCGCGTCCAGGTCGTAGCGGACGAGGAGCGGTTTCTGGCATGCGGGGCAGAGGTTCCACAGCTTATCAACGTCGAGCCGTTCGCCGCACCGCCCGCATTCGAGATGCGACAGATAGGATGTCTTGGTCATCGGACGACTTCTAACATGATATACGCCTCCGGGTCAGCCTGATTGGAGTCCGGCGCCCCGCGGACAGCGTTCAATCACGGTAAAGGGCTTCGATGAGGTCCGCGTATTTCTGCTCGACGATGTTCCTTTTGACCTTGAGGGTGGGAGTGACTTCGCCCGCGCCGATGTCGAAATCGCGGTCGAGGACGGCGATCCTCTTGACCCGCTCGTAGGGAGCCAGCTCGGGCGTCATGCGGTTGACCTCGTCGAGCAGGAAATCGATCAGCTCCGTCCGGCGGCAGAGCTCGGCCCGGTCCCGGAAGGGGATGCCCTGGGCCCGGGCCCGGGTTTCGAGCTTGTCGAAATCGGGGACGATGAGGGCCGAGATGAACCTGCGGGTGCTCCCCACGACCACGGCGTTGGCGATATACGGGCTCGATTGGATGAGGTTTTCGATGGGCTGGGGGGCGATGTTCTTTCCGCCCGAGGTCACGATGATATCCTTCTTGCGGTCGGTGATGATCAGAAAGCCGTCATCGTCGAAGCGGCCGATGTCCCCGGTGTGCAGCCAGCCGTCCTTCATGACCTCGCGGGTGTCCGCCTCGTTCTTGTAGTAGCCCATCATGACGTTGGGGCCGCGGGCCAGGATCTCGCCGTCCGCGGCGATGCGGAGCTCGACGCCGGGGACGGTCTTGCCGACGGTGTCGAAGCGATAGTCGTCGAGGGTATTCGCCGTGAGGACGGGCGACGTTTCGGTCAGGCCGTATCCGGGCAGGACGATGAGGCCCATGGCGTAGAAGAACTCGGCGATGTCCTTCGACAGCGGCGCCCCGCCGCAGACGAAGAACCGCATCCGGCCTCCCGTCTTGGAGGTGATTTTCGAATAGACGAGCTTCTCGGCCAGGCCGCGTTTCAAGGCCAGGTGTTTGGGGACGGGCTCGTGGGCAATGACCTTGGCGGCGTACTTCTTCCCCGTGGCCAGGGCCCAGACGAAGATGGCCCGCTTCAGGCGGGAGCCGGCCAGGATCTGGTCCATGACCCGGGAGTAGATCTTCTCGAAGAGCCGGGGCACGCTGACGACGATGGTCGGTCGGACCTCGACCATGTTGGCCGCCACGGCTTCGATGCTCTCGGCGTAGGCGATGGTCGAGCCGCTGTGGACGAATAGGAACGTGGCCGTCCTCTCGAGAACATGGGACAGGGGCAGGAAGGACAGGATGGTGTCATCCGCGCGGAAGTCGATAGCGGCTCTCAGGGAATCAATGTTGCTGACGAAATTGGCGTGGCTCAGCATCACGCCCTTGGGCAGGCCGGTCGTCCCCGAAGTGTAGATGACGGAGGCCAGGTCCCCGGGCCGGGCCGCTTCGGCCAATCGTTCGAACGAACCGGGCGACGTCTCGTCGAGCCGCTTGCCCCTGTCCAGGACTCCGGCGAAGGCGAGCGTGCCCGCCGGCGCTTCGCCTTCGATGAGGACGACGTGTTCGACCGACGGGAGCGCGCTCCGAACGGCCTCGACCTTCCGCAGGAGGTCCCGATCCGAGCAGACGACGATCTTTGCCCCCGAGTCGTCGACGATGTGCCGGATCTGGTCGGGGAGGAGGGAGGTGTAGATGGGGACGGTGACGCCGCCGGCCGTGAGCGCGGCGAAGTCGGCTATGACCCACTCGGGCCTGTTCTCCGAGAGGAGCGCGACCCTGTCTCCCGGCTTCAGGCCGAGGGCTTGGAAACCCAACGAGAGGCGCCGGACGGTGGTTTCGAATTCGTCCGTCGCGATGGGCCGCCAAGCGCCGTCTCTCTTGACCATCATCCTGTCGGGTTTACGGTGGGTCCGGCAGGCGTTAAGGAAGAGGCGTCCGAGGGTGGTTACAGCGTAATCGTGCATAAGGACATCCTTAATTGGAGTCGGTATTATACACTATTTCGCTTAAAGCGGAACGAGAAACGGAAGGCTCCCTTCATCATCGGCACCGAGCCGGAGTCTAGCGGTCCCGGATCAGCTTGATGAGCTCGGCGGCCTTGTCGGCGAAAGCGGGATGCGCGGCCGCGAGACGGGCCAGGTCGAGGGCCCGTTCGAAGGCCCCGGCGTTGTGGAAGCCGGCCGCGCCGTTGTACTGGCAGGTCGCTTTGGTCGCCTGGACGGAGAGGATCTGGACCCTCTTCTTCACGACGAGACGGGCCTTCCGTTCCGGCGGCATCTCGGAGGCTTCGATCTCCTCGATCTTTTTCTCCATGCTTCTTTCTTTGTCCTCGAGCGAGAGCGCCGCTCCGGCGAAGTAGATGCCCGAATTCATCCAGTCCTTGCGGTCGGCGTAGAGCCGGCCGAGGTAATAAGCCGCGTCGCTGTCGGACGGCTCGATGTTCAGGGCTTCGCGGAGGTCTTTTTCGGCGTCGTCCAGGCGTCCCTGCCGGTAGGCGACGATCCCCGAGAGCGCCGCGACGTCGCTCACGCCGACGAGGAAGACCTTCGCCGATTCGACCGCCCGGCGGGCCTCTTCGAGGCGCCCGAGCTCGTTGAAGTTCCAGGCCGTCCAGTAGCGGGCTTCGCCGATGTAGTAGGTTCCGAGCTCGATGAGCCGGCCGAGGATGGCCAGGGCCTCTTCGTTCTGCCCGAGATAGCCCAGGCAGAGGCCCTGGCCGAGCAGGGCGTCGCGATACGTCGGGAAGAGCGCCAGGGCTTTTTCGTTGTATCCAAGACAGCTTTCGGTTTCCTCCATCTGGAAGGCGACCTTGGCCAGGGAGATGAGGACGGACAGCGATTCGGGGATTTTGTCATGGACAACGAGGTAATGCCGCTCGGCCGTGAGCAGTTTTCCGCCGAGAAGAGCGACCTCGCCGAGGTAGTAGTGGATTTCGGAGAATTCCGGGTCGAGAGCAAGGAGCGCCTCGAGCCGGTCCGACTCGAGGGACGGAGAGACGGCCGTCTGGAAAGCCGCTTGGCGGGAACCGGGATGGAGGTCCGCGTAAATCCCCGGCGCGAGCTTGTCCTGGAACTTGTAGAAGAAGGCGGCCCGCAGGGCCAGGCGGAGGGTGGCCGCCAGGTCGTCGCTTTGCGCCCGCTCCCCGATTTCCCTGTCTAGGTCCGGGACCCTGGCGTTCACCCAGTCGAGTTGGGCCTCGAGGGTCCGCCCGCCGGTTTGCTCGATCCCCGGACTGCCCTTGATCTTGTTCGGCAGGCCGGCCAGGAGTTCCGGCCACGACGCGTAGGCAGCCAGGGACGGCTCTCCGGTTACGAATCGGCCCAGGTCGTCCGTACCGGTCATGATGCCGCCCAAGCCGATGACCGGCACCAGGACCCCGAGCTCCTTTTCGCGTAGCCCGAGCGCGACGGCTGAACGGAGGTATTTTTCGGCGACGGCTGCTCTCCGGTCGGGGACGGCCAGAATATCCTCGTAGATTCGCAGAGCGTCCCGCAGCGCCGTGTAATGGCCCCGGGCATAGAGCGCGTCGGCTTCTCGGATCTTCGCTTCCCAGTCGATGGGCGGCGGCCCCGCCGGCTCGACGGCCGCCCTTTTCATGGGCGTGCAGGCGGCCAGCCAGGATAGAGCCCACACCAGCACCGCTCTCTGTCGGCAGCGCCTCATGATGTCACCTCCGCCGTTTCCGGCCGCTCTTCACCCCCGGGCTCCTCTCACTCGAGAATTCGCCCGGGCCCACCGTTCCGTTTAGGCCGCGAATTCCGGTAAACTTAATTTACGCCATTGTCATCTCCTTTACACCTGTCGTGAAGTGTGCTCGGTGGCCCATAGCGGTTTTTTTCTGGCCGCCAGAAAGCCCGTTAGTCAGAACGCGACAAGTTGGCATAATATGTGCAGCAATGAACTTCCGCGAGAAAGGAGACGAACGACCATGGACAGAAGAAATTTCATGGGAAAAGCCGGATGCGCCGCCGCGGCCTTGGTGACGGCGGCCGGTTTCGCCTCACCCTCCCAGGCTCCGGCCAAGCCGACACGGGTCGAATCCGCCCGTTTCCAGGTGACCCAAGCTCCTTCGAAGATCGTCGTGGACGGCGTCCTCGACGAAGAGGCCTGGGCGGCGGCCCCGGCGATTCCCCTGCCTTTCGAATGGCAGCCGGGGGACAATATTCCCGCCCCGGTCAGGACCGAGTGGCTGGTCACTTACGACATCCACAACCTCTATGTCGGGTTCCGCTGCTTTGATCCCGAGCCTCGGAAGATCCGGGCCCATCTCATGGACCGCGACGACACGGACACGCTGATCCTGGACGACCACATCAGCATCATGGTGGACGCCTTCAACGACGAGCGCCGCGCGTTCCAGTTCCGGGTCAACCCCATGGGCGTTCAGGCCGACGCCATCTTCAGCGAGCTCGAGGGATACGAGGACTTCTCCTGGGACGCCATCTGGAGCGCGGCCGCGAAGATCACGGACTGGGGCTACGCCATTGAGATGGCCATTCCCCTCAGCCAACTCCGCTTCCAGAAATCCGAGGGGCCCCAGACTTGGGGTTTCAGCGCCGAGAGGTCCTGGCCCCGGGATACACGGCATCGCATGACCTCCCACCCTCGCTCCCGGGACGTCAATTGCATCCTCTGCCAGTTCAACAAGCTGACCGGTTTCGAGGGGATCATTCCCGGGAAGAACATCGAGCTCAACCCGACCTTCACGGCCAGCCGGACCGATGCCATGGTCCCGGCTGAATATCCGGACGGGTCACTCGGACGGGGAAAGATCAAAGATGATTACGGCCTGACGGCCAAGTGGGGCATCACCCCCAACCTCATCCTCAACGCCACGGCCAATCCCGATTTTTCTCAGGTCGAAGCGGATGTGGCCCAACTCGGGATCAACCGCCGCTTCGCCCTGTTCTATCCCGAAAAGCGTCCCTTCTTTCTCGAAGGGGCCGATTTCTTTTTGACGCCGGTCCAGGCCGTTTTCACGAGGACGGTGGCCGACCCGGGGGGCGGGGCAAAATTGACCGGCAAGGCCGGCCGGACGGCGATCGGCTTTTTCGCCGCCCAGGACGAGATCACGAACCTCATCTTTCCCTCCAACCAGGGCACCCAGCAGACCTCCCTGGACCAGGACGCCTACGGCGGCGTGTTCCGGCTCCGCCAGGACGTCGGCAGGATGTCGACCCTGGGCGTCCTCTACACGGGCCGAGCCGGCAGCGACTACTACAATCACGTGGCCGGGGCGGACGGGTTCCTGCGTCTCGACCAGAAGAATTCGGTCATCTTCCAGTTCCTCCATTCGGAGACCGACTACCCGGCGGCCGTCGCCCTCGATTACGGCCAGAATGAAGCCCGGTTCGGCGGCAACGCCGTCAATCTCCAGTTCCAGCACTTCTCCCGGAACTGGATCGTCCAGGCCCTTTACGAGGACCTTTCCCCTGGATTCCGCTCCGACTACGGGTTCGTGCCTCGCGTCGACACACGGCGCGGCGAGGCTGTCGTCTTCCGCCAGATCTGGGGCAAGCCGAAGAGCTGGTTCAATCTCATCCGGCTCGGGGCCATGGGCCAGCTCATCTACGACCACGACGGCACTCTGACCGACCGCGGCCTGACCGTGGGTATGATGTATCGAGGAAACCTCGAAACAGAGGTCAATGTTCACGGGAATTTCGTCCGGACCTATTACGACAGCCAGAATTTCGATACGGCTTTCGGGACGGTCGATTTCCGCATCCGCCCCTTCAGCGGGTCGGAGATCGGGGTCCAGAGCATAGCCGGCCAGTCCATCGATTACGCGAACTCGCGGCTGGCCGACGTTTTCGCCGTCGGGCCGAACGCCTCCTTCAGTCTCCTCCGCCGCCTCAACCTCGTCGTCTCTCATAGCTACGAGCGGCTCTCCGAAGGCGGCGATACGATCTACACGGCCAACCTGACCCAGACCAAGCTCCTCTGGAACTTCAGCGTCCGGGCCTTCGTCCGGGCCATCGTCCAGTACCGCGACCTCCGGCAAAACCCGGCCATGTATACTTTCCCCGTGGATTCGCGGACCAAAGGGCTTTTCACCCA
>Ga0315289_10014501_pt1 | contig 10999 bp, 8 predicted proteins | sample YL17G11_40_MG_FD_203452 | JGI IMG/M metagenome (GOLD analysis project Ga0315289, IMG submission 203452) | Sediment microbial communities from Yellowstone Lake, YNP, Wyoming, USA - YL17G11_40 | ecosystem: Environmental > Aquatic > Freshwater > Lake > Sediment | place: USA: Wyoming | collected...
TCGGCGGCTTTTCGGCAATCTCGTCTTCGCCCACGTACCATCTGCGCTTACTGGTTCTGGCAAAAACCAGCTCCTCGCCAAATCCGTACTGTTTTATTTCATCATAGCCCATTCTTGAGACCCATAATCCGCCGGCGTGTTTTTGTTTGAGGCCGCCGCCAAGCACAAGCAGGCACTTTACAAAACGCAGAGGTAAAACTTTTTGCCTGCCGATCTGGTTCCTGCGAAGCTGAAAAGAAAGATGCAGACTGTGCGGCTGGACATCATAAAAAGCGATAATCTCGTGTATCAAATTATTAAGCAGCCACGGGTCTGAAGTCGCCGGGCGTGAAAGCTCGCCGGCGATGTTCAGCCTGCCAGGCGCCAGCTCCAAAAAACCGAGCCTTCGCCCCCGGTCGGTGGAACCGCTGTGGTCGTCTATGTATCCGCCGAGCTTCCACGTCAGCACCTCCAGGTTGAAATCATAGAAGTATCTAAAGTCGTCATATACCGGGTCAAAAGCCTTTCGAGCGGTTCGCTGCGGCTCAACGGCTGCAGGGCCGAGATTACTTAATTCCAGCTCAGCTCCCAGAGGCACAAGCCCAGGCTGCAGATTTGACCTAATCGACGCAAGTAAAGATTCGGCGATCCGGCTGTGGAACATGCTGTCGGCAGCCCGTATCGCATATTTGACGTAGTCGATAAGATCGTGCTTGGGATGCGGCATCGTCTTAAGACACTCATCAATGAGCAGATCAACAGGAGCCTTATTGGCGTTTATCATCTGCAGGACCGCGAGCATGCTGGCGGAGCGTTTGAAGTATCTCTCGGAGGTAAGCATGTGCTCGAGCTCGAAACGGAATCCGGCCTGCATTTTCTCCTCTAACTCGTTAAACAAGACCTGCTTTATGACTAAAGCCAGATAGTTTTCGATAAACGGCTGCGCCTGAGGGTCATCGTGTAAATGTTTTATGCCTGGTCGAGGCCGGTCCAGCTCGTGCTCAAGATAGTAGTCACTGACAGCGTCCCTGCGGTAATGGGTTATAACTAAGTCCCGCTCGGTGGTTGCCAGCAGCTGCCTGTCCGCCCGCCGCTCCAGCTCGGCATCAGCGGTTTGTTCGCCGGGACGAGTTCGCTTCTCGATGAATTTTTCGATGCGTTTGCGCAGCCAGAGCTCGTGTATCAGATTGACGTGGAATCTATCGCCGAAGTGTTTTCTCATCGACTCGTGGCTTGCCAGATAAGCCTGGGCTTGCACAAAACCGCCGGCGGTATTGATGCGAACGGTATCTCTGTCGTAGCGTTTTCCCTCGTACCTGTCGATTTCGGCCATCGCTGTGGCGGGCACATCGCGGATTAGAAGTCCTTCGATTCTGGAGGTGCGACTTTCGACGGCATAAAAATACACGTTGTCGGGGCTGACTTTCCGGCAGCCCGGCAAAAAGGCAGGTTCTGCCAAAAGATTGTCTTTGCCGGCTCGTGAGCGGTCCTGGGTGAAACCTAAGCCGCTGACCGATTTGAATATTTGAGGGTCGAGCAGCGAGCCGTAGATGAACAGATTGACCTTCGCTTCGTCCATACAATGTCACCTGCTCGCCGTAGTGTCAACCATTTGCGTTTGTTTGTCGCTGCTTTTGATCTGGTGGTACAGCTTGATTAGCTCCTTAAATGCTCGCAGGATCACGCGCGTGTTTCCGCCGGTCTGCCTGCCGGCGGTTCGCGGATAATGATGCACGCCCCTTTCGGTCAGGCGGTAGCCCCTTCGGACGGCTCTGGCTAAGATTTCAGCGTTGATCAACGCCCCAATGCTGGATAGTTCAACGTGGTCAAAAATCTCGCGTTTATACAATTTGAAGGCGCAGTCGATATCGCGGACTTTCATCCCAAATAATAAGCAGACCAATTTTGTCCAGCACCAGCCATTTATTCTGCGCACGAGATTATCCTGACGATTCAGCCGGTAGCAACTGACAATGTCGGCCTTATCCATAAGCGGCAGCAAGAGCGGCATCTCGCGGATATCGAACTGCCCATCGCCGTCAGTGTAAAAGACAAGCTCTTTCGTAGCTGCTTTGAAGCCCGATTGCAGGGCGGCGCCATAGCCTAAATTGGGGTGATGACGTACGACTCTGACCCTATTATCTCGGCCGGCGATTTCATCGGCAATCCGACCGGTGTTATCCGTGCTGCCGTCGTCGACAATAATCACTTCAAAGTCGGCGTTGAGCTTTTCCAGAACCTCGAGTGCTCGTTCAACCGTGCGGGCAACATTGTCCTGCTCGTTGTAGCACGGAAAGAAAACGGTGATGCCCCGCACCGATTGTCCAACACGGGCCACTCGCTTACTCTCGTGGCTCTGTCCTCTGTCCTCCGTCCTCTGTCCTCCGTCCTCTGTCCTCTGGCTACCACCTTTGTTCATTGGATATCCTCTCGCGCTCAGTGTCACATCCTCTTATTCTGGTGGTGTAAGATTCTGCCAGTTTTGCGTCTCCCTGCGCCCTGGCGACCCTTTCCAGATGCACGCACGCCAGGCGTGCAGCCTCCAATCTAAAGCGATAACCGTGCCGCCTGGCATAAACTTGCTCATTCTTTGTGAAGCTGTCAGAGTAGCTTTTACAGAAACTGTTGACCTGGAGAACCAGCTCAGTGAACCTCGCTGCATTAACCATTATCTCTAACATCGGCGTCGGCGAGGGATTCAGATTGAAGGCCTGAATGGCAAGGTCTAAGCCTCGTCTTTTTTGCGTAACGTCCCTGCTGTAAAGAAGCAAGTTGTGCGCCAGAGTCAGGGCCCTGGAGAAATCATCCGGGTAAAGCGTTTTACCACTTTCTATGCCGTCAAAGAGCTCCTTGCCCTGAGCGGTTGCATAGTTGACCAGTATTTTCTGCTTGTTATCAAGAAAGACGACAACCCAATTCCGGGTGTGCTCGAGCCCACGGACAAAAACGCTGTCGAACTCAGCGACCGGCATCAAGGCCGCCCACACGTCCCGCTCTGTAAGCGCCTGATCTATCGACGGGCCGATTTCCACGTAATCGGCGGAGGTCAACACATCTTTGAGGTCCTTTCTCGTCATTCTGGCTTTCATGCTGGCACGCTGCACTATCTGGAACCCTTGCGAATCGGCCAGACCCCCGGACATAATATACGACCAGAGGTCGAAAGTCTCACGGTTATAGGCTGCCTGTGCCCGGCCATCCATAAATAGCCGTAACGGGGTCCGGCCGGTGTTTGGGTCAGGCTCCTGCGCCCAGGCGACGAAGCCGCCTTCGGTCCAGTAATTAAACATATTGCCCGCCAGTTTATTCATCCTGATGAACTTGCCCGCACAGAACGGTTTGGCATCAGAGGCGGTCATCCTCATAAAAATCGAAGTCAGCTCCGGGTCATTGGGCCAGGCGTCAAGATAAACACGCTTAAACCTGCCGCCCCACCATACGCCAAAGAATACCACCGCCGCCGCACCGGCAATCGTCAGATAAAGCTGTACATTGCGGGGCATCGGTGAGACGAACGGTCCCCGCGAAAGCTGGGATTTTTGCCTGTGGAAGTTACGGGCCGCCGAAATTGCCCGCACGATTTGGTCAACGAACATGGCTATGATCGGACAGCCCGCGATAGCCGCTACCGGTATAAATCTGCGCGAGCGAATGGCCATGTAAATAGTAAGAGCGCCAATCATCATCGAAGGTAAATTAAGTTTAGGGCATTGAGATTCATCCGAGCCGGCTGCCTTTCGAGAGCGGCTTTGGCTCATCGAGCGCCGTGCCAATGCCGAGATGACAATCCAAAGCCCCAGGACCACCCAGGCAATAATGTACATGACCAAAAAAGGTACGGCAGTGCCGACCGGATTGCCCCAGTCGAAGGCGGGCTGCCACTCGTGAATCTCACGCCATCGGGCGGCGTGCTCGCTGACGCTGATAACGAAGGTGTGCGTTAGATTGGTTAAATGAAAAGGATTAAGCACCAGCATAGCGAAAAAGGCAACAAAACCGGCAGCAATTGTATGGTAGATGCCTCTCCAACTAATGGAAACAAGATTATTTTTATAAAAAATCAGTGTGATATCCAAAACAATCAGCAAGACCAAGAACAAAAATGTGGACATTGTTAGGCCGGCCCTGGACACGACAACGGCGTAGAACGGCCAGGCGGTCACGTTGTATAGGATTGCAGTCCATTTTTTGTCGCAGGTGGTCAGCAAATGCAGCCCTATGAACGGCACGAGCATTATAAATGCGTAAATGTATCCGCCGTGGACGTTACACCAGAAGACCGTTATAGGGACAATGAGCCAGATGTACAATATGTTTCGATACGCGGCAAGAACAAGCACCAGCAGAAAGACAGCTACAAGCAGGTTTGAGAAGCCCTGGGGGCGAATATCCAGAAATGAACGCCCGACAAACAACGCAAAACAGGCAAAGGCCGCGGACAGAAGTGGATCGGCCCCCAATAATCTGCCGGTGTAGAACACACAAATAATGGTCAATATGTAAATAGTAAACTTCCAGTAAACCAGTGCGTTGAAATAAGGCTGCTGCTCCGAGCCCAGTGTGGTGGTCAGCCAGTAGAATATCACGTGCGTAAGCCAGTTCTGGTTAACCCAGCCAGTCGGATGCCATTTCTTGACGGTCTCTAAGCCGACTTTGTCCGTAATCCACTGCGCCCACTTTGGCCAAGTCTTAACCTCTTGTGGCGTGGGCCCTGGCTTATGCGAGTTAGCGCTGAAAGGCTCGAACGTATCCACACCGTGGTTGACAAAGTGGCGTCCGCAGGCCATTGCCACCCAGGTATCGCCGGCGGCGACCATGTGTGTGCTGGCATGTATGGCAAAGATGAGCATCGCCAGCCAAGCCAAGATCATCGGATGACGTAGGACCAGCCGCCAAACGGCAGTCACAAAACCGAGAATGCGCATTGTCGGCCACGCCAAAATTCGGAGCCAACCGGATGAAGTGATGCCTTTCTCGGTTTTTGCTGGCTGGCCTGAAGCGGGTGATGTATCTGGCCCGCCGGCGGGAATTTCGAATTTTTCGGCCTTCGGCCGGGATAGGTCGCGGCCTCTGGCGATCTTTTTCACGCGAGCCATTTTTCCAGTCTATCCAATCCTTTGCGAATCTGCTCTAACGAGCAGGCAAAACTCAGCCGAACATTGTCGTCACAGCCAAAGGGCAGGCCGGGTACGAGGGCAACTTTAGCCTGCTCCAGAAGCGCCTTGGCAAAATCCATGCTGCCGGCAATTTTCGCCCCATTAATAGTTCGGCCATAATGGCTTGAAACATCAGGGAAACAGTAGAAAGCGCCGGTGGGTTCCGGACATTCCACGCCCGGCATGCTGTTTAATCGCTCAGCCATATATTGCCCACGCCGCTCGAATTCCGCCCGCATACGCTCTATGGAGTCGGCTGCCGGCTCGCCAAGAGCGGCAATCGCCGCGTACTGGCCGAACGTTACAGCGTTCGAGGTCATGTGGTCCTGAAGACGCCCCATCGCCTTTATAACCTCCAGCGGCCCGGCAGCATAGCCCAGCCGCCAGCCCGTCATAGAGAAAGCCTTGCTGAAGCCGTTGAGAGTCAAGGTCCGGTTGTAGGCATCCTCACTGAGCGAAGCAAAACTGACGAACTTGGTATCGCCATAGACCAGCTTTTCGTAAATCTCATCCGAGAGCACCGCAACCTTGGTTCCCTCAAGGACCTTGGCGATGGCTTTTAGCTCCTGCGGCGTATAAGTAAAACCGCCCGGATTATTGGGCGAGTTGATGACCAGCATTGCGGTTTTTTCGGTGATGACATCCTCAACCTGCGCCGGCGTGATTTTATAACTATTTGCCCTGTCGGTCTCGATGATTTTGGCGGTGGCGCCCGCCAGCTTTATCGTCTCCGGATAGGTCACCCAATACGGCGTCGGCAGAATCACTTCGTCGCCGGGGTCAAGCACGGCCTGCATCGCCTCGTAAACGGAGTGTTTGCCGCCCATGTTGACTATAATCTGGTCGGGGCTGTACGTCAGGCCGTTTTCATTTTTGAGCTTGGCGGCGATGGCGGTACGCAGCTCGATGATGCCGGCTGCCGGCGTGTATTTTGTCTTGCCCGCCTTCAGCGCCTCTATAGCTGCATCTTTTATATAATCCGGCGTGTCAAAATCCGGCTCTCCCGCGCCGAAACCGACTACGTCCACGCCCTGGGCTTTCAGCTCTTTGGCTCGCGCCGTAACCGCTATTGTCGCCGAAGCCGGCACGTCCTGCACTCGTTTGCTAATTTTCATTTGTTCTGCACCTTTCAAATCCAGAGATTTGCTGCCGCGGACCACTTCAAGATAGAATAAATTGAGAATTCACGATTGACAATCGAAAATTGACAATCGACAATTGAAAATTGATTATGGTTCGCGCAGTGCAAATTGCAGTTTCGATTTGTGTTGGCCTCGGCGTGATAGGCTGCGGCTCCCGCGAAAGCGCGGACAGCCCCAGCGTACGCGGGGGGGAAGCAGGGGTCAAGATCGGCGACATAGCGCCAGCCGGCCCCGGTGGTCAATCAGGCGCACAATTACTAAAGACCATAAATTTCAGCGTCTATATTATCGAAGTGCCGGCTGAAAACGCCGACAAGCTGGCGGACTTGTGGTCGGTGCTGGATAGCGCGCCATTGAGATTTAATAACGCCAGCGCCTTCAAAGCTAATTCTTTTTCGATTGGGTTCGGCCAAGTCCGGCTGTGGAATAAAGTCTATGAGCTGCTGCGCGGGGCCGGCGGCCAAGAAATAGGAACGGTTTCGCTGCTGCTTGCCGATGACCAAGCCGGCGATCTTGCCGTAACCGGTCTCGACTACCAGCAAAAAGTCTCCTTCGTCTCCAGCGACCTCTCACCGCAGAGCACAACCATTGGTCCGGGCATCCTTGCACTGCGGATAAAAGCTACAAAGATAGCTGCCGTACAAGGTGCGTGCGCGTTCGTTGCCCATCCGGTTTTCACCGTTCCTGTGACCAGTCCAATCCCGCAATTAGCTGCCCGCGCCAGATCGCGTGAGTTTCCCTTCACCGCCGCCGCTTTTGGATTGAAAATGAGCGCCGGCGACTTTCTCGTCCTCGGGCCGGAAAAATACATCGGCGATCTGACAACTCTCGGCGGTCTATTTTTCAGTAATCCTGCCGGCAGCGTGTTTTTCAATCCGGCCGAGCGAAAGCCGCCCGAACGTAAACCAGCCGTCAGAGTATTTCTGCTGGTTTGCGTCCGGATGCCGATGAATTATTAACCACAGATTCCGCCGATTAACGCGGACAATCAGCACAAACTCGAAAATGCCAATCCAGCCTTCGCAGCCGCTTCGGCGGACGGGGATCAGTGGAATCCGTGTAATTCGTGGCTGAAAATTTTGACCCGGTATGGCCAATTCAATAGTGGTATTGACCCGATGCAGTGACTACAGCTCAACTGCGGTTGCGCAAGCCGTTGCGAGACAGCTTGAGCTTCTCGGCGGACTGGAAAGGTTTGTACGTCCCGGCGATGTCGTGCTCCTCAAGCCGAATTTTATTGCACCGCGGTCTCAGAGACACGCCACACAAACGCACCCGGCGATAATTCTTGAGATCGCCCGGCTGCTGAAGGACTACGGGGCAAGGCCTTTCCTCGGCGACTCGCCGGCCTGGGGCGATGTCTTTGCCTGTGTAAAGGCACTGAACCTGGAAGAGCCTTTGCAGAAAATGTCTGTGCCCGTAATGCAGCTTGACAAGCCGAAGTGGTGCCGGATAGGGGCAAAGGGCGCCAAAGTCGGCATAAGTTCTGTTGCCCTTGACGCCGATGTGATCATAAATCTGCCGAAGTTCAAGTCACATCAGCAGTTGGTCGCGACATTCGCGGTAAAAAATATGTTCGGCTGTGTCAGCGGCAAACGAAAAGCACTCTGGCACTTCAGAAAGGGCAAGAACTTCACCGATTTCTGCGAATTGCTTATCGACATATACAAATTTTTGAATCCTGCCTTTACCCTTATTGATGGGGTTATGGCGATGGATGGCCGCGGACCGATCCGCGGCAGAACCAGGCCGCTGGGCTGGCTAATCGGCGGAACCGACCCTATCGCCTGCGAAATTGTTTGCTCCAAACTAGTAAGTATTGAGCCGGAGGACGTGCCCATTATCAAGACCGCAAAGCAGATTGCCCCCGATTTTCCGGATGCTGAAAAGATAGAAATCCTCGGCGACGATTTTCCGCAAGAGGCATGTACGGATTTTGAACTGCCTGAATTGATTCCGTTGAGGTTCTCGCTGTCGCACGTCTGCAGAAGTGTCGCCAAGCAGATTTTGCTGCTGGCAAAACTCCCAATCAAGGCTTTTCGGCCCGAGCGTTTCTGATTACAAGGCGATGTATATTTTGATTTGCGATTTTCTTGCCCTGTGGTTATCATAAAGTTGAGCTTGATGCTGGATTCTGCCCCCGTCGCATTCAAAAGGGCTAATCAATGAGCAGACCTGGTTCGGAAAAAGCAAAACGCACCTTTCTATGTTACACTATTCTAATTCTCGGCCTCCTGTCCGCCGGCTTTGCAGCCCACCATCTTGTACAGACACACGGACATAAACTCGCGGAACGGGGCGCCGGCAAACAGGGGCAAACTCAGGCTGAGATTAGCGCACGGCTGAACTGGGCAAAGCCAATCGAACTGCGCGGCCTGCCGAATCATTATAAAGTTTCGGATGATCTCTATCGCGGCGCTCAGCCGACCGCCGAAGGCATGCGGCAGTTAAAGAAGCTCGGCGTCAAGACAATCGTGAATCTCCGCCTATTTCATTCCGATCGTAACAAAATCACGGGCATGGGCTTTAGTTATCAACACATCCCCGTGACAGCGTGGCACCCGGAGGACGAAGAAGTCGTCCGTTTTCTGAAAATCGCAACCGACCCAAACTGCACGCCCGTCTTCGTGCACTGCCAGCGTGGGGCACACCGCACAGGCTTAATGTGCGCCGTCTATCGCATCGCCGTCCAGGGCTGGAGCAAATCTGAAGCAATCGACGAGATGACGAACGGCAGCTTCAACTTTTATCCCGGCTGGCCGAACCTCATAGGCTACATTAACAAGCTGGACATCGAAGACATTAAACGCCGCGTAGGCGCCACCGAATAGCGGTCTTCTGACATCAAGCTGCTCTTGTCTCAGTCTCTCGTTCTTTTGACCCTTCGACGAAATCTCTTGGCATCTCAGAGTGAACCTGATAGAATCTATTCCGTTGACTCAGTGAACATTCATATAAGTTTGCACGTTATAAGGTGACCAAATGTATAGAATAACCGGCTATATTGAAAAGGACCCAGAGACTGGTCTGTATGTGGCTGTTGTTCCAGGAATCCCAGGAGCTCATACTCAAGCAGAGACTTTAGATGAGCTTCAAAAGAACCTTCGTGAGGTAGTGGAACTATGCCTTGAGGAAATGGACCCCGAGGCCAAAAAGCACATTCCCGAATTCGTCGGCATTCACCAGGTTGAGGTGGCAGGTTGAGTAAGCTCAAGCTCATCAACGCTAAAACGATGGAGAGGCTGCTCCTTCGATTGGGTTTTGAAAGAGTTCGATAAAAGGGAAGTCACGCCTTTTACAGACAGCCCGACGGCAGGGTTACTACTGTCCCGCATCACGGGGCAAAAGTGTTAGCACGCCCTCTAATCAGAGAGATCTTGCGCGAAATAGAAATTACTGTCGAAGATCACAACGAGCAACTGCAGAGACTGTGAGAACCGTCAAAGCAGTGTATTGCACCACAGAGCGAGTCCCACAGCCGAGCGTCGGCAACATTGACAGTGCCCCGGCATCTAGCTAACATCTGCTTGATGCAGAAAAAGGCCATAAATATCCTCGGCATCGAAACCAGTTGTGACGAGACTGCTGCGGCGGTGGTGGCAAACGGGCGAGAGGTCAAATCCTCCATCATCGCTTCGCAGACAAAACTCCACGAGAAATATGGCGGCGTTGTGCCTGAGATAGCCTCCCGCGCACATATCGAGAAAATATATCCAGTTATAGCTGAGGCAATGACCCAGGCCGGCGTCGGCAAAGATAGCATCGACGCGATAGCCGTTGCCAATCAGCCGGGCCTGACTATTGCTTTAGTTGTGGGTGTTACGGCTGCCAAAACTCTGGCTTTCGCCTGGGAAAAACCGCTGATAGCGATCAACCATTTACACGCCCACCTGCAATCGGCGATGCTCGCTGAAGGAGACCTGCAATTACCAGCGGTTGCTCTTATTGTATCAGGAGGCCATACCTGCCTATATGAATGCAAGTCGCCGCTGGAGCTTGAACTTTTGGGCTCTACTATTGACGATGCAGCCGGCGAGGCGTTCGACAAAGTCGCGAACATCCTTAAATTGTCGTACCCCGGCGGGCCGAGCATCGAAAGGATAGCACGAAACGGCAACCCGAACGCAATCAAATTTCCACGCTCGATGCTTGGGCGTGACTCTCTGGACTTTTCTTTCAGCGGCATTAAAACCGCGGTGCTTTATCACTGTCACGGCCAGGATATGAAGGGCCAAAACAAGGTCGGCTCGATGATAGGGCAGGAGATTGCGGACATCGCAGCATCATTTCAGGCGGCGGTGATTGATGTCCTGGTGAAAAAGACGCAGCGAGCCGCTAAGAAAATCGGCGCAAAAACCATCCTGCTGGGCGGCGGTGTGGCAGCAAACAACGCGCTTAGAGACGGCCTACGGAAAATGTGCGACTCGGCTGTCCCCGGCAGAAAGCTGCTGATAGCGCCAAAACCATATTGCACTGACAACGCGGTTATGGTAGCCTCTTTGGCGTACCATAAATTCAAGGCCGGGCTATTTGCAGACTTGACTCTTGAGCCAAAAGCAACCGGCTGAAAATTAACCACAGATTACTCAGATTGCGCAGAAGAAAACGAGATGTGCAAGCAGATAAGCATTTCTTTGCTATTTCTGCTGCCACTGAAAGTAGCAGCGGCTACACAGCCCACCGCCCTTGAATTGCTGGACAAATACGCGGCAAACCAGGACA
>Ga0315289_10014503_pt1 | contig 10999 bp, 6 predicted proteins | sample YL17G11_40_MG_FD_203452 | JGI IMG/M metagenome (GOLD analysis project Ga0315289, IMG submission 203452) | Sediment microbial communities from Yellowstone Lake, YNP, Wyoming, USA - YL17G11_40 | ecosystem: Environmental > Aquatic > Freshwater > Lake > Sediment | place: USA: Wyoming | collected...
GGAGCCGCGAAAAGAAAAAATGAGAGCCAAAAGAAATATCAGAGCGGCACGTTCTTCACAGCTTCGTTTCCGGAGATTTTTTTCGTTTCTTGATCTCGAGAGCCAACCTTCACGCCCTTCTTCTCCCGTCTCCCCCCCCCCCTGCCGTTCCCTGTTGTCTGCAAAAGATGCGTTCCATCTCGGCGCTGGCCGTCGCGGGCCTGCTCGCGGTCTCCTCGGCGCCAGGTGAGAGAAAAAAAGCTGGATGGACTTTCTTCGAGTTTTTTTCATGGGATCAAAACAACCTGGCCTCTCTCTCCCTCTCGAGAAAGGGAGCTCGCGTGCATGCACAAACCCGGCCCCCGCGATCCTTTTCTTGCCTCTCGATGGAAGTGAAATACGAGTTCGAACGCGCGAGAGGATGAAAGATCGGAAATAGATAAAGCGCCGCAGGTCAATTGCGAATTGGGGAGAGGAGAAACGAAGGAAAAAAGGAACGTCCGCTGAGCTTCTCGACCTCTCCTCCGAAAACGTACCTTCCGCGCTCTAAATCCTCCCTCCAAAAAAAAAAAACAGCCACTTCCGCCCAACCCCTCGCCGCGCTCTTCGGCCCGCCGCGCCCCGAGCCCCGCGCGGGCCGCCTCGGCCCGGAACCAGCCGCCACCACCATCGCCGTCGTCTCCGCGGAGACCTGCAGGACCCCCTGGGAGCTCATCTCGGAGCACCCGCTGCTCTCGGGCGTCGCCAGGGCGATCCGCGGCGGCAACGACACCGCGCTCTGGGCGCTGCTGAACGACCCCGACGCGCCCATCACGGTACTCGCCCCTGACAACGAGGCCCTCACTTCCGCCGCGGAGGCCCTGGGGATCCCGCTCTCGGCCGTCCTCAACGGCAGCGAGCCGATGGTCTCCGCCATCCTGAGGGCGCACGTCCTCAACACGACCAAGCCGCTCTCGGCGCTGGGGCCGGAGGCGACGGTGACGAGCCTCGCGGGCACGCCCGTGCGGGTGTTCTCGCCGACGCTGGTGGCCGAGAGGAAGACCAAGGGGAGCAAGGACGGGAAGGCCCCCGCTCCCGCGAGGGACGGCGGCGGCGACGGCGCGCTCGCGCCGGCGCCCGCGCCGAGGGCGCCGGCGGCGGCGGCGAGGAACGAGGCCGCCGCCGACCCCGCCGAGCCTGTCCCGCGCCGCAGGAGCAGCCGCCGCGCCCTCTCCGAGGCGGCCACCTACGTCAACAAGGAGGCGACGGCGACGACCAACCTCAACCAGCCGGACCCGACCGTGGGCGGCTCCGCCATCATCTCGACCGTCGTCGACCTCGCGAACAACGCCCTCGGGGGCAACTCCTCGGGAGCGGCGGCCTCCTCCTCGAACGCGACCGGTTCCGGCGTCTCGCCCGTCGACGCCCTGCTCAACTCGTTCATCTCGCTCTTCGCCGGCGTCATGGGAGGAGGCGGAGGGAAGGGCGGGGACGGAGGCGGCATGCTGGGGATGATGGGGAACGCCTCCTCGTCCTCCCTCTTCATGGGCAAGCCCTCGAAGGACCTCGGCCCCGGGTGGAAGGTGACGAAGCGCCGCGGCTGCGCCGGCGGCTGCTCGCGCGTCTCCGACTGGACCTTCGCCCCCGTGGGGAAGACCGCGGCGTCGTCGCTCCCCGACAACGCGACGTTTGCCGTGCTGCGCAACGCGACGGTCGAGGCCGGGAACGTGCGCACGTGCGCGGGGTACCTCCACGTCGTCGACGGCGTGCTGGTCCCGGAGCTGCTCTCTAAGAAAGAAAAGGGGGCCAAGGGGGCGCCCTCGCGCCTCGCCGTGCTGGAGCTCGGCGACGGCGACGGCGCGGCCGTCTCGAGGATCTCGGTCCCGCTCAACAGGTCGGTCGACGCAGACACCGAGAGGCCGATTGCCAACGTGACGGTGGAGTATCTGGGCAAGGTCGCCAAAAGCGTCGCAGCGAGGGACAAGGAGGCGGCCAGCGCGGCGAAGAAAGCCGCCGCCGCCGCTGCTTCTCCCGCCCCCGCTCCCGCCCCCGCCTCGAGAAAGGACGGAGGGGAAGACGACCTCGTCGCCTCGGCCCCGGCCCCGGAGGTCACGCAGGCCTCTGTGGTGGCGAGCAACAAGAAGACGCCGGAAGCGGCAAAGGTCGTCGGGGAGACGATCTCGCCGCTTCCGGCGTCTTCTCCCAAGGGCGCTGCCGCCAAGCAGCCCTCTGCCTGAGAGGGTTTTTTTTTGCCCCTTGCGATTCCGTTTTTTGGCCCTCTTTCTGCCCTTTCATTCCACGCGCGTGGCCCCTCCATTCGCATCCACACTCGCGACGAGACGCTGGAGATCTAGGGCATTGGACAACTTGAAAAGAAAACAATGGAAGAAAAAGTTAAAAGAGGAAAATGAGGCACAGCAGCGCGAGAGCAACGAGCGGCGGCGAGACCCCCCCCCCCCACCCCGCCGCTGTTGTTTTTCTTTTGCGCCTTTTGAGCGCACCTCAGGCGAATGCATTTTCATTTATATATCATAATTTCATCTTTTTGAAAAATAAACCACGATGCCTGAAAACAAAAAAACAAAAAAATCGTCATCTCTCTTTCCTCTCGTCTCACTCATTTGTTCAAGCTCCCTTTTCCTTCTCTTTCTCTCGTATCTCCTTTCTCCGCGCATCATCGTTCGAACGCCGACCGCTTCTTACCTCGGAGGGGAACCGCGAAAGAGAAATATCGGGGAGTGTACAGGTGTATGGCAAGTTTTCATTTTTTCAAGTTCTTTCAACAAAAAAAAAGTTTTTTTTTCACGCTGCCGCTTCCTCCTTGACCCGAGTCGCCGCTTCTTCTTCTTCTCCTTCTTCTCCCATTCCTTCTTGTCCGACGGCGGCGGCAGCCTCGGCAAGGGCGGCCTCGACCTGCTCCAGGGGCACAGAAGAGAGCTGGTGGCCGAGACCGCCGCTTTCCGTCTCCTTTTCTGCTTCTTCGTCGTCTTCGTCTCTTTCGTCTTCGTCTTCGCTCCTGTCGTCGCCGTCGCCTCCCATCAGCAGCGCCGAGGCCTTCACGAGACACCTCCGCGCAGGCAGGCCCGCCGCGGCCGCTCCCGCGGCGTCCAGCGCCATGCAGTCCCTGTACCTCCACTCACCCGTCGATTCGTCGAAGAAGGAGTCGAAGGGCTCTCCCGTCAGCGCGCACGAGCGCTGCGCCTCGTCGGCCGGCGCCGTCGGCAGCTCCCCGGGGTTTGAAGAAGCCGCGGTTTTGTGCTTCCTCCCTCCTTTCCCATTTTCGCCCTTCTTCCCTCCGTTCGCCGCGCCCCCGGCACCTTTTCCTGCCCCCTCGAAGAAAAAGCTCGGAGCGCCCGAGCTGGCCACGGCGGCGGTGCCTGCGATCCACGCCTCGGGCGGGACGAACCAGGCCCGGGAGTGACCCGAAGAAGCCGCCGCCGCCGCCGCCGCCGCTCCCGCTCCTCCCGCTCCTGCCTCGGCCCTCGCATCCGCCATCCTCCTCCTCGCCGCGGCGGCCTCGAGCAGGGCCGGCCTCGAGGCGGCCGAGGCGGCCTCAAGGGCGGCCAGAGAGGCGAGGTGGGGACCGCGGAGCCTCCTCGTGGAGAGGTCGCAGCGCTGGCGGAGGGAGAGCAGCGACGGGGACGGAGAAGCAGGGGGAGGGGGCGCTTCGCCGCCGCCGCCGCCGCCGCCGCCGCCGCCGCGCCTGGCCCTCTTGGGCGGCCTCTGATCCTGCTGCTCGCCTTCTCGTGGCGAGGGCGAGGGCGACTCCGAGGCGGCCGCGGGCGGCGGCCTTATCAGCCCGGACGCCGCGAGCGAGGAGAGCAAGCCGGGGAGGTTTGGCGGCAGGAGCGCCGGCGGCGGCACGAGCGCCGGCGGCGGCGGCGGCGGGACCGGGCCGCCGGGCTGCTGGGAGTGCGGCGCGGTGTAAGGGGGCTGCTGCTGCTGCTGATAGTGCTGCTGCTGCTGGTAGTGCTGCTGCTGCTGCTGCTCATAATGCTGCTGCTGGTAGCCATAGGGAGGAGGAGGAGGAGGAGGAGGAGGAGGCATCTGCTGCTGCTGCATTTGCATCTGCTGAAACTGCAGCGGCGGCGGCGCGGCCGTGCCCGGCGGCGAGTAGAGAGGACCGGCAGCGGCAGCAGCGGCCGCGGTCCCCCCTGCTCCGCTTCCTCTCGCCAGCTCGTCCTGCTCCGCGATCCAGCCCCTCGCCTCGGCCAGCTCCGCGGCCGGGACGCACCCGTCCCACGTCGCGACGAGCCTGCGCAGCGCCGGGCGCGACGGCGGGTGCACCGCCCACGCCGGGGCCAGCGCGCGCGGCAGCCTCGCCTCTCGGGCAAAGAGCGAGCCGTACGGCTCGCCGACGTTCTTGACGAGGGAGTCGAGGAGGTAGAGGGCGTAGAGGCGGTGCGGCGGGGAGCACTGTTTTTTGGTCGGTTTGGGGGAGGTGGGGGGAGGGAACGTCGGTGGGTCGAAAGAAGTGGTGAGAAGAGACGGGGAAAAAAAAACGTGACGTCGGAGCGGAAAAAAAAAAAACGATGCCGCCTTGCCGGCGCAATGGTTTGATGCCTTCTCTCTCCTTCTCCTTCTCTCTACCCCTCCTCCTCGCGGCAACCTCACCGTCGCGGCCCTTTCGACGACCGCGTCCGCGACCAGCGCAGCCCCCAGCGGGGTCGCCGCCATCTCTGCAGCGCTCACGGTGAGCGCGTCGATCAGCGGCCTCGAGTTGAGCGTCAGGCCGGCGAGCCGGGCGCTGAAGTCGCCGATGGTCGCCAGCGGGGGCGGGGGCGCCATTTTTGTAAGAGAGGAGGGGAGAGCGCGCGCGGCAGCCCTCTCGGCGCCTAGCGCGCAGCAGCAGCGCCCGCCTCTCTCTCGCTCGCTCTCTCTGTCCCGGGAGAGAACACGACGCCTCTTGAAAAGAGAGAGAGAGAGCGTTGGGGGAAAAAAGTGAAGAAAAAAAGTGTTTTTTGTTTTTCTTGCTTCCTTGCTCTCAGCTTGCTCTTTCACTTTCTTCTCCAGCAAATTCCGTCGAGGAGCTCTTCCCCCGCGTCCCCGCCAAAAGCTCGCTACAATGGTTCAGGTACGCTGCCAATGAGACGTGGACGTTCTCCTCCTGTCCCTTGGCCCGCCGCGCGAGCGAGCCGCGCCGCGCGCGAGACAGGGGAAGCCGAGATTCCGTCTTGCTTTTGCCTCTTTTCGCTCCTCTGCTTCCATCGTCGATCGTCGACTCTCGACTCGGGAGAGAGCCAATGGGCCTTGCTCTCTCTCTCTCGTGGCCCTGCCCGCTCTCCGTTCTGCTTCTCTTCCGTCGATTCCTGGTCTTGACAGCGAGTTCCACAGATCGAAATTCGAATCTGGCGAGGAAGCGAAGAGAGAAGAAGGGGGAAGAAAGGATTGCGTGGTCGTCGGACGAGCGGCGGCGGCGGCCGTCGCGATCGCCGTCGCCGCCTCCCTTTCTCTCCGGTTCGCCGCTGCCTCGCCTGATCCGGCTCGTCTCCTTCGCGCCTTTGCGGCATCGAGGCTTCCACACCGTCGAGAGCACTCTGACTCAACGAGAGGTCAAAGAAGCAGCAAGAGACAACCCGCGAATCGAGCCGAGAGCGGGAAATGGGCAGCCGCCGCACGATCGCCCGAAGTCCGTTCTCGCCTCACTCACTTCGACCCCTTCTTTCTTTCTTTCCACCTCCTCCCAAAAAAAAACGGAAAAAAAACGAAAATCATTAGCAGGGCGGCTACAAGTTCCACCAGTACACCGTCGTCGGCCGCCACCTCCCCACGGCGGCCGACCCGGAGCCGACGCTCTTCCGCATGAAGCTCTGGGCCACCGACGACTCCCGCGCCCGCTCCAAGTTTTGGTACTTCCTGGCCAAGCTCCGCAAGGTCAAGAAGGCCAACGGGCAGATCGTCGCGTGCAACGAGATCTTCGAGAAGCGACCGACGACGGTCAAGAACTTTGGCGTGTGGGTGCGGTACCAGTCGAGGACGGGGTCGCACAACATGTGAGTTATGTGTTTTTTTTTTACTCGGGAGAGAGGGAGAGCTTTTTTGAGGGGCGAGAGCGATCGTTCAACGTTTCGACCTAGTCGAGGTTGGGAATTTTCTGGACTTTTTTTTCGTTTCCCTGACCCTCTTCTTCCTCTCTCTCCCTCTCCCCGAACCCCTCCCCCCCACACACACAAAAAAAAACAGGTACAAGGAGTACCGCGACACCACCCTCAACGGCGCCGTCGAGCAGCTCTACGCCGAGATGGGCTCGAGGCACCGCGCGCGCTCGCAGGTGCTTCAGATCATCAAGACGGCGACGGTCCCCGCGGCCCTCTGCAAGCGCGAGGCGACCAAGCAGTTCCACAACAGCGCGATCAAGTTCCCGCTGACGACGAGGCGCGCGAGGCCCGAGTCGAGGGTGCACCGCACGGTGTTCAAGGCGGTGAGGCCCAACGTGGCGATGCAGTGATTGAGTTATGGTTTGAGAGAGAGAGAGAGAGATGAGAGAGATTTGGGGAGAGAGATTTGGAGAGAGAGGAGAGATAGGAGATGGAAGAGAGGTGAATATGTTAGAAGAGAGAAGATTTCTCTTCCGCGCTTCTTTTCCCTCTTTCTCTTTTTTTCCCTCTTTCTTTCCGCGCCTTTTCCTTTCCCTTGCTTTCTTCCCTCGGGCTCTGACTTGCAACATCACTTTTCAGTGTTTCTTTTTTGTCTTCATTTCATAATATTCCTGGTCGTTTGGCCTCCTGAGTTCTAGTTTTTTTTGGTTTTGCATTCTTGCATTTTTTCGTCTCGTTTCCCTACTCTTCTCTCTCTCTCTCTCTCTCTCTTCTTCCCTCCCCCTCGCCTCTCAATCTCTCGCTCCTCAATCCACGCTCCTCCCGAAGACGCTCCCGAGCTGCTCCAGCCTCGTCGCCGCGGGCGAGGCGAACCTCAGCGCCGATCCCTCCACGAGCAGCGCCACCGCCCTCTGTCGGTGCCCCTCGTCGGTCACGTTCCGCGCCACCCACGCCTCGACCCCCCCTCCCGCGAGGAGCCCGTCCGCTGCTTCCGCTTCCGCGTCCGCTTCCGCTTCCGCTTCCCCCGCGGGAGGGAGCTTCCCGTGCCCCTGGTCCGCGAGCGCGGCGGCGACCGCGGCCTGGGCTCCCCGCTGCGGCAGCGAGGGGAGCCTCCTGTTGAGGGCGCGCACCTCTGCCACAGCCACGAGCGTTCTCGCTCCCGGCTCCGTCTCCTCCCCTCCCGCGCCGCCCCTCCCTCCTCTCCCCCTCGACCCTTCCTCGCCGCCGTGCAGCTCCCTCGCCGCCGAGACGTGCACGGCGGGCAAAAGTAAGGAGCCGGCCTGGTGCGTGTAGCAGAGCGCCGAGCGGAGGAAGGCCGCGGGCTCCCTCCCGAGCCCCGCCGAGTCGGCGCAGGTCCCCAGCGCGAGGAGCTGACGCCGGTTTTCTTTTTCGAGGAGGTCCTTTGTCGTTCCCTCTTCTCCTGCGACGCTACCGCTGCCGCTGCCGCTCCCGGGGCCGGGGCAGTCGAGCCGCTGCAGGTCGTAGCACGCCTCGGTCTCGTGCATCCTGTGGAGCAGGTCCGGGGAGAGGAACGTGACCCAGACCTCGACGGAGGTCGTCGCCGCCGCCGCCGTCCGAGGGCCCCCTGGTCCCTCCTGCCCCTCGCCGCCGCCGCCCTCGCACTCGCCCTCGCCCTCGCCCCTCCCCTCGCCGTCCTCCTCGACCTCGTGCAGCGTCGCGGTGACACTCCCGTAGCTGCTGATCAGCGGCGCGTAGCAGACGTCGTGTCCCCTCAGCATCGCCCGGAGCACGGGGACCGCCGCCGAGGGGAAGGTCTCGCGCGGGAACTTGCGGGCGAGCTGGCTCGGCCCGGCGTTGGAGCCGATCGCGAGCACGGCCGTCATGGTCCCGGCCTCGCCTCCCGAGAAGACCGACTCGAGGGCCGCGGCAAGGGCCCTGGCCGAGGGGAGCGGCAGGGAGAGCTCCTCGGCGAGCCGCTCTGCCGAGACGCCTCGCCCCCCGCCTCCCTCCCCCGCCTCCCCCTCTGCTCCCACCTCTCCCTCGGCTCCTGCCTCGCCGCTCGCGGGGGCGAAGGAGGCCCACGCTCTGTCGTCGAAGCAGCGGACGGAGCCGTGCGGGGACGCGGACTCGGAGCCGCTATCGTCGTCGTCGCCGCTGCTGTGCCACGACCAGACGAAGGACGAGGGCGGGCGAGCATAAGGGTAGCCCAGGGCGCGGTCGAGGGCCTCGGCGGAGATCGTGGCGGTCGACGTCGAGGTCGAAGCAGCGGCAGCAGCGGCCATCACGGAGGCGTCAGCGACGTTCTCGCTCGACGCCTCCGCGCGCCGCGGATGCCCGTTCGGAGGCATCGTCGGCCTCGATCGCGTTGAAGCGGATCTCCTGGTGCTCGAGTCCGGGAGGAGCCGGAGAGGAGAGCAGCTCGTGGCGACGGGGCGAATCATTCGATCTGCCTTTTTCCCCTTTCCTTTTTTCTGTTTCCACCTCGTGGGTTGTTCCCCCAGCAGGCTGTCGCTCGCTCGTCGTTTTTTGCTAATTTACATTCCCTCCTGAGTTTTAGAATCGCCCTCCCACCCCACCCCACCCCACCCCGCCCCTCCCCCCTTCCTCTTACCTCGCCCCCGACGGCGGAGGAGACGGAGCAAAAAGTCCCACAGCGCCGATGACTTCCCCTACGCCTCCGCGCCCGCCCTGCCGCTGCTGCGCGATACCGCCCGCGGGGATGCACCTCACGAAGGCCAGCGCGCCGGCGTTGGACTGCTGCTGGGGTCGCTTCGAAGAGCGCCGAGAGGAGAGAGCGTCGCCGTCGCCGTTTTCGGCGTTCCCCTCCGGCCCCGCCGCGGCCGACGAGGACGGCGCGTCCGAGGAGCAGGCGACCGCGGGCGCCCAGGCCACCGACTCCACCCGCGGCACAAACACCCGCAGCGGGTAGGGCCTCGTCGGTCCGGCGTCTCCTTTCGAATGCGGCGCCGTGGGGTCCCTCGGCGGCAAGAAGGAGCCCGAGGCGGCCGAGAGAGTCCAGTCGTCGACGACGATTGAGTCGCCCTCCCCAGCGTACGCGATCATCGACCCCGCGCCGGCGCCGCCCGCGCCCGAGGGGGACGGCCCGCCCGCGCCCCGCCAGCCCCCGCCGAGGCTGACGCTCTTCACCTGGTGGTCGAACGCGCCGCAGGTCGCGAGCGGGGCCCCGAAGCGAATGTCCCAGACCACGGCGGCGCCGTCGGCGCCGCCGCTCGCGAGCAGGAACGCCGCCGGGCCGCCCGCGCTCCCCCCGCCGCTGCCGCCGCCACCGCCGCCCTCCCCCGCCGCCGACGCGCCCGCGGCGACCGCGGAGAGCGCGAAGACGGTCGAGGTGTGGCCCCGGAGGGTGGCGAAGGGCGCCGCCGGCGCGCGGAGCTGCCTCCAGTCAGACGCGGTCCGCGGCGGGGAGGCCGGGGAGCCCCGATCCAGGAGCTCGTCGACGGAGAAGAGCTCGACGGCGCCGTGCGTCCCGACGGCCCTCGCGAAGACCCTGCCGCAGAGCGAGAACACGGCCTCGTTGACCTCGACGCCGGGGGACGGCGGCGGGAGCAGGGCGAGGAGCCTGCCGGTGGCGGCGTCGAAGAACGAGATGACGTCGGCGTCGGTGCCGACGGCGACGAGGTTTTCTCTCTTCCCGCCGCCCTCTCCTCCTCCTCCTCCTCCTCCTCCCCCGGGGGGAGGGCACCAGGCCAGCGAGATCGCGGCGCAGCGGGGCACGGGGCTCGGCGGCGCGAACGACGCCACGAGCGAGGGCCCTTTCGAGGACGACGAGGAGGAAGAAGGGGCAGCGCCGCCGCCGCCGCCGCGGCAGGGCTCGCCGGACCGCGCGTCGAAGAGCCGCACCGTGGCGCCGTCGTCCGAGGCGACGGCGAGGACGTCGGGCAGTCGCGGGTGCCACGCCAGCCTGTTGACCCTCGGGGGGCGGGCCCTGGAGGGAGCGGGAGCGGCGGCAGCCGAGGGAGGGGCCGCGGCGGCTGGGCTCGCGCCGCCCGCAAGGCGGAGCTCCGCCACCGGCCGCTCGGCCGGCTGCGTCGGGTTCTGGGCCTGCTGCTGCTGCAGGTTCGCGTTGAAGCCCGGCCTCGTCCTGTCCGGGGCCCAGATTTTGACGCAACCGTCGATGCCGCCGGAGGCGAGGCGGTGGGCGGAGCAGGACCAGGCGACGGAGGTCGCCTGGTAGGAAAAGTTTTTTTGTTTTTTTTTTTTGGGGGGGGGGGGGCGGAGGGTTGAAAGAAGAGGTTCAAAGTGAAAAGAGGTCGAAGAAAAAGAAATGAAACGCCGAATCAATCCCCACCCCCAAGTCGACGTCTCTCTCTCTCTCTCTCTCTGTGTCTATATTTCTCCCTCTCCCTCCTCTTACCGCTCCGTGGTGCGCCCCGAGGTCCCGCGCAGAGTACGCATCGAGTAAGGAGGGCGTCGCCATGATCAGGGAGAGGGAGAAAGCTTTTGCGAAGAGACAAATTGACGACGACTTCCTTTCGATCGGCGTCGATCTCGCCCGCCTTGTGATTTCCGGCGTTGGTCGACCTCGACAAAACAGAAAAATGAAACCAATCACGCGGCCGGGGGCGCTTCCACCCCCTTTTCACTCCATTCGTTGTTTACAATCAAGTTTTCTCGCCTCTCTTTCGTTCGTATTCGGTCCATTTAAAAAAGAAAAAGAAAAAAAGCTCAAGCCTTCGCCTCCTCCTCCATCCCCTCGCTGCCGTCGCCGTCGTCCCCCTCGGCAGCGACCTCCGCGCCGGCCTCTGCCGCCAGAGCTTCGGCCGCCTCCCTTTCGCCGCCGGCCCCCCCGGCCCCTCTCGCTGCAAACTCCCGCATCACCGCCAGGATACGATCCTGGTGCTCGCCCCCCAGGGCCTCGTCCACGGGCGTGCGGTCCACGGAGTTCAACGCGCTGGGACTGGCTCCCCCCTCGAGCAGGGCCTTGGTCGCCCCGGCGTGGCCGTTGAGGCACGCCCAGTGCAAGGGGGTGTTGCTCCCCTCCTTGGTCCGGGGGGAGGGGTCGGCGGATTTCGAGAGGAGGA
>Ga0315289_10014505_pt1 | contig 10999 bp, 7 predicted proteins | sample YL17G11_40_MG_FD_203452 | JGI IMG/M metagenome (GOLD analysis project Ga0315289, IMG submission 203452) | Sediment microbial communities from Yellowstone Lake, YNP, Wyoming, USA - YL17G11_40 | ecosystem: Environmental > Aquatic > Freshwater > Lake > Sediment | place: USA: Wyoming | collected...
GTCGGGCCATGGGGTAACCCGGCGGGAATAATGACGATAGTAGGCTCGTTAAACGCATACGTTTCCTGCTCCTCGCCGAGACAACACTCAATATCCGCCCCTAGGTAGTTGACATTGGCGGTATCCAGACCCGCGAAAACATGGCATTCCGGGTAAGGATGTATATGCAGGTTTCGGCCAGTATCCCATTCACCGGGCTTATTATGGAGTTCCCAGGTGAAATGGAGATTCAGCCCCTCCAGATTTTGACCTTTTAGCAATATTTTCTGGTCGGCATCTCCCGGACCTTTTGCACCCTGGCGGCCTTGTTTGTTCTTGATTTGGCCGATACTTAATGGTTTTATAAGGTGCTCGTATTTTTTAGTGGCCATTTTGTGTACTCCTTAGATATGTGTTAATAATGCGTTTTTCCTTTTGTGATCTATATTAGGACAAAAATATGGAAAGACCGGGCAGATGATAAAACATAATAACGGTCGGAAATGATTATACTCCTCCCAACGCTGCTCAATCAACACTCGGGGATAAGCAGGAAGTGAACTGGGCGATCAGTATGGCAAGAGTTGCAGCCGAAGCTGTGGTGGAATAAAGCGGTGAGTCATCACCGGCCGCCGGATACAAATGGTACCAGAGCAATTCGCCATTGACATCGCTGGCAGAAGAGACGATAATAAACCAAAATGAAATCCTGGGCATAACTTAATTTAAAGGAGAAAAAAGTGGCTAAAAAAAAGGCGGGACTCAAGTACGAAAAATATTTCATCAAAGACGTGATACATGGAACGATGAAAAAGGAATGGGGTGGAGAGGCAATATCGGCCGGAAAGGGACATGAAGATATCATACCCGCGGATGCCAGAGCGCTCCCGGCAATAACGGTGGTAAGAAAACCGTACCTGTTCCATGAACCGGTCCACAAACACATGTTCACGGAGTATTTTTTCTTCTTTGGTTCAAACCCCATGGATATGCATGACTTCGATGCGGATGTGGAGTACACCTTCGGGCCGGAGCGGGAAAAACACACCATCAAAAGCCCGACCATCGTTGTCGCCGCACCTGGCGTATACCACTGCCCGCTAAACTACGCGAGGGTCGGCAAGCCCTTTTACTGCCTGGAAATGTTCATGACCACAGGATACTCAGGAGTTGACCTTGGTGAAGACCTTAAAGAAATAAGAGTAACTGAACCAAACTACAACAGGTATTTCATCAAAGACGTTATTAAAGACAACAAATGGGGCGGCGAAGGAATGGGGCTATCTGCGGTACCGGAGCACATTATCCCCGCAGGCGCGAGAATAAGTATGGGGTTAACTGTAGTCAGGAAACCGTACCTGTTCCATGCCCCGACCCATAAACACAATTTCACGGAATTCTTTTATTTCTTCGGCTCAAACCCGATGGACATGAAGGAATTCGATGCTGAAATAGAATTCACCTTCGGTGAAGAAAAAGAAAAGCATATCATTAACAGCCCCACCGTTGTTGTTGCGCCTCCAGGGGTATACCATTGCCCGTTAAACTACGTAAAAGTAAATAAGCCTTTTTACTGTCTGGAAATATTCATGACACCTAAATACACGGGGACGGATTTAGTGCCACAAATGACTTAAGCGGAAATAATTCCTCTGCCGGAAGTTGGCTGTTAATGTAAACCCAGATATTAAGCTTGATCTTATCTAGGCTTTAATCCAGAGGCCGTTGAGTTAAGGGTCAGGTCGAGCGGGCGTCTCCGTGCTTTGACGATACCCCTTAGTCGTTGAGACCTCCAGGAATACGAAGGGTTTAGTGATTTTCTTCACGACCAGGGGACAATGTTTTAAACCTGGTGGGATAGATACCACCGTAGCACTCGTTATGATATGTTCCTCTAATTCTTCACCCAAACAGATGCTGATTTCCGCCCCCAGGTCATTTATATTTTCCGGGTTCCCGCCGATGAAGCAAAGCAATTCGTGAAAATCATGGGAATGAGTTATTGGCGCCTCATAGAGTGTATTAATGCAGTGGTAACCTAAAGTGGTACCGGACCCATACTCATCGTGGTGAGCAAATATAGAGGTGCCGGTCATTCCCGGTTCTGTTTCTTTATAAAAAGGCCCTCGGATTACATGTCTCCAGTATTTCTTCTTCTCCATTTGGAGCATCCTCCTCCGATAATGATAAAAACAATATTTCCACAAATTAACGCTAAGGATTGTATAACACCGCCATACTTTCTGTCAAAGTAGTTCATAACGGGGTAAAAGGATGGATATATCGCGAAGACGCCTTGAATAAGTCCTTATGTCTAAGTAGCCTCTGATACGCTGTCTGCATTACACCTTGAACCAAGTGAAGCAGAATTTACCTACCACTGCACGAACATCGGGATCAACGTTCAACTGTGGGTATGGCTATATTGAAGGACAAGGATACGCAATATCAGTTGGATGAAGTATTTTTACCTGACTTAATATTAACATTGGGAAATTTTTAATTTATCATTAAGTCCGCACTTTAAGGCACATTTTATAAAGCATTAGTAACAAAATGACTCTGAAATGTAAGGAAGGTTTAAAAGGTTGGCGGTTCGAATTTATGCTTCTAGACTCACTCCAACAAGAACCTCAAACCCTACAGCATGCCACCATGTGTCCGTTGCCGGTGTTTATTAACTGTGGTTTTTCTACTTTACATTCGTCGATGGCGATATTGCACCTTGGATGAAAATGACAACCTGGAGGTGGTGTAGCAGAGCTTGGGACTTCACCCTTCAAGACGATACGTGTCCGTTTTTTTTCAATTACTGGGTTTGGCATTGGTATAGCAGATAGTAAAGCTTTGGTATAAGGGTGCAGGGGGTTTTCATAAAGCTCTCTTGAATTCGCAATCTCGATAATCCTTCCCAGGTACATCACTGCCACGCGGTTACTGATGTGTTGAACCACAGAAAGGTCGTGGGCAATAAAAAGATATGTTAGTCCTAGTTTTTCTTGGAGTTCTTCAAGTAGATTGATTATTTGCGCCTGTATAGAAACGTCCAGCGCGGAAACGGGTTCATCACAGATTATCAAAGAAGGCTGGCAGGCCAGGGCGCGTGCAATACCAAGTCGCTGGCGCTGCCCACCGCTAAACTCATGAGGGACACGAGTCATCATTGAAGGATCCAGGCCAACTAGATTAAAAAGTTCCTCTACTCTTTCATCATACTGCCTTTTCTTTTTCATACCATGAATAATGAGGGGCATCCCGATAATGGTACGCGCCATTTGCCGGGGATTTAAAGAACCGTAAGGATCCTGGAAAATGGCACCCATATTGGAACGAAAGGGACGCAGTTGGCCCTCCTTCATAGCGGAGATATCAGTACCGTTAAACATGATTTTCCCTGAAGTAGGTTTACAAAGCCGAAGAATGCACCGGCCGGTGGTTGTTTTTCCGCAGCCGCTCTCTCCCACTAGTCCCAGAGTCTCGTTTTTCTTAATGGTAAAACTGACGTCGTCAACGGCCTTTATGTCGCCGGCTTTACGGCGCAGCAGGCCGCGGGTAATCGGGAAATACATTTTCAGGTTTTCTATTTCTACAACATTTCCTGAATCATTCTGGTTCATGGTTTCTCCGATTTATGGTAATAGCAGGCTATGTAGTGGTTTTCTCCAACAGCTTCAAGTGAAGGCCAGGGGTTACTGCGGCAGATATCACTGGCAAAATCACACCTGGGTAAAAAAGCACAGGTAGCAGGCATGTTTATCAGATTCGGCGGTAAACCTTTTATGGGTACCAGCTTTCTCTCTTGCCTTGTCTCACCAAGCTGCGGCACACACTTGAGAAGACCGATAGTATAGGGATGCCGGGGGTTCAGAAAAATATCATTCGCCCAGCCTGATTCCACGATACGACCGGAATACATTACGTAAATCCTCTCGGCATAGCGGGCAACAACACCGAGATTATGTGTAACGATAACGAGGGAAGTACTAAACCGGTTAACCATGTCCTGCATTAATTCCAGTAGCTGCGCCTGCGTGGTAACATCAACGGCCGTGGTCGGCTCATCAGCGATTAATATCCTCGGGTTGCAGGAAAGCGCTATCGCTATCATGACTCTCTGGCGCATACCGCCGCTGAACTGGTGTGGGTAAGCACTCAGGCGGCTCTTCGCATCCGGGATACCGACCATATGAAGTAATTCACTCGCTCTCTCCTTAGCCGCCTGCGGCGACATGTGAAGATGGATTTCCAGGCTCTCGGTCAACTGCCGCCCAATAGTAAGCACCGGATTGAGTGACGTCATCGGCTCCTGGAAAATCATGGCGATTTTAGCCCCGCGAATTGAATTCATGGCTTCACTTTTAGATTTATATTGAAGCAGGTCTTGCCCCTCGTATTTTACTTTGCCGTTGACTATCTCTCCCGGCGGGCTGGATATCAGCTGCAGGATAGAAAGCATTGTTACTGACTTGCCGCAGCCGCTTTCTCCAACCAGCCCGATGATTTCCTTTTCATTGATTTCAAAGGAGACACCATCAACGGCTTTAACCAGACCACGGTAGGTACGGAAATACGTTTTTAGATTTTCCACTCTTAACAAAGGCGCCACTATATAACACCTCTTAATTTCGGGTCTAATGCGTCCCGCAAACCATCACCAAGCATGTTAAAACCAAAGACGACCAGCATGATAGCAACACCCGGCGAAATTGCCAGCACTGGATTGTACATGATGAATTTGTACCCGTCATTTACCATACCTCCCCATGTCGCAGTGGGGGGCGTAATACCGATACCGAGGAAACTCAAGCCGGCTTCAGCCAGAATAACCGCGCCGATGCCGATAGTAATCATCACCAGCAGCGGCGGGAAGGCATTGGGGAGGATTTCCTGGAACATCAGACGCCGGTTAGACATGCCCATCGCCCGCGCGGCAAGAACATAATCGTTTTGCTTCACCGATAGTACCACCCCGCACATCAAGCGGCAAGGTGCGGAAATCATGCCGATGCCTAGGGCAATAATAATATTTACCATTCCTACTCCCAGTAGTGATGCAATTAGTAATGCCAGGAGCAACATCGGGAAAGCCATCAAGGCATCCATGAATCTCATGATAATGTGATAAGTAGCGCCACCGAAATATGCCGCCATTAAGCCCAGCACAATCCCTGCGACAGAAGAGATTATCATGACGGTAATGCCGATAATCAGTGAAGTCCGGGACCCGTAAATTATCCGGCTTAGCGTATCTCTCCCCAGGGAATCCGTCCCGAGCCAATGGGCGGAACTCGGTTGCTGAAGTTTATTGACAATGTCCATTTGATTGGGAGGATAGGGGGCCAGCAGCGGCGCGAAAATAGCCATCAGTACCAGTAGTATAATGATGGTGAATCCTATGATCGGTAGCGGGCGCCCGGCGAAAACGGCTATCATACGTCTCGTTTCGCTGTAACGCGGCGCTTTTTCTTCCCACTCTCTGGTACCAACCGGCTCGATGTTGTTATATGCCTTCTTTACCATGTCCAAGCTCCCTAATCATACCTAATCCTAGGGTCGAACCATCCGTAGGAAATATCAACAACCAGATTGGATAATACCACTATGAATGCAATGATGAGCGTACAGGCCTGGACTATAAGATAGTCCTGATTCTGTACAGCCTGGGTCATCAGCCTGCCAATCCCGTTAATGTTAAAAACCGATTCTATGAGCACCGATCCGCCGAAAATAAATGCCACCTGCAAACCGACGATAGTAACCACCGGTATCATGGCATTCTTAAGCGTATGGCGGCTGATAATCAACCGCTCTTTTAATCCTTTGGACCAGGCAGTGCGTATATAGTCCTGTTGAATTACCTCGAGCATCGAAGAACGGGTCAAACGGGTTAAAGATGCAATTGAAAATAGGGAAAGACAAATTACCGGCATAATTATTTTCTTCATGCTCAACCAGAAATCATCAAATGGTGAGGTGAAGCCGCTTACCGGCAGCCAGCCAGCCTTGACGGCCAGTAGATAAATCAGGATTATGCCAACCCAGAATGAAGGCATAGTTACCCCGATATTTGCCAGCAGGGTAACCACCGTATCTATCCAGGTGCCGCGTCTTAAAGCGCAGATAACTCCGAAAGAAATACCTAATACACCGGAAAGAATGAAAGCCAAGGCACCCAGGTAAAGCGTTATCGGCATCCGTTCGCGGATAAGAAGCGCTACATCCGCATTGTAAAAGATCGATTGCCCGAAATCACCGGTGAATATCCCCCCCATCCATTCTATGTACTGTAGCGGCAGCGTTTTTTCCAGACCGAACTTGACCCTCAACTCATAAATCTGCTCTTCCGTCAGTTGCTGCATATCAGTCTTGTTGAGGTATATCGTCAGGGGATCACCGGGTAAGAGGCGAATAAATAAAAAGACCATTACCGTAACCAGGAAGATAATAATGACGCCCATCCCGATACGGCGAATGATATAAGGTATCATACAAAACCTCGACCGGTTAACACGGGTAATCTAGTGTTGTACACCATGATACCCGTGTGTCTGCCATGATAATGTACTTTTGGCGTTTTTTCCATAGGCTGGCTGAAAACCTGGAAGCGGTTGTGCCCGACCGGAGGTTTCAGCCAGCCCTAATTATTGTTTTGTGTTCTATCTTTTTACTTTTTCCCCAGCCATACCTTACCGGGATCCCAGAAACTCGTAACATGGAAAGCATGATGTGCAAACCCGTGCAGGTATGGGACCATAGCTACCAGCGGTGCATCGCCCTGGTAGGGGATACCGATAGCTTCATCGTAAATCGTCTTCAGTATGTCTTTCAGTATCGCGGTCCGCTTTACGGCATCCATCTCGGCAAAGAGAGCATCCCATTTTGCCCAGTATCCCGCCGGCTGGTAGATGCTGATATAGGTCGAGGGATCGCCCCAGCGTCCTTGAATTCCCAGCAGCGTGCCAACATTGGGGAAGCCGGGGAAGTATACGCCTTCCCAACCCTGTCTCGGCAAGCCGAAGGCCGCGCCGAAATCAAGGATTTTCAGTGTGGTTTTTATACCGACATCATTCAGGTAGGTCTGTATTGCGGTTAGTGTATCCCTGCGGGCCATAACATCGGTGACGAGTGTCGTGTTAAAACCGCCCGGATATCCCGCCTGGGCTAACAACTGTCTGGCTTTTTCGGGGTTGAACTCGCGGAAGGGCAGGTCTTTGTTAAACCAGGGGTCTTTTGAGGTTGCCACTTGGTTTAGAGCTTCATAATAACCCATACCAACGCCCTGTGCAATTGTCTTTTTATCAATCGCGTACTCAAGGGCTAACCGGACTTCCTTTTTCGCAAAAGGTGAATTAGGATTGTTTCCGGAAGGAACGATGCTGTGGAGGAAGTACAGGTTTGGCTGATAGAGCGTAAAGCCCGCATTACCAAGTTGTTTAGCATCAACCGGGTCAACATTCTCGACAGCATGGATTTCTCCCGCCCGGAGTGACATGATGCTGACCGTCAGGTCAGCGGTGTTCCTGATTTCAATAGCATCCAGGTAAGGCACACCCTTCTTACGGTATCCGTCCCATTTCTTGTATTTGACAAAAGAGTCTCTCTGCCAGCTATCGAACAGGAAAGGGCCGGTACCTACCGAGTGTACCTTGGCAATAGTTTCAGGTGTTGTGGGTTTTTGTAACGCCGTAGGAGATGCCATCAGGCCGAGGGCGCCCTGTGCCAGACGCAATAAAAACGTTGAATCAACTTTAGCCAGGTTGATCTTAAGGGTATATTTACCAGGGATTTCATACGATGAGACGTTTTTAAGGAAAGCGGTGCCCCCGATATTCGCTTTCACGACAGCTTCCAGGTTATATTGGACCGCGGCGGCATCAAAATCGGTGCCGTCCTGGAATTTGACGTTTTCCTCAAGGTGAAAGACGATCGTTTTACCGTCAGCAGAAACGTCCCATGATGTAACCAGCCACGGCTGGATGCTGTCCTTCTCGTCGGTCATTAAGAGCCCTTCAAACATAGGATAGGTATTCCGCGATGCGGCGATACCCAGGTTATCCACGATGGCGCCAATCTGTGTGATGCCGCCGTTGTGGACCCAGATGAAGGTGCCGCCGTATTGGGGTTGGGCGGCCGCTGGTGTTGTGGCCGCTGGTGTTGTGGCCGGCGTTGTTTTTGTGGCCGCTGGTGTTGTGGCCGGCGTTGTTGCCGGTGCGGTTGTCTGCGCAGGGGATGTTGTGGTTGTAGGCACTGCAGTAGTGGTGGGAGTAGATTTACCGCAATTTACAGCAAACAATCCGGTTAAAATAATTACTGTTAGTGATATTAATAAAACTTTCTTCATTATACTTAGCCCTCCAAAAACTTAATATTTGAAAGTGATAATACTTAGTGCCGAACCCTCCTTTCCTGTTAAACATTTAAAAATAACAATTATTGCCGGAGAAATATAATAAACAATTTTACGCTATTTCCATTAGTAAGATATTTTTAACTATTGATACAGAAATTAGCGTAGCTTAGTCTAGCTCAACTAAAATAAAATGTCAAATGATTGATAGCACTACCAGGGTTTTAATATCCGGCCACTTCTGAACGTGTTCTGTATTCGAATGGATTGTCGGGTAACAAAGAAGTAAAAAGTTAAGTTACATTCGTTAGAATTGGGAAATATAGCAATTCCTTAGTTGACTTGATGAGGTCTTTTCTTTATAATCACTTCTGAAAAGGAGGCAAGCGGCCTCCGCCTTTTAGTTGGGCTACATGGGGTTCAGAAGGTCGGCAGTTCGAATCTGCCCGCCCCGACCATAGCTTCAAAGTTCACGAGATTTTCCGGTAACAAAGAAAACCTCAAGCGTTTCCTCTGGTATTCCCAACAAAAAGAATGGCCTGATGATATCCGTATGCTTTCAGAGTGGGACATACGCGAGTTCTGAGGCTATGTAGCTAACGAAACGAATTGATGGGGACTAGAAGGAAACGGCTCGGAACCGGCTTACCAGAAAGTATCCTACAATTCAAAGAACAATTCAGCCCCCAGTAATATTAGCCTGGGGGCTGAAAATGTCTAATTGTTCAATTAATCTCTTTTTCTGGCTACCAAAACGATGATTAGCACGACCACTATAACCCCACCTATAATTCCTCCGATTAGAAGCCAATTGGTTGAGGGCACTGGTAGTGGCGTTGGTGTTGGTGCTGGTGGTGTTGGCGCTGGCGTCGTTGGAGCCGGTGTCGTCGGCGCCGGTGTCGTCGGCGCCGGAGTCGTTGGCGCCGGTGTCGTTGGCGCCGGAGTCGTTGGAGCCGGTGCTACTACGATAAAACTACCACTCAATCCGCCCACGGCGACACTATAACTGCCTGCCTCCGCTTTGGTCACGCTAAAACTGACAGTTTGGGTGCTGCCGGCAGCCACAGTTACGCTCTTTTCGGTTTCCTTTACATCATTTATCTTGAGGACGACTGTATAGCTGCCCTGTAGACCACCGGTGTTGGACACGGTCATACTAATGTCTACCTTTTGGCCGGGAGCCACCTGAACTGGCGAGACGACCAGTGAACTGAGGGTAAAGGCGGCCGGTTTGGGGGTGCCGATGACGGTGAAAGTGGTATAGTGCGAAACGGAAGCAGTAATTTTGTTATTCGCGGCGTCAACCACACACTGCAACTCTACCCATTTGCTCGTAGTCGTATCGTAGTAAGCTATGACCAAATCCTCTTCTGCTACACCTGCCGGCAAAGCAGCCGGGTCGTAGCTCCATGTAAGAGTTATGGCCGGGTTAAAGGTGGCACCATTAGGTCCGAAGTTATAAGCTAGCCCAATGATATTGGCATTCGCGGGTGGGGATGGCGGGTTAGTAATGACTGCCGCCGTCATGCTGGAAAGCGGCTTGCCATCTTTATCCAGGGCTTTGGTGCTCTTAGGAATGGTGATGGATAGTTTACCATCCGCAGAAATGGCCTTTATCTCTGTTTGTATTATGCCCGAGCTATCGATATTGACACTCCCTGTTGTACCGAAGAGTTGTGTACCCATCGGGGGAGTTCCACCCCCTCCTCCACCGCCGCCTCCACCACCTTCCGCCACATAGGTGAACCCTCCCGTCAGGGTGCCAGATTGGGTATCCGGGTTGGTGACCACCACATTCTTAGCCCCAGCCGTGCCGGCAGGGGTTGTCGCGGTGATTGAGGTAGCGACAACAGTGACGACTGTCGCCGCAGTGCCGCCAATGGTCACCGTCGCGCCGCTAACAAAAAGCGTCCCGGTGATGGTTACAGCGGTTCCACCCGCCGTTGGGCCGGAAACAGGTAATATCGCCGTGACCGTCGGTGCCGCAACATAGGTGAACCCGCCCGCCAGGGTGCCGGTTCCGCCCGGGGTGGTGACCACGATATCCTTGGCCCCAGCCGTGCCGGCGGGGGTTGTCGCGGTGATTGAGGTAGCGCCCACAACAACGACGGTCGTTGCTGACACGCCGCCAATGGTCACCGTCGCACCGGTAACAAAATTCGTCCCGGTGATGGTTACAGCGGTTCCACCCGCGGTTGGGCCGGAAACAGGTAATATCGCCGTGACCGTCGGCGCATATACCACATAGGTGAACCCGCCCGCCAGAGTGCCAGATTGGGTATCCGGGTTGGTGACCACCACATTCTGCGCCCCAGCCGTGCCGGCAGGGGTTATCGCGGTGATTGAGGTAGCGGGCACAACAACGACGGACGTCGCTGACGCGCCGCCAATGGTCACCGTCGCGCCGGTAACAAAAAGCGTCCCGGTGATAGTTACACTGGTTCCACCCGCGGTTGTGCCGGAAGCCGGAGCGATCGCCGTGACCGTCGGTGCAAGGGCCGGGTCATAATAGGTGAACCCGCCCGTCAGGGTGCCAGCGCCGCCCGGGGTGGTGACCACCACATTCTGCGCCCCAGCCGTGCCGGCAGGGGTTATCGCGGTGATTGAGGTAGCGCCCACAACAACGACGGACGTTGCTGACACGCCGCCAATGGTCACCGTCGCGCCGCTAAC
>Ga0315289_10014506_pt1 | contig 10998 bp, 6 predicted proteins | sample YL17G11_40_MG_FD_203452 | JGI IMG/M metagenome (GOLD analysis project Ga0315289, IMG submission 203452) | Sediment microbial communities from Yellowstone Lake, YNP, Wyoming, USA - YL17G11_40 | ecosystem: Environmental > Aquatic > Freshwater > Lake > Sediment | place: USA: Wyoming | collected...
AATGTGATGACGACAAGGCGTCTCGTTATGTGCTTCATTATAGTTTATTTTATTTTATCAACGATAGGTATGTCCACCGTACCTACTTCTTTGGTTGCCAGTGATATAACGATGTTGTGACGACCAGGGGTAAGAGGTTCATCTTGTACATACACAGTGACCAGAGTGTACAATGGGAAAACCAGGGGATGATCCATGTCGATACTGCTGGCCGCTATTCTTGATTCGCCCCTGACGACGAAAATATCCTCGCGTGAACATTCCCTCCCATCCACCTTTAGCGATAATAAACTGATAACTGTAGCAGGGGCGAGGTTGTTCTTGAGGATCAGCTCAAAACCCCTAGTAGAGGTCCTTAAGCTTCCTTTGGAGTATACTGCTTTCAATAGATAAGATGGAACGCCGGGTATATTTACAGGATCTCCTCGATTTGTATATCTGAGTGTCGTGAACCTGCTCCTCCTGCGCTCCCACGCACCTTCAACAGGCTGACAGTGCTCAGGACAAACAGGACCGCATAGGCAGAAAATATCACCAAATATCCCATCCCAGCCTGATAGCGGTTCACCCAATCGGCGACCAGTCCCCCGATACCAGCCCCGATCATCCCTGCACCCGCTCCCGCCAAATTGGATATACCCAGGTAGCGTCCAGCCTCCTCGCGCGGTGCCAGGTCGGTGCCTAATGCCCAGTTGGTTGTTTGAAATAAACCTGCCGACAATCCGATAATAATCCCAGCGATATAAATCAACGGTAGGTTAGGCAGCACTGTAGTCACCAGTAATACCAGTGTACCGAACATAGCGATCATCCCAGCTATACCTACCAACGATTTCCTGCCAAGCTTGTCTGCCAGCCAACCGCTAGGTAGCGCAGTTAGTATCGTAAATATCCCGACCACTACCATCAGGTTAGCGGTCATTTGAATGGCTGCTTCACTTGATATACCGAACGCAGACATTAGAAAATAAGGGGCAAAACCCTGAATGGAAGTGACGGCTGCGAAAAACATCAAGCGGTTGACAATCCACCAGGTAAAGGATGAGTTACGACGGGCATCATCTCCTAATGAACTGATGGCACCACCCCATACGCCGATAACCACCGCTACCGCCATAGCTACCAGTCCCCCCAGCCCAATGCCGACCATCCAGGCGATTTTCGGACCTGCAATCGGCCATAATATCAGACCAACCAGTCCTCCTACCAGTCCCCCCGCCACGAATCCTGCCACCCCACCTGAAATAATCCCAGCCAACACCCCTAATACCCGCAGCATCGGTTCACGCAGCGAGGTGGTCGGTATTTCGCGCAACGGCTCTTCTTTCACCAGCACCATGGTCAGGAGCATAATTACCAACAGCGACACTCCCGTTGCTGCAATAGCCCAACCGATTTGTCCGATTCCAACCAATCTGGCAATGGTGAAAGCGACAAGGATCAGTGGTAGCAATTCGAAGATGGCTTTGACTGCTGAAGAACGCCCGCGCTGGTCTTCCGGCACCAGGTCAGGGATCAACCCTTGAAGTGGGCCATGGGAGACATTCGCCGATACTTGCTGGAACAAAAGAACAATAAACAAGACCCAATAGCTGCCCGATAGACCGATTGCGATTAATAAAACTAGGTCAAACAGGACCCCGACGAAGATAAAAGGACGACGCCGACCGAAGTGTGAGGTATTACGGTCGCTGAGCAGTCCCATCGCCGGCTGCACCACCATGGCAACGATAAGCCCTGCAGTTCTCATTGCGCCCAGAGCTGTATTTTTGATATCTGGACTCACGAAAGCATTTACCAGATAAGGCATGAGGATATTACCGACGCCTGTGTTGCGGATATTAAGCCCTAACCAGAATAGGTTTACGGAGATATGGTCATACCAACGCATGCGCTTCATGAGCTGCCCTCCTTATTTTGATTGTCGCGAACACGTTACAAGAGAATCACCTTGGCAGTGGATGGCTCTGGAAGATAAATTTCAATCCCTTTATTAATTAAGCCAGCCCCAGTCATGACCCCTAATTGGCGAACCTCGGTAACATCAATTAATCGACAACGAACTGCTCCATCTACCCAGGGGATGTGCAGTTGGAAATAAGGTGACCAACAACCCGCCGGTCTGAAATAGGATAACCTCCGGTTGGTCTTTGTGTAGTGTAGCACAGGTTCACCCGTTGTCAACTCAAATTTTTTAAGGGTCTCTGGGATTTACCGTGGGAAGGGTCGTATATGGGGAAGGTGAAAGTTGTGTGAACTCCTCACTGTCAGCCGACACAATTTCTAGTAAAATCAAGATATATTAAGTTTCCCCACCATGAGAAAATCCGATATGGAGAGATAACGTGGAGAAGTTAACCAATTTCGTTTATTTTTTAGGAATTGATGTCGGTACCACTTCGTTAAAAGTTGGCTTATATGACCCTCAGGGTTATCAAATTGCATTGGACCGTCGGGAATACCAGCTCAACACCCCAGGTCCTGCATTGGTTGAGTTAGAACCAGATATCTACTGGGAAGCGCTCTGTTCGGCAGTGAGGCAGGTCATCCAACAGAGCACAATTGACTCTGAGGCGGTCGCAGGTTTTAGTATCTCCAGTCAGGGCGAAACCCTGATACCAGTAGATAAAGATGGCTTTCCGACTCGGGATGCAATTGTCTGGCTGGATAACCGGGCTGCGGAAGAAGCCAGGCTCATCAACACCCATTTCAACATTGATGACATTTATCAGACAACCGGGCAACCCGAAGTCGCTCCGACCTGGCCGGCGTGTAAGATCCTATGGATCAAGCGTCATGAACCAGATATCTTCGCGCGAACATATAAGTTTTTACTGCTTGAGGACTATCTTCTCTACCGTTTGACTGGTCAGTATGTAACAGAATGTGGCCAACAAACCTCCTCACTTTTCTTGGATATTAGCAATCAGGCATGGTGGGAGGCGATGCTCGATTTCATTGGACTGTCTGTGGATCAATTAGGTCACTTGATGGAACCCGGGGAAGTAGTCGGGCCTCTCAGCCAGCAGGGAGCCGAATCGCTCGGCCTCACGACCAAGACTATGGCTGTCAGCGGATCGATGGACCAGAGCGTCGGGGCAGTGGGTGCCGGGAATATCCTCCCCGGGGTTGTCACAGAAGCGACTGGCGGTGCCCTGGGCATCCTGGTGACACTGGAAAAACCCACTTTCGATCCGCAGCGGCGTGTCCCATGCTATCATCATGCTCTGAAGAACCGTTACTGTTTACTACCGTGGGGGCAAACAGCCGGGATGGCGCTCAGATGGTTCCGTGATCAGTTCTATAACCTGGAAACCCTGGTGGCACAGGAAAGCGGTCTCGACCCGTATGATCTGATGACGATGGCTGCTCGAAAAGTCACACCAGGCTCAGATGGCTTGACTGTTCTCCCTCATTTGGAAGGCGCATTCTGCCCGGAGTATAATCCCGCTGCCCGGGCCGTATTCTTCGGAGCTACCCTTCGGCACACTCGGGCTCATTTTGTGCGGGCTATTTTGGAATCGGTGGCATATATGCTGAAGAAGAACCTGGACCTGGTTGAAGGTTTGGGCGTACCGGTAAAGGAGATCCGTAGCACCGGAGGCGGAGCACGAAGCGATCTGTGGCTACAAATCAAAGCAGATGTGTTGCAAAAGCCGATCATCAAGGTTGAAAGCGAAGAGACCGCCTGTTTAGGGGCAGCGTTGATGGCAGCCGTGGCAACCGGTTATTTTTCCAGCCCGGAAGCAGCCGTCTCACAAATGGTGCGTATACGTGACACCCTGATGCCAGGTCAGGATTTTTGTCGGGCTTATGAACAGGGATATGCAAAATACCTGGAATTATATGAACGTCTGGCCCCAATGTTTAATTAGGCTCAGGAGAAATATCAAAGGAGAGGAGCAATGGAAACATTAAAAGCTGGTTATGTGGCATTTGGCACCGGTTTTTACGTTCCGGAAAACCTGGCTGCTATCACAGACAAAGCTGAAAAACAGTTGACCGATGCCGGTATCGAGCTCATACATACTGACCCGGTTGTGATGCTGGGTCAAGAGGAACGTGCCATTCATGATCTCAAAGCCAGTTCCTGGGATTTCCTAATCGCTAACGTAATCAATTGGATCGATCCCAGGGCCGCCTCCCGGATACTCTATGAATTCAGAGACCGACCGATCCTCTTATACAGCAATGGTGGTTTTACTGAGGGTGATACCTTGATTTCTCCTGCTGCAGGTGCCGGCTCAACAGCACTGCGCTATCCATTAGAACGCTGGAATGTGAAATTCAAGTATCTGTACAATGGCCCCGACATGCCTATGGATGTCGCTGGAATACTGAAATTCGGCCGCGCTGCACAAGTGATGCGTAAACTACGCACGGCACGCCTGGGGCTGGTTGGTTTCAATGACATGGGGTTGTATACCACCGGCTTTAACGTTACCAGGCTGCGTGGCCTCATCGGCCCGGAGGTAGAAAGCATCGATATGCTGCAGCTCGATCGTAAAATGGACGAACTTGATAGCAAAGCCGTTAAAGATGAGGTTAAACGGGTCACTAAACGCTGGGTATACCCCCTGGGCAAGCCCAAGGATCAGGTCATTGAGAGAGCCGTCCGTATGTATATGGCAACGGTGGAGTTTTGTAAGGAGAAGAAATTCGATGCCATATCGTACAAGTGTGTGGAAGGCATCGCGCTATGCATGAATGCGGTTCACAGTGTGCCTTCATCTCTGGTGGCATCAGCTGGTTACCCCTATGTCGATGAAAATGATGTCGGAAACCTGACAGCTGAGTTGATGCTAAAGTGGCTTTCTGGGGAGCAAGTTACTTTTCTAGAGCACTATGAACACCATCCTGAGTGGATCTTGCTGGGGGTGGATGGCTTCATCCCAGACCAGCTTATCGATGGCAATCCACAAATCAAAAGCATCGCTACCGTACTGTTGGATGGGATCGCCAATTGCTCGCGCATGATAACCGGACGACTGACATTAGCCTGCCTGTCTGAGGACGATGAAGGTTATCGTATGCACATTGTCACCGGGGAGGGGAAATCGCCACCCCAATGGGTTGAGATGGGAGTTCCACTACCATCCTGGCCGAGTGTAAAGTTTTACCCGGATGGCAGTGTGCGCAACATCCTCGATCATGTACAGTCTCAACACTTTGCAGCCGTTTTCGGTGATTACGCAGATGAGCTGCTGGATCTGTGCTACCTTTTGGACATCAGACCAGTCGTGGATAGATAACGATCAACAAAGAAAAGCTTGACTCCTTGAATAATAATTCCACGAACAGCAGCTTCCGACCTATGAACCTTCTGGTCCTCCTGAACTCAACCAGTCCCGGTTTCAGGGAGGGCAGTGAAGTTATCCTTCCTTACCTCGATCATCTGGGTTTGCCTTACACGATAATAGATGTATCTCGTTCACCGCTACCAGCGGAGATTGAAAATTACTCCTTGATCGTGATCGCCCACCGTTTGATTGACCCTCACAATACGAAGTTGGGCAAAGCTGGACAGAAGTCTGTATTGGATGCCGTAAACAAAGGCTGTGGATTGGTGAGCTTTGATCCAGCGTTTTTCGGTTCGTTAGATTTAAGGATGACACAGAATAAGACCAGGGGGAGTAAAGCGGAGACTATCGAAATAAGACCAATCCCTCATTACATAACCGCTCGACACCCAGCAGGAGAAACCCTTTCCCTTGTCCAACCGATGCATGTCCCGGTACTGGACGCCACACCGGATGCAGTATTACTCAATGCTGGTGACCGTCCACTCCTTATAGTAGCTGGGATTGGCAGTGGTCGGATTGTACAGTGGGCCACTTTGGCGTGGCTAAAATCCAGCATCCTCGGTCCCCTGGCCGGTCTGGATGACATTCTTTGGCGCAGCCTGGTTTGGGCTGCTCGGAAACCCTTCGCATTGCGCGGGCTGCCTCCGCTGGTGACCATGCGCGTGGACGATGTAGCCGGATGGGGCACCCATTGGCAGCAAACCCCCCTCTATTGGGTCCGAACTGCCAATCAGTACGGGTTCAAGCCCTGGTTGGGGCTGTTTATCTATAACCTGACTGAACCAGCGATTAAAGAATTACGCTCCCTGATCCAAAACGGTAGCGCTACAGCTTTCCCACATGCTTTTGGCCGGCCATCGCGCTCAGCAGATGATGGGCTTTATTACTATCCAGAAGCTCTACCGTTACGGTCCTCTGACTACGATGAGTTTATATACTTTGCTCACCAAAAAGGCCGTCCGTATTCCGACCCGGAGGCTTTCCAGGGTTTGGAGGCTGTGGATCGCTGGTATACCGCCCATGCGCCGTTACCAATATCAAATTACGCGATCGCCCATTGGTACGAGATGGGTAGCAACGTAATGACTTATCTGCATGATCGATGGGGGACCGAGTTTATCGCCAAGGTACAGGATGTTGATCGTCCGTTGGCCGATCCAACCCCGTGGTTAACCAGTGGACCGTTTCGACTCTACGAGAGACCCGGCACTTGCTTTTTTGATCCTGACCGTAGGGGCAAAAGGCCTGTCTACTACGCAGATTTCGTTAATTTAGCAAATCGCCAATTTTTTAACTGCGTGACTGAAATCCGTGATGATGTCGGTTACGAGTGGAACCCTGACAACGATGTCTCAGGCACAGTCGGTCGCGGCGTTCGCCAGCTGCGACGGGCACTGGACAGCATGGCGTTGGCAGTGCTCTTCACTCACGAGACTGATTTCCTGTGGAAAATCCAGCCAGACCTTTGGGCAGAAGAGATTGATAAAATCGCCTCGGAGATCAGCGATTTCCACCCTATTTATGTTACTATGGATGAAGGGGTGCGTTTTGTACGTGCGACCAAAACCTCGCGCTTGACATCATTCGCATGGGACGAATCCAGGCGTAATATCGAAGCCACTTTTTCCGGTTATTCAGATTTACCTACCCATTTTTATGTGTTCACTGAAACATCAGGTGAGATTGCAGCCAGATTAGTGGAAATTCCTGCTTTTCAAAATAAGATGGTTGTCACCGAGTATATAACAAGATAAGATGCAAGCAAAGGAAAGCGTGATATGAGCCAAATCTCCCAAAAAGATACACAAAGAATAGTCTCTTCCTTCAAAACGAATAATCAGTTTTTGCCGCATATCGTTACCCCTCCCCCTGGACCAAAATCTCAGGAGATGCACTCCAGGGCAGCGAGGTATTTGAAAGGGTATTCCTCGCAGGTCCGCCTTTTCCCTGTAGTATTCCAATCCGGCTATGGTGTGACATTGACCGATGTGGATGGTAACGTTTATATTGATTTCTCGTCCGGCATCTATGTCACCGGATTGGGTCACTGCCATCCTAAAGTGACAGAGGCGGTCCAAAAAGCAGCCGGCGAATTGATGAACTGCCACGATTTCACAACCCCGATAAAAATGCGCCTGTTGGAGAAGCTGGCTGACATAGCTCCCGGGGAGAGCAAACACAAGCTGACCGGGATGCAGTTCTATGATTCCGGCACTACCGCGGTGGAGGCTGGTTTAAGAGTGATGCGAGCGGCGACCGGGAAGTTCGAGTTTATATCGTTCCATCGTGATTTTCACGGTAAAACCATGGGGGCGGTCGGTCTGGCTCAGCTCGATGTCAGCCAGGGTCTGCGGGCTCCTGGTTTTTTCTTGGTACCGCGCGGGAATTGCTACCGTTGCGCTTTTAAGCAGCACTATCCGGAATGTAATCTAATGTGTGTAGACTATATTCGAACTGTTATCAAAGAGGAGACCTCTGGCCGCGTAGCCGGCATCGTTCTGGAACCTATCCAGGGATGGGCAGGCAGTGTGGTCCCACCGGACGGTTGGATCCAGAAGATCCGCAGCTTGTGCGACGAATTGGGGATTTTATTCATGGCTGACGAGGTCCTCACCTGCATGGGCCGTACCGGCAAGATGTTTGCCATGGAAAACTGGAATACGGTACCGGATGTCATGACCCTGGGCAAAGGATTTGGGAATGGTTTTCCGGTGACAGCCATGTTGGTGGCTGAGCAGCACAAAGATGTGATCGAGAAGATCAGCGCCAGCACCTCCTACGGCGGCAACCCGATGGCCTGCGCAGCAGCTCTGGCCAGCATCGAAGTGATCGAAGAAGAGAATTTGTGCGCGCGTTCAGCACATCTGGGAAAGATATTATTAAAGCGCATGAAAGAAATGGAAAATCAGTATGCTATCATTGGAGAAACGCGTGGCTTAGGATGCCTGCTGGGCATAGAGTTGGTAAAAAATAAGGTAACCAAGGAACCTTTTGAAGAAGCAGGTCGCTTAGTCTATCAAAAAGCCTTCCGTAAAGGGTTGGCATGGATTCCAGCTGGACACATCTTGCGTATGTCACCCCCGCTGGTGATGGACGATGAGGTCGCTATGAAAGGGTTAGATATTATCGAAGAGAGCATTTACGAAGCCCAAAAAGAACTGGGGTATTAACCAAAGGAGCGTAACAGTGATAGAAGGAAAATCGATCCGCCTGAGCAAGCTATTCCCCCAAGGGGGCAAAACCGTTGTCGTGGCGATAGACCACGGTCAAACCTTCGGTCCTACAGAGGGTCTGATCCAATTTACCCAAGCCGCAGAACGGTTAAAAGAAGCCAACGGGGTCCTGTTAGCGCCTCATATGGTCCGTTTCTCAGGCGATTTATTCAAAGGATATGGTAGCCCGGCTGTCATATGCCGTCTGAATTGGGACACCATCCATTGTGAACCCTGGAAATACCAGGAGGCCAATATCGTTAGAACGGTATCTGCCAGAGATGCGATTAAAGCTGGCGCTGATATCGTCCTGGCTGGCCTGGTCGTCTATACAGGTGAGGAAAAACACGATGCCATCAATGTAGAGGTATTCGCCAGGTCAGTCGAGGAAGCCTATGACCTCGGGGTACCCTTGATCGGAGAAGTCTTCCCGGTCGGTGGGATGCGCAGCAGGCCTGAAGAGTTCCATGATTATATAAAGAAAGCTTGCCGGATCATCTGTGAGCTGGGCGCTGATGCCATCAAGACCTTTTACACAGGGGAAAAATTCAATGAAGTTATAGAGGGTGTACCTATCCCAGTGTTTGCGCTCGGTGCAGAAAAATTCGAACATGATGTGGATGCCTTGGAACTCGCTTATAAAGCCATCAACGCCGGCGCTCAAGGGGTTGTATTCGGTCGCAATGTGGTGCAGTCTCACGATCCTGCTCGATTCCTACGAGGATTAAAGGATGTTGTCCAGGGACACGGCAAGCCAATCGAGATCGCAGCCCAATATCAGCTCATATAAAGATAAGTAACAAGGGAATAGGAATAAGGAGAGAATATGACTTCCCAGCCAATTTTTAACAAGCAGAGCGTGGATCAGCGCGTAGAGGAATTGTTAAGCAAGATGACCTTGAGAGAGAAAGTATCTTTGCTTTCCGGAAAAGACAACTGGAATACCGTCCCGATTGATCGCCTTGGCATTCCCTCTTTAACCATGACGGATGGCCCTCATGGTGTACGCTCGAACCAACCCGAAGCTAACCGGATTGTTGGCCCGACAACTTCCTTCCCGACCGGAGCGTCTATGGCTTCGAGTTGGAATCCGGAATTAATCCAGAAAGTTGGTGCTGCATTAGGTGAGGAAACCAGGGCGATGGGCTGTCATATCTTATTAGGGCCTTGTGTAAACATCGCTCGGACCCCACTGGCGGGCAGGAATTTCGAAAGCTATTCCGAAGACCCCTATCTGGCAGGCCGGATCGGTGTCGCTTTCGTCAAAGGCGTGCAAAGCCAGGCGATCGGCACCAGCGTTAAACATTATGCTTGCAATAACCAGGAAATCGAACGTGGGCGAGGGAGTTCTAATGTCGACGAACGGACCCTTCGCGAGATTTACCTTGCCCAATTCGAAGCCATCGTTAAAGAGGCCCATCCATGGACAATCATGTGCTCATATAACCGCATCAATGGGGATTATGCCAGTCAAAACAACCATCTCTTGAATGAAATCTTGAAACAGGAATGGGGCTTTGAAGGTGTGGTCATCTCCGATTGGGGTGCCAACCACACCATCGTCGAATCGGTAAAGGGCGGTCTGGATATCGAGATGCCCGGTCCAGCGAAATATTACGGCAACTTATTGGTTGAGGCGGTCAGGAACTGGCAGATCGACGAGACGGTGATCGATGCCAGTGTGCGCAGGATATTACGGATGATCATCATATCCGGTAAAATGGACGACTCAACTACCCTGCCACCCGGATCTATAAATACACCTGAACACCAGGCATTGGCCGGTGTGTTAGCGGAGGAATCGATCACCCTGCTGAAGAACAAAAATAAAGTCCTGCCTCTGAGGCCTGAAACCATACGATCGGTCGCTGTTATCGGACCCAATGCAGTCGATATGCCGATCAGCGGAGGTGGGAGTGCCTTTCTGGAGCCACCTTATCGCATCAACCCACTGGACGGTATAATATCCAGGCTGGGCGAGAAGGTAAAACTAAGCTATGAAAAAGGTTGTGATAACTTCGTCGAACTGCCAGTGATCAAATCAGAGTCTTTAATACCCTCCAATGGTAGCGGCAATGGATTATGGGGTGAGTATTATGAAAACGCGGATTTCTCCGGAAAACCTATCCTGGCGAGAACCGATGCGAAGCTCGATTTTTGGTGGTTCCATTTCGCAGATCTTGATGTAAGCCCCGACGAATTCTCAATCCGCTGGAACGGCAAACTCACTGCTCCAGAATCGGGTTTGTATACTATAAAGCTGGTTAACACAGGGATAGGTCGGGTTTATCTGGATGGTAAATTAATCCTGGAAAATTCCTCCCAGATCTTTGTGGAAGACTTTACTTTCTCTGCAATTTCCACCCAGGTCGATTTAGATTACAGACACCCATACGATCTCAGGGTAGAGGTGATAAAGCCCAAGGAGACGCACTTTATCCACCTGAGGTTGTTATCTGCTCCGACCCCCAGACCTGGGGCAG
>Ga0315289_10014507_pt1 | contig 10998 bp, 4 predicted proteins | sample YL17G11_40_MG_FD_203452 | JGI IMG/M metagenome (GOLD analysis project Ga0315289, IMG submission 203452) | Sediment microbial communities from Yellowstone Lake, YNP, Wyoming, USA - YL17G11_40 | ecosystem: Environmental > Aquatic > Freshwater > Lake > Sediment | place: USA: Wyoming | collected...
GGTTCGGTGGAAGACTTTCAGAACTTCATCACGCTGCGGGCGCTGTTCATCCAGAAGGCGACCGAGAGGCACCCGCTCGAAGCGCGCTACCGATGGACCTTCGACGCGGCTTGGCAGTTGGAGCAAGCCGCCAAGTATCTGCCCAGCCACATGCCCGAGATCCGCCGCTTGGTCAACTCTGGCGAGTTCGCCTACAACCCCATCTACGCCCATCTTCACTCGATGTATCTCACGCACGAGCAATTGCTGCGGATGATGGATGGCGCGAGGGAGTTGGAAAAACAGGGCTTCCGCCGTAGCTACACCGCGCTGCACGCCGACGTCCCAACGGTAAGTTGGGGCTATGCGTCGGCGCTGGCTTCTGCCGGCGTGAAGTATCTGCTCAAGGGCACCTGGTACAACAGTCCCTACAGCCGCAATTTGGCCCAGGTCGCCCCGGCGCCCTTGTTCCGCTGGGTCGGACCCGACGGCCGCAAGGTGCTGCTGTTCTACTACGACCAATACGCGGTACTGCCGCAGTCGACCACCTTGGGCCCGCCGTCGGATAAGCCGCCCGAAGCGGTCGTCGAGGCGTGCGTGCGGAGGTACGAGAAGCTCTCCGCCGAAGGCAAGTGGCCTTACGACGCCTTCCCAATGTTCGGCTCCGAAGGGGACTGGGGCGTGCCGGACCGCACCCACTCGGAGCTGATCTACCGCTGGAACAAATCGCACCCGAACGTGCAATTGCGGATGTCCACCCCCGAGGAGTTCTTCGAGTACATCGAGTCGAAGTTTGCCGATCGCATCCCGGACAACGTGTCGGGCGGTTGGGGAGTGTCCTACGATCTGATCGAAGGTAATGCGGTCAAGTCGGGAGCAAAGGCCCGCCAGAACGATCATCTGCTGCTGTCGGCCGGATTGGGCAAGGCGGCACTGGACGCGACGTTGCAGGCCCTGGCGGCCAGCATCTCCCATGCGAGCGAGGAGCGGGTGGCCGTCTTCAATTCACTCTCGTTTCCGCTGAGCGAGGTCGTCGAGGTGGCGATCAGCGGTAGTCCCCCGGCCGATGCGGTGCAGATCAGCGACATCGAGACGGGCCGAGAAGTGCCCGTCCACATCGTCCGCTCGGACGCAAGAACGTTGCTGTTGTTTCGCGCCGAGGACGTGCCTGGCGTCGGCTACCGCAGCTACCGAATTCTCCGCGGTGCTAGGCCGACACGGAGCCAAGGAGTCGTGGCCTACGCAGCCGAGCGTCGGCTGGAAAACCCGTTCTACCGGCTGACATTGGCCGCCGATGGAACCATCGCCAGCCTGCTGGACAAGGAACTCGGGCGTGAGCTATTCGACGCCCAATCGCCCTACCGCGGCAATCAGTTCATCTTCAAGGACCACGCTTGGAAGGACGCGTCGCCGCAATCGGCCCGGGTGCGCGCGGTGAGTTTCGGCGCGGTGGGCGCCGCCCTGGAGGTCGAAGCGGAGCCGACCGGTATCTTTCCGGCGAGTTGCACGCGCTACACGCTCCACGATAGCCTGAAGCGGCTGGACATCGAGAACCGATGTACCAAGGAGCCGAAGCGGAGCGGCTCGCACGAGACGGTGTTCTACGCCTTCCCCTTCGACGTGCCGCACGGCAAATTCTGTCTCGACATCCCGGGGGTCGTTGCCCGCTGTCCGGAGGATTTCCGGCCGGAGACCGATTGGAGCATCATGCCCGCGCAATCGTTTGCGGCGGTCGCCAACGACGACGTGACTGCACTGGTGGCGACACGCGAGGCACCCAACTTCGAGTTCTCGGCCATGTGGAAGTTTTTCGATCACCCCACGCAACCCGACCTGTCTACCACGACGATCTTCGCGCAACCGCTGACGAAACAAACGGTCAACGGGGACGATTACGACCTGGACGGCGGCACCTACGTCTTCCACTACGCGATCACCAGCCGCCGCGGGCCCTTCCGGCCGGCCGAAGCGGTGCGGTTCGCCGCGGGCTTCCAGCGCGGCCTGCTTCCGGTTATGCTCACGAGTCCCCGCGGCAGCCTGCCGGCCGCGGCCAGCTTCCTGCAAGTGAAATCGGATCAGGTCGTCCTGTCGGCGCTGAAATCGGCCGACGATGGCCGAGGCGTCATCGTGCGACTGTGGAACCCGAGCGAGACGGCTTCGATCGCGAGGTTGGCCTTCTTCGATGGCCGGATTGCGTCCGCCACCAAGACAGATGCTCTCGAAAGAGACCTGGTCGCACCGCTTGAACTGCGCGACCAGGCGGTCCTCGTGCCGTGCGGGCCAAAGCAGTTTGTGACGCTACAGGTCCTTGTGGACCGGCCATAGAAACCATGTCTTAGGAGCTTGCTGCCATGCAACGTCGTCAGTTCTTGCGGGCATGGGGTTTTGCTTTGGCGCTCTTTCTCGCAGGCGCCCCCCAGGTTGTCGCAGACCTCTCCCCGCTGTGCGTCAGCAGCAACCACCGCCACCTGCAGGATGCATCGGGCCGCCCATTTTTTCTGGTGGGAGATTGTCCGCAGAATTTGCCCATCAAATTGGCGATCCCCGAGTTAAACGCCTATGTGGCCGACTGCCAGAACAAGGGCTTCAATCTGCTGTGGATTTGCATCGACGGGCAAAGAGGCGGCAGCGGCACGCCAAGTACTCCGCCACCAAGGGACAGAGCCAACAATCTGATGATGGCCAACGGCTGGGACATCGGCACGTTGAACGACGCCTACTTTGTGACGATCGACGCCATCCTGAGCACGGCGCAACAGCACGGCATTTACTGCATGCTCACGCCTTTGAGCGAGTGCCAATGGACGCAGAAGAACATCAATAGCAATAGCGCCGAAAAATGGCGCAAGTACGGTCTTTACCTTGGCAACCGTTATAAGAACTGGGCCAATATCATCTGGCAGTTCGGCAATGACAATTTCAATGAAAAGGCTCAACATGCGATCGTCGAGGGGATCAAGGAGGCTGGCGACACCCATCTGATGACGGTCAACTGGCGGCCCGGCTATCACCGACTCGGGTCGTCTTGGGTAAGGAAATACGAACATGGGGAAAGCTGGATCGACCTTGATGCGTGGTACCTGAATGGGCCGATCAGCGGGGGCGCGGCGCCCTGTTATTGGCAGAAGATGGAATACGAGCGTCCCCATCCGATGCCGTCCTTCCAAACCGAGGCGGCGTACCAACAACCGGATGGCCCAGCCGCGCGCGCAAACGCCAGCGATCTGGCGTGCCGGATGCAGAATTACTACGTGGCGCTGGGCGGAGGTTGCGGCGGCCATGTTTATGGCGCGGGCTGGCTGGCGGACGCATGGGACTACAACACCTACAAGAACAACGGCGGCCGGGTTCAGACCATTCACTTCCGGAAGCTTTTTGGCAGCCGTGAGTGGTGGACGCTCGTGCCCGATTACGGTCATACGTTCATCACCGCCGGATACGGAACACTATCCACGAACACGATGGACTACGTGGGAGCGGCGATCAACAGCGGCACGCTGGGGATGGCCTATTGTCCGAAAGCGACGACGATCACGGCGGACCTGTCGAAGTTTTCCGGCCCGGTGACCGCGCGGTGGTATGATCCAACGGACGGGAGTTTCAAAAGCATCGACGGCTCTCCGTTTGCCAATTCCGGTGCGCGCGACTTCACGCCGCCCGGCAAGAACGCCGTCGGAGACACGGACTGGGTGCTGGTGCTGGAAAGCCCGCACGACTCCAAATGACAAAAGAAAGGAAAGAACGTCATGAGGCTCTTCGCGATGATATCGTCGGTAGTGTTGGTATTGGCCGTGCAGGCCTGGGCTAATGATATTCCTCGGTTCGGCCTGTTCGAGAAGAGCTTCAGCCATTCGGGCACGTACGACAACCCGTACAAGGATTTGATGGCACTTGCCACGCTCCGCCGCCCCGACGGCAAGGAGTGGAGGATGCCTCTGTTCTGGGACGGAAAGGCGGCCTGGACGCTCCGTGTTTCGCCCGACCTGGTCGGAGAGTGGTCCTATTCGATCCGTTCCCCCGACGCCGGCCTGAACCTGAAGACCGGCTCCTTCCGCTGCGTGGAGTCGAACCGACACGGCAGCATCCAGCCCATGAGAGACCATCCGCTGCACTTCGAGTACCAGGACGGGACGCCGTTCTGGTTCTTCGGCGACAAGGCATGGCGGGTCTTCCAGACGGAGCGTGCCGAGAAGCTCGACCACAAGAGCGCCATGCATCACGTCGACGTTCGCGCCGAGCAGGGGTTCAACTACATGCACACTGAGTTGGCCGGCACCGGCGGCTTGACCTCCGGCGGCAACGAGGGGGGCGAAATGTTCGTCGACGCAGGAAAGGAGGTCATCAACCCCGCATTCTTTCGGGAGGTCGATAGCCGCCTGCGCCACATCAACGAAAAGGGCATGATCTGCGGCATGGTGCTGCTGTACGCCAAGGGAGATCCGTGCTGGAAGTCGCTGCCAGACGACGAGGCCCGCCTGCGGTTCGCACGGTACGTGGTGGCGCGGTACGCCGCGCTGGACATCGTCTTCCTGGTGACTGGCGAGTGGCACTTCATGGCGAATCAACCGAACCTGTTTCGCGCCGTCGGCCGGGAGATCCTCAAGACCGACCCGCATGGCCGGATGATTGGCATTCACCCCGGCCCGGAGTCGTTGGGGATTTCGTCCCAGGAATTTGCCGAGGACGACTGGATGAGCTTCGGAGAATACGCCCAGGCGTACTTCGCCCCCAGAAAACAGGAGGCCACCGACGCGAATCGTGACGGCCTTCGGAAGTTCATCCTGGCCGCGCGGAAGCACAACAAGCCCGTGGTGGATGCCGAGTACGCCTACTACCTGCGGGACCAGGACTTCGATTGTGTCGTCGACAAGCCGCACTCGCACACGCGCGATTCATTCCGCCGCGCTTCCTGGGTGATCGCGATGGGGGGCGGGTACTTCGTGACGGGGTTCGGAACGACCTACTTTGGGGGCCGCCGCGAAGTTGGGCCGTTCCTGGTGGACAACCCGAAGCACAAGGATGCCATTTCAGACTTGGACCACCTGCACAAGTTCTTCACGTCCTTGCAGTGGTGGCTGCTGGAACCGCACGATGAACGGGTGAAGGCCAACGGCGGCTATGCGTACTGCTTGGCCGACGCCGGCAAGACTTATGTGATCTACGTCGCCGGATGCAAGGGCGCGAACCTGAAACCCGACGGCGGGGAGTATTGGCTCTCCCGCTACGACCCCCGCACGGGCCAATCAACGGGACTACCCGCCACGGCCGAAGGCTTGGTGCAACTGGTTACTCCCGACACCCAGGACTGGGTCTTTCTCGTCAAGGCGAAGTGATGGGCAACCACTCCCGTGGATGTGCATAACGTCATCGGTCTCCGTTTGAAACACATTTTCTAACCCCAAAAAACACCATGAAAAAGAACCCCTCTGAGACCCCGTGTCGAAACGCGCTTGGGGCCAGTTGGCGACGGGCTTCCGGCTGTTTTGTCGCCTTGGCCATCCTATCGCTGTTCGCTGTCTGCCTCCGCGCCGAGAAGGAGGCCGCGGGTGGCCGGGAATGGACTCGCAACACGTTTCCCAGTCCCGCTCACAAGGCCCATCCGGAGACGTTCCCGCCCGGGCAGGGCGCGGATCGGGGTGAGTGGCTGACGTGCTTCGGCGTCTCGCCCGTGGATCCGAATTTCATGCTGTACACGTTCGATATCGGGCCGGCCCTGTACAGCAATGACGGCAAGTACTTCCAGCCCGCGGAACTGCCGCACGAGAAAGGCGGTGTGACCGTCGCGTTCCATCCCTCTGACGGCGACGTGGGCTACGTGTTGTTCTACCGCCGGGAGGCGACCCTGGCCGCAAGCGGCATCGACGGGATCTGGCGCACCAAGGATAAGGGCAAGACTTGGCATCAGATTTACAGGCTGCCCCCTGAGTCGTATGAAGCCGGCGGCCGCCCGCAAGGGAAGAACCTGATCGTGGTGGATCCTCATCCGTCCCGCGCGAAGCACATCTATTTCGCCAGCTTCCATCGCGGTCTGCTGCGGTCCACCGACGATGGCGAAACCTGGGAAGTGGTTGGCTTCAACAAAAGGTCGATCAAATCGCTGGCCGCGGGTGTCGCCCCGGACGGTGGGACCGTCTTCTACGCCATTGTCGGCGATGAAATGCCCGACCGGAACGTAGGCCGGCAGGCGAAGCCGGCTCCGGAACTTCGCCACATGGCCGGCGAGCTCTGGCGCCTCCACGTGGCTGCGGACGGCTCGCTGACCACCGTCAGATTGCCATTCGGGTTTGACGATGTGACCGACGTGGAAATCGACCCCAGGGATCCGTCGCGGGGACTGCTGATCCGCGAGCCTGTCGCCGACCGGCGCGGCGGCCGCTGCTTGTACCGGTTCGACGAATGGGGCAGTAAGCCGCCGACGCTCCTCCGGGACGTGCGTTCAGCGCGCGGTGTGACCTTCGGCGCCGTCTACATCAACCCCTGGAACAACCGCCACGTCATCTTGATGGTCGGCGGCGAAGCCAAGGATTTTCTTCAATTCAGCACGGACGGCGGGGCAACCTGGAATCCTCCGCGCCGCGCCGTGGATGGATATTTGCCGGATTTCACCACCTACAGCGCGGTACACCACAAGTCGCCCGACCACTTTCTGCCCACCACTTCGACGATGCAGGTGCAGGGCAGGAACGTGGCCTTCGTGAAAGGCAGTCCGCGGACCGTGTTGTTCTGGTCAACCTACTTCGACAAACATCCTTACCGCAGCGACGACGATGGGCAGACTTTCCGGCCCTTCGCTTACGGTTCTCCGTTCAAACAGGCGAGCCAGATTGCCATCGGACCCACCGACGAGGCCCGCGCGATCGGGCGTCTCGAATATGGAATGATTCTGTCGAACGACGGGGGCATGAGCTGGCGGGGATATCATGCCGCCAACGACCCGACGCTCCGCCAGGTCGATCGCGAATTCGCCGCAAAATGGAAGCCGTGGTGGCGAAATCACACCGCCTGGGCGGTGGCCGTGAAGCCCGACGAAAGCAACGTGGCCCTTTGCGTCTTCGGTCTGGCGGCGATCGTGCGGACTTCCGATTTCGGCGAATCGTGGCGGAAAATGGCGATCATCGAGAGCGGCGAGCCAGGTTACCTTTACTGGAGCAGGCAAAACACCAACGTCGTTTACGCGGCGAACCAGCGCAGCTCCGACGCCGGACTGACCTGGCGGGCCATGGACCGCACCATCCTGGCCATGTCGGCCTCCAACGCGAACGTGATCGTCGGGACCAGGTTCCTGGGGGTAACAAGACTGCCCAGGAAACCGCATGCGATGACGGCCCCGGCCATTCTGGGCGTGTCCACGGATGCCGGGAAAACCTGGGTGGATTTGCCCGCACTGCCGCAAGAAACCATGCCGGGCGACGGAGGCCGATACAACGTTTCGGTGCTGGATTGTGTCTCCCATGCGGTCGCGGTCGATCCCGGCCCGAGCCACGATCCGACACGCGACGCAGACGCCCGCCTGCGGGTCCTCGTCGCGGGGCGGAGCGGCATCTACGAATATCAGGCGGCCGACCGGAGCGGCGCCGGCGGCCGCTGGCAGGTCCATAACAAGGGTTTCGCACCAAACCGCTATCATCGCCTTTACGAGCCCGTCCCGTGGTTGGGCGATGTGGTGTTCGATCCGCGCCCCGGCAATAGCCACATCGTCTATGCTTCGCAGACGGTCGATCATATCTCGGAAACCACCCGAATGCGCGATTGGGCGGAGCCCAAGAACAAGAACAAAACCTTCCCGGCCGGCCAAACGTACCGTCCACTCTATCGCTCGAACGATGGCGGAAGGACGTGGCACTGCCTGCACGGTCCAGAGTTTCCAGGCATACCCGACTACCTGACGGTTTCCTGCATCGAAGTCAGCGCGGCGGGCACCCTGTTTGTCGATGGATACATGGGCCTGTACTCGCTTCCCCCCACGCCGTGACTAAGCACGTTCCAAGGAGTGATTCCCCATGACAACCTCACATCGCATTCTCAACCGGCCTGTGCACTCCTCCTGGCTACAGGGAGTCTGCGTCTTGTTTTTGTGCGCCCTCGCGCTAGCGGCGGCCTTGATTTCCCCTGCTCCCGCCGGCGCGGTCCAGCGCACCGCGCTCGTCAACCAGGCGGTCGAGAGCGGCGAGCGGGTCTGGACCGCGGCGCAGGATCCCGACCAACACAATCCCGGGGCGAGCGAGTTTTTCACCTATGCCCTGGCGCTGTGCGAGGCGAAGGCACGCCCCGAGCGGCTGGAGAGACTGTTCGAAGTGGCCGCGCGGATGCAGGACCGCGATCCGCAGAGCCCGAGCTACGGAAGCTTCCGCTGGAATTGGGCGGACAAGACCGTTACAGATGCCAACGCCATCGAGTTCTGCATGAAGCCCGGGGCGATCGTGTGGTTGAGGCACCGCGACACCCTGCCAGCCGCCGCGCGCCAGAAGCTGCGCGAAATCCTCGGCCCGGCCATCGAGGCCAGCCTGCGCCATCGCGTGTCCGACGGCTACACCAACATCGCGCTGATGAGCGCCGGCAACCTGATTCTCCTTGGCGAGGGCTTGGGACACGAGGACGTCGCCGACGAAGGCTACAATCGCCTGCAGGCCGTCTTCGAGCTGACCGCCAAGAGCGGCATCCGCGAGTATGTCAGCCCGACCTACTATGCAGTGGATTTGGACGCGCTACAGCTCACCGAGGCCTTCTGTCGGCGGCCGGCGGGCCAGCGGCAGGCCCGGGCGCTGGTCGAGCTGTTTTGGACCGACATCGCCGCCAATTTCTGGTGGGCCAACCGGCGGCTCTGCGGCGCGCACAGCCGCGACTACGATTATCTCCACAGCCAGGGCGGGCTCGACCGCCATCTTCGGGCGGCGGGATTCCTCGACGGCAAGCCGGAGGGAGACGTGTCGGCGGTTTTTTCCACGCTGGCCCGCTGGCAGCCGTCGGCCGACCTGATCGCGATGAGCAAAACGAAGCTGCCGCGTTTGGTGCGGCAGACCTGGGGTGGCTTCTCCTATGCGGCGGTGACGTCAACAGTGCCGCCCTCCGGGCCGGCGCCGGCGGAATGGGGCGGGGCCTCCCCTGTGGCGGTGACGTCAAGTGCAGGTGCACCCTCGGTCACACAGACCACCAGCGGCAGCCAGTGGGCCTCCTTCACCCACTGGCTCGCCAAAGACGTCACCCTCAGCATCGCCAGCGCCAACTATGGTCCCATCGACGTGCCGTTGACCGTCGATTTTCCCGGCTCTCGCGACGGCGTCCGCTGCTACTTCATTCCCGACGGACGGAACGATCCCTATGGCAAATCGAAAATCCCGTGGCGCGGGCACGCCAAAGCGGTCCACCTGCAACCCTTTTTCACTGGCGTCCAGGAAACGCAGGACGCGCTGGCGATGGTCGTCTATCGCGACAAGGACGTGCCCGCCGATAGCAAGACCTTGGAATCGCACTTCGTCATGCCGCGGGAGGTCGATGCGATTTTCTTCGGGGAGCGGAAGGTGGATTTCGCGGCCGGCGTGCCGCGGAGCATCCCGCTGGCGGCCGGTGACGCGGTATTTCTGCGCCAGGGCACGGCCGCACTCGCCGTGCGCGTACCGTGGGCCAGAACCCGCGCCGCAGAGGATGCGCCGGTCGCCTTGGTTTGGGACGACAACCCCTGGGGCGCGATCCGGCTGACAGTCGATCATCGCCAGACGGACCAGCCGCCCAAGACCAGTGCTGCCGCGGTGTTTCAGGTGCGCGTGGGCAGCGGGCTGAACGAAGGGGCGTTCGCCGATTTTCGCCGCGCCTTTGCGGCGGCGAAGTGCGAGGTCTCCATCGAGCCGGACAAGATCTCGCTTCAATCGCCCGCCGCGGACAAGACGCTCTCGATCGCGGCGGCCGCCCCGTGGAGCAAGCCCTCCCGGCTTGAACCCGCGCCGCCACACGCGATCCTCGAGATCGACGGCCAAGACGTCGGCCGCAAACTGCTCGACGCGGGATCCGGCGACTCCGTGCTTGTGACCGTGGAGTGCGGAAAGGTGGTTAACACGATGCGCGGAGGCATGGGAGCGTCATGGCACGCCATGGAGGCGCCGATCCCCTACGGCGTCAAGCACCCGGCCTTCAGTAGCTACAGCCACGGAGGCAGCGGCTGGGGCGGCTACCCGCCGGCCGAGGACGAGCGGAGCTGGCAGCAGATCTACCGCCATGCCAACTGGCTTGGGCTCGACTGGAACCGGGTCGAGATCGAGCAACGGGTCTATGAGCCACAGCGCGATAAGTTCACCTTCGACAGCCCGGAGATGCGCATCCTTTACCGCATCCTCGACTGGAACCAGAAGAATCAGGTTGACGTTTTCTTCCAGCAGATGTGGTGCAACACCGCGTGGCTGGCCTACCCGGAGTTCCGCGACGACCCGGTGGGGCGGGTTCACAGTGCGCCGGCGGACCTGGACGCCTTCGCCGATGGCCTGGCAGCGCTCGTGGAGCATCTCATCAAGGATCGCGGTTACACCTGCATCAAGTGGCTCTCGATCAGCAACGAGCCGGGCGGCTTCTGGACAAGATGAATAAACGATTTCCTCTATCTGATGAAGGACATTGATAGAATAATGTGGGAATGGTGGAAACGGGGGAAAGCATCACTCGCACGGGAGAAAGAAGCGTGAACTCGCCAAAAAAAGTCACTAGGCGGCGGTTCCTGGCGGCCACAGGCGCCGCGGCGGGAGCTCTGTCCTCCGTGGCCCCGGCCGTGCTGGCCGGCGGCTCACCGAATGAGACGATCGGAGTCGGTTGTATCGGCCTCGGCACCCGGGGCGGCGACCTGATCAACGAGGTGGTCAAGTGCTCGGGGGTCCGGGTCGTGGCGGTCTGCGACGTGTACAAGCCGCATCTGGAAAAGGGTGTCCAGCGGAGCCAGAATCCCGAGGTGAAGACCTACGTCGATTACCAGGATCTGCTGGCCGAGACTTCTTCCAATGCGTGTGCACTCGGGGGAAGAAGTCTCGGCCAGCAGAT
>Ga0315289_10014509_pt1 | contig 10997 bp, 5 predicted proteins | sample YL17G11_40_MG_FD_203452 | JGI IMG/M metagenome (GOLD analysis project Ga0315289, IMG submission 203452) | Sediment microbial communities from Yellowstone Lake, YNP, Wyoming, USA - YL17G11_40 | ecosystem: Environmental > Aquatic > Freshwater > Lake > Sediment | place: USA: Wyoming | collected...
CGACGACCAAAGGCGGCTGCTCGAACTCATGCCTGGGCGTAGTCAGGGTCAGGTCCTATCCGGACTGCAGCTGGACATCCAATTCGCCGGTCTGCAACGACACGCCAGTTCAGTTCACGGGCCCCGCCGGAATGGACGCCTACAGTTGGGATTTTGGCGACGGTGCTGGCAGCTCGGCCAAGGATCCGACGCATCTCTACTTTGCACCAGGCACCTACTCGGTAAACCTCAAGGCGACCAAGGACGGCTGCGCAACGACCTGCACGGGATCAGTCGTTGTTGAGCCCCAGCCGGACTGCAGCTGGTCCTCCAGCTCGCCCGTCTGTAACGGCACACCAGTTCAGTTCACGGGCCCCGCCGGAATGGAGGCTTACCAGTGGGAGTTCGGCGACGGATCTAGCAGTCAAGCCGAGGACCCGAGCCATCTCTATCGAGCTCCAGGCAACTACTCGGTCAACCTCAAGGCGACAAAGGGCGGCTGCTCGAAGACTTGTAAGGGGACAGTCGTGGTCAAGGGACCAGACTGCAGCTGGACATCCAATGCGCCTGTCAACGACGGCACACCAGTTCAGTTCGCGGGCCCCGCAGGAATGGAGGCTTACCAGTGGGATTTCGGCGACGGATTCAGCAGTCAAGCCGAGGACCCGAGCCATCTCTACTCTGCCCCGGGGACCTATGCAGTCAAGCTCGCTGTGCTCAAGTGCCGCGCCATAAAGTCCTGCACTGGCACAGTCGAGGTCACAGCCCTGGGCTGCAGCTGGACTTCAAATGCGCCCGTCTGCAACGGCACACCAGTCCAGTTCACGGGCCCCGCAGGAATGGAGGCTTACCAGTGGGATTTCGGCGATGGAGCTGTCAGCTCGGCCAAGGATCCGGCACATCTTTACTCAGCTCCAGGCAGCTACACGGTCAACCTCAAGGCGACCAAGGGCGGCAGCATAAAGATCTGCACCAGGACAGTCGAAGTCAAGTCCCAGCCAGACTGCACCATATCTGCACCCGATTCAGTCTGCGCCGGATCGACGGGCAATGCCGCCTCGACAGCAACTGCAGGGGCTACCTATGCCTGGTCGATCACAAACGGCCAGATCACATCTGCGAGCAATGCCCAGTCCATCATCTTTACTGCAGGAGCATCGGGAACCACCAAGCTTGAGGTCACTGTGACCGCCGGCGGCTGCGCGAAGTCGTGCAGCAAGGATAGCTCCATAACTCAGGGCCCCGACTGCACCATATCCGCGCCGTCCTCAGTCTGCGCAGGGTCGACGGGCAATGCTGCCTCCACGGCAACAGCCGGGGCGGCCTATGCCTGGTCGATCACCAACGGCCAGATCACATCTGCCAGCAATGCTCAGTCGATCACCTTTATTGCCGGAGCATCGGGAACTCTCGGGCTCAAGGTCAAAGTGACCACTGCCGGTGGTTGCGCCAAGGAGTGCACTAAGGATATTATCGTAACTGCCGAGCCAGACTGCACCATATCTGCACCCGATTCAGTCTGCGCCGGATCGACGGGCAATGCCGCCTCGACAGCCACAGCCGGGGCGGCCCATGCCTGGTCGATCACCAACGGCCAGATCACATCTGCCAGCAATGCTCAGTCGATCACTTTCACTGCTGGAGCGTCGGGAACCATCAAACTTAATCTCACGGTGACTGCTGCCGATGGCAGCTCGAAGAAATGCAGCAAGGATATCGCCATCCTTCCCGCGCCGGACTGCAGCTGGACATCCAATTCGCCGGTCTGCAACAGCATGCCCGTTCAGTTCGACGGCCCCTCGGGAATGGACTCCTACAGCTGGGATTTCGGCGACGGATCCAGCAGTCAAGCAGAGGACCCGAGCCATCTCTACTTTGCCCCGGGGACCTATGCCGTAAAACTTATTATGGCCAAATGCGGCAGCTTGAAGTCCTGCCCTGGCACAGTCGTTGTCAAGCCAGTACCTAACTGCCGCTGGACCTCGAGCTCGCCGGTCTGCGACGGCACTCCAGTTCAGTTCACGGGACCTGCGGGAGAGGACGCCTACCGGTGGGACTTCGGCGATGGCCAGGTAGGCTCGGCCCAGAGCCCGTCCCATCTCTATCGAGCTCCAGACATCTACACAGTCAACCTCACGACGACCAAAGGCGGCTGCTCGAACTCATGCCTGGGCGTAATCAGGGTCAGGTCCTATCCGGACTGCCGCTGGACATCCAATTCGCCGGTCTGCAACGACACGCCAGTTCAGTTCACGGGCCCCGCCGGAATGGAGGATTACCAGTGGGACTTCGGCGACGGAGCAGTTGGCTCGGACAAGGATCCGGCCCATCTTTACTCAGCGCCAGGCAGCTACACGGCCAACCTCAAGGCGACCAAGGACGGCTGCTCGAAGGAGTGCTCGAAAGATATCACCGTAACTGCCGGGCCAGACTGCACCATATCTGCACCCGATGCTGTCTGCGCCGGGTCGACGGGCAATGCTGCCTCCACGGCAACAACCGGGGCAGCCTATGCCTGGTCGATCACTAACGGCGAGATCACATCTGCCAGCAACACCCAGTCGATCGCCTTTACTGCAGGAGCTTCGGGAACCGTCGGGCTCAAGGTCAAAGTGACAAATGCCAATGGCTGCGCCAAGGAGTGTAGTAAGGATATCACTGTAACCGCCGGGCCGGATTGCACAATATCCGCGCCGTCTTCAGTCTGCGCCGGGTCGACCGGCAATGCCGCCTCCACTGCTGCATCCGGGGCGGCGTATGTCTGGTCGATCACCAACGGCGAGATCACCTCTGCGAGCGACCGCCAGTCGATCACCTTTACTGCAGGAGCATCGGGAACCACCAGGCTTGAGGTCACCGTGACCGCCGGCGGCTGCTCGAAGAAGTGCAGCAAGGATATCACCATAACCTCCGGACCCGACTGCACCATATCCGCACCAGATGCTGTCTGTGCAGGGTCGACGGGCAATGCCGCCTCGACCGCTGCATCCGGGGCGGCGTATGTCTGGTCGATCACCAACGGTGAGATCACCTCTGCCAGCAACACCCAGTCGATCGCATTCACTGCAGGAGCTTTGGGAACCACCAGGCTTGAGGTCACGGTGACCGCCGGCGGCTGCTCGAAGAAGTGCAGCAAGGATATCACTGTAACTGCCGGACCGGACTGCACCTGGACATCCAATGCGCCTGTCTGCAACGGGGCCGCTGTTCAGTTCACCGGTCCCGCAGGAATGGACTTCTACCAGTGGGACTTCGGCGACGGAGCAGCCAGCTCGGCCAAGGATCCATCCCATCTCTACTCTGCTGCAGGCACATACACTGTCAACCTCAAGGCGACCAAAAGCGGCTGCTCAAAGAGCTGCACAGGGACAGTTGTGGTCAACTCCCAGCCGGACTGCAGCTGGACCGCGAGCGCCCCAGTCTGCAGCGGCACGCCAGTTCAGTTCACGGGCCCCGCAGGAATGGACGCATACCAGTGGGACTTCGGTGACGGAGGAGTCAGCTCTTCCAAGGATCCCTCCCACCCGTACTCTGCGCCGGGCACCTACACAGTCAGCCTAAAGACGACCAAGAGCGGCTGCTCGAAGAGCTGCCCGGGATCAGTTGTGGTCAAGTCCCAGCCGGACTGCAGCTGGACATCCAATTCGCCCGTCTGCAACGGCACCCCGGTTCAGCTCACCGGCCCCTCTGGAGTGGACTCATACCAGTGGGAGTTCGGCGATGGCCAGGCCAGCTCGGTCAAGGACCCGAGCCATCTCTACCGATCTCCAGGCACCTACACAGTGAACCTCAAGGCGACGAAGAGCGGCTGCTCAAAGTCCTGTCCTGGTACAGTTGAGGTAAGGGCGCCGGACTGCAGCTGGACATCCAATGCGCCCGTCTGCAATGGCACACCAGTTCAGTTCACCGGCCCCTCGGGAATGGAATCCTACCAGTGGGACTTCGGCGATGGCCAGGTCAGCTCGGCCAAGGACCCGTCACACCTCTACTCTGGTCCGGGCACTTATTCGGTCAACCTCAAGGCGACCAAAGGCGGCTGCTCAAAGAGCTGCATGGGATCAGTCATGGTCAAGTCCCAGCCGGACTGCGGCTGGACCTCGAATGCGCCCGTCTGCGAGGGCACACCAGTTCGGCTCACCGGCCCCTCGGGAATGGAATCCTACCAATGGGAGTTCGGTGACGGAGCAGTCAGCTCGGCTAAAGATCCGTCCCATCTCTACTCTGCTCCGGGCACCTACACAGTCAACCTCAAGGCGACCAAAGGTGGCTGCTCAAAGATCTGCAAGGGGACGGTCAAGGTCCGCCCCCTGGCGTCATGCAGACAACCGCCTTATCTTGATTGGCAGAAGTGCCTGGGCGGAAGCAGTTATGACTATGCCCAGAGCATCCAGCAGACCGCCGATGGTGGATATGTGGTCTGCGGTTACACTCCGTCAAATGACGGCGATGTGAGCGGCAACCATGGCTCTGAAGACTTCTGGATAGTCAAGCTAAGTGAAATAAACTGCACCATCTCCGCACCAGATGCAGTATATTCCGGCTCAACCGGCAATGCAGCTTCCACTGCAGAATCTGGAGCATCCTACGCCTGGGCCATCACCAACGGCGCCATCACCTCCGCCAGCTACACTCAGTCGATCAGCTTCGCTGCGGGAACATCTGGAACCACCAGGCTGACCGTCAATGTGACCAGACCGGGCTCTTGGGATAGATGCTACAAGGATATCGCCATTAAGCCTAAGCCGGACTCGAGCCGAATCCCTGATCGGTCCATTAGCGACAGCTTAGTTCAGCTCAACGAATCGGGAATGGAATCCCACGAAAGGGACTCCGGCGATGGCCAGGCCAGCTCGCGAGAGAACAAGGTCCGCATCTACCCAGGGTAGCGCGATTAGTTTGGGGCGCCAGGTAATCCCACATCTCCATTGGCATGATGTGGAGCCCCCAAATTATTTCTCTTCCCTTCTGAACCTAGACTTGTCTGAGATATGGAACTGACCAAAAAAGGTTGGCTCTCTCCATCTCCAGGACCGCAGTCTTTTGATAATTAAAGGGTACGGCGGCTCTCCCGTGCAATCTCTGGCGCAAGGAAAAGGAGCGGGAAAAGCTCGATCTGCTCTTCAACCTCATTCAATAACTTTGAAGATGATCTCCAAAATCACTACCAATATCGGGATTATTACTATCAAAGCAATGTGTATAATTTCATAGGAGCCAAAAGGCCACTGGCACATCTCATCCAGTTGATGCTTGACGGCCAGCATATCCCTCAGGGTTGTGACGTTCTCTCTTGTGAGATTCAAGAAAGCATCATCAGCCTTAGCTCTCAACTTCATGGAAAACGACTCTAGAGTATCATTCTTGGTCTTTATCATCATCTGATGAATGCTGTACTGCGGCAAGATGAAGGAGGCGATCAATAGCAGGGCGAAGCTCGAAAACCACAAGATGCTCGTCAGATACTGCAATTTATTGGGGGTGGACATATAGAAGATTCCCCAGCCAAGGTAGACAGTGGCTGCACAAATGGTAAATTCTGAATATAATACCCCTTTTGGCTTGATATTTTCTGATAATATCATATTTATATTTAGAGGTAGCTTGCCAATATTATGCAGCATCAGAGCCGTAGAGATCAAGAGATAGGACCCGACGCCTACAAAGTAATGCGTGAAAAAATATAAAATTTTTATGGCAATATTCGAGTAGATTGATTGGAAGGAGAATCCAAAGTAATCCAGGCCGATAGCGATGGCCATGATGTTGAGAAGTATGCCGGCGACAACCATTTTCTTGTCATTGAAGATCTTGGTCTCTTGGGTTTCGTACCAGGCAGCGATCTCCTCCTTTGGCAAATCTACAACTTCCAGGATATTCTCTTTGAAGAGCCTTATCTTTCGCTGTGCCCAAACGATGATAATAGCCTGCTGAAGCATCAAGGCCGACAGGAGGAAGCAGGGGATGACATAGACAGACGATTTCTCAAAGAACAGCACGACGGCTGAAGAGATCAAGAAGAATGCTCCGCTGATTACGGCCCATCCCCCATAATAAGGCAGCGGAAATAGGGATGCTAATCTCTCCACGTGAGTCGCTCGTGGACCTTGTTCCACATTTAAAAATTCCTCACCCAGGAATTCCGATTCGGACTGCTCATGCAAATCCTCCACTCTATAGTCCCTCCCACCCTATCCATCTAAGCTTATTGATTGGCATCAACTATATTGCTATGCCTTCCAGATTTTTTGCCAAGCGCCTTAAGCTCAAAGAGCAGCCCGCCCTCATCAAGTATTGGCGTGCTCAGCCATTTCTTCCCCATTCCGGCCAGCAGTTTGTGTGCTTAAATTGGGGTGAGCCTTTTTTTCCCAGCAATTCATTCCACATCCATAAATAAATACTTTTTAGTTGTCGTCCATCCTTCTTTGAAGCTTATTAGCCCTTAGAATAAAAAAAATGGACTCGTGCTAGGAGAGGATGCTGATTCTACCTCAGATATCCCTGAAACTTCGACTTGGATTCTCCTGTGAAGGCGAATATGCTTTTTTCCTTCAGCGGGGATAAATGATGACTTCCAGCCAGCTTATCCGATTTGTATATCTGGCAGAAGTGCTCTTGAACTGCTATCCCAAAAGAGGTAAACACCAAAGAGATGTCAACTGCCAGGACCATCCCAGCTGCCGAGAAGAGTTTGTCTTCGCCGGAAGCAATTTGCCGCAAAGCCATGAGGAGATGGACGGATATGGCTATTGTTACCGAATGGTCAAAACTTACAGCTAGCCTTAAATGTTGAATACTGCAAGAAAGATAATCGGTGAAACGAATGGGATACAACAGAATTCCGCTCTGCATGATAGCCATTGCAGCGTGCTTGCTGATTCAAATTGCGTTTGGAGAGGACTATCTAGAAGGCGGATATGTGGGAAGCTCCGACCGCTGGAAGACTATGGAGCCGGGGATAGCTGGCATGGTGCGGTGGCTGGATATGCCTGTGACCAGCTTCCCCTGGTACAGCTCCGATGTCTCCTTCTATAGACAAGCAGTTCCTGTCACCACTTTCATGCCCTTTTGGGAGTATTATGCTGCCGTAGGTCAGCCTATAGTAGGCGGCATAGTGAGCAATCCTGCCAAGTTCGATATTGCGCAAGAGACGCCGTATAGCGTATTCTACGGCGCCGGCCAGGGACTGCCATATTCCCAGTATGCATCCCTTGTGCCCGCGAAGGCCAATGACCTGTGGTTCCAGGGAGCGATGAACTGGACACAGTACTTGGTATGTCCCGTGGGAACAGTGCTGCACCTGGTTGCCCATGTGCCTGTTGGGGGAACCGGTGGATTTTATGAGATAATTCAGAATAATACAACCAGTCTGAAGTACAAGACTTATCAGTTCTACCAGGGCTACAACACCATGGACTATGCCACCGACCAGATAGGAAGGCACATGCTCTACTTCGTGGTGGACAACCAGCCGAGCAACGTAGTTGTCGTCGATGTATTCTCCCAAGATTCATCGGCTGAGGACCTGACATATGCTGAAACCACAACGCTGCCAGCCCCCTATATGCTTCCGCAGACATCCATGCCGCTGCAAGTGGCTGATTTAGGCGGAGATACTCCTGTGTCTATTCAGTCCCAAGGGATGAGGGGGTACCAAGTTTTCCTGGACGGGAACTATATCGGCACAGAAGGTGCGGGAGGAGATGTCCTGGATGGGGTATTTGACTTCCAGGTTGCCGGCGGCACAAGCCACAACATAAGAGTATTTGACGGTCAGTTCAATTATCCCAAGAGCATGTACTTTGACCGGGGTGTTCTCAAAATAATCTATGTGGAGCCAGGAGCTGCGGCATACATATAAACTATATTTTTTTTATTATAAATTTTCTATTTTACTTATTAGAGGTATAGAGCCTACATGTCATTAAGAAAGAAAAGGACTGGAAGCCTGCATCTTCCAGCCGGTCCTTAGATACCATGCCACCCAATAGATGGATTTTCCATAACTTATGCCAGGAGATAACCTTCAGATTGATTTTTCCCAGCCCTGACCAAAGTCGACCAGAGGCCTCACTTCAGTGATCTCGAAGGTGGCCAGCGTCTGAATCATCTTCGCTGCTTGCTCTCCGACGATCTTGGCGGCCTGACTCTTGTACATGTCCAATTTAGGCCCTGATGTGGCATACTCTTTCATCCTGAGATAAACCCGGATCCCTTTCCAATCAGAGATTCCCTCTCCCGGCTCCAATATCATGCACACCGCGTTGGGATTCTCTTGAAGGTTGGCAAAAGTCCGGCCTCTGGCAAAGGCCACAATAACCGTCTTTTCATCGATCATCTGGGGAGATCCCAAGATCGCTGCATCTACCTCTCCACCTTTGCTCGATGTGCTCATGACCCCAATCCTCGGCTGCTTGTTAAAATACTCCATCAATCTTCCCGCCATATTGCGCCTCCTTTTAAATCCCCTTCATACCGCTTCCTATATTTCTCCTTTCATGGGATCGCCAGGCGAATATGGTTTGGCTTGGGCTTTCCTCTCCAGGTCTGACCGTTTTCGGTGCCCGTACAACGCTCTTACTATCAAGTTTCCTAGTGTGTCGCCCCGATGCCTTTAGCTCCCGCTCAAGGCCGCGGGCGGCCCCCCTAACCCCGCGGCCGCGGGGGACACTACACGCGAAGCGCGTCGAAAACGGTTGATGGATCGATTTGCTCTCTCTCCCGGCGCCGGTGGGCCGCGTGAGGACGGAAGCCCCCTCCTAGATAGCCCGAATAAGCTACATTGCTCGTTTCGGTCACGCCACATCAGAAAATTGAAGCATTCGAACCATCTTTGCCTTATTGATAATTCAAATATCGATATCCAGCAAATTATTCGATCTTTCGCTTTTCGCTGCGAAACGTCGGCTTCACCATCTTGATCTCTCGCTTCGTAGCTGGGATTTAGCATATCCTCATATCCAAGTTGGTCTAATCAGCTTATAAAAGTATCAATTAGGGTCTCCAATCCATTGAAATTTGGAATCCCATTTTTTCTACTATCTCATTAATTTTGGAAATTGATAGAGGTCTTTCAGTACTACCATCAAATCCAAGAACGAAATTCACCATTAGATGATTCCACTTGTCAAATTCGGTGAAGAATCGACTCTTTTCATTGTTCGATAAGGAATTATAAGTATTACTGTATTTGCTGAATCTTGGTTCGAGATGCAATTTGGCTGGAGAACCAGTGTTTCTAGTTTGAAATATGTATGTAGCGAAAAGAGATCTTGCGTCCGATGGATTTGCCTTCAATAGTTCCAATCCGATTTGAGTTTCGAGGATTAGGAAATTTCGGAAAGCCTCCTCGAATTCCTGACCGCCATAATCTTCAGCCACAATTTTTCTAACCGGATAATCTTGGTGTGTGATCTCAACACCATTGTTCTTGAAATAATTGTTAAATATAATAGCCAATCTTTCTATATTTATCACTTTAACAAAATATGAGATTCGGACTGAACCTGCATTGAGATGATTTAAATAAAATCCATCAATTATCTCATTAAACTCAATATCTTTAAATAAAGACCTCAAAGCATCTAATGTTTCATAATATGAATCAAATTCCGATTTATATTTATTAGACCACTTCACCCAAATTATTCCGAATAGAGCATCTTTCGAAATCCTTCTGATATTTTTCAGTTCTATCATCTCCAAGCTAAGAGACTTCTGCGTTTTAAATGAGAATTTATGCGGTTAACTCTCGATCAATGTCTTTAATGCCGAAATTGTGTCTCGGCTTTCATCTATTATTTCTGGGTGTTCAGCAAAGTGGTATGAAACAAAGCGAAGACCATCATGCTCAAACCGGTTGTAAAAATAGCAAGCATTTTTCGCCGATGCTGGTGATGGGCCGACTTGCACCAACGGCAAGAGCTGCAGACTTCGACCACTACGCTTCTTTGCGAGGTAAAGACGTTCGACGTCCAAGCATGCTGACATTGACCACCTTTCTTTGAGAAATTCACTATTGCTTCCCATTATAACAGCAACTTCATTTTCGAATATTTCATGCCGGAGTTGGCAGAGCAAAGCCCTAATCAAATGAATTTCATTCCACGTATCGCCCATTATTTCCCTGAGTTTTTGCACTTCCGCCAACAACAGCTCGTTTCGCAACTGTGCCTCTGCCGGACCAACAGCCCTGCCATGCCCAGTCCAATCGTTCCGCATCTTGTTCGTTCTAGAAAACACGCCAGCCAACTCTTTGCGTGCAAGCATTTCCGGCAATACTAGTGATGGATCACCAAATATGTCTGCGCAACAGATGCGGGAATCATTGTCCTTATTCAGATGTATGCGAGTCTGCTTTCCGAAATACTCAACTGCGAGTTTCCATGTGCCGAACGTGGCGAGTTCAAAGGTGAGTCGCTGCTTTTTCATCGCCTCGCCGAGTCTTTTCATCTGCTCATCGAAAAGAGTCGGGCGTGAACTATAGGCACTGAGGAAAATCACAGCGAGAAATTCAGCCGTAGCTTCAAAAAAGTGCAGCAGAAGTTCATATCTCGGCTTGAATTCCTGAGTTGGTGTTGCCTGCCATGCTCTCAGAATTGACGCAAGCGGAAAAGGCAGTGTTTCAATCCATTGATCCAGTCGATCAGCACTATACCGCTGCAAATTACGATAATTACGATCCGAGAAAGCACTTAGCCTTTGATCAACTTCATTCACAGATTTTGGATTACTCCAAATTTCACGGTGGAAATCTCCGAGTTCGTTCTGCAACCCTAGCAGAACATTGCGTATTGCGGCAAGTCTTGCTTCGACCTCTAGCATCCTTTTCTGTGTCTGGAGATCAGGAACTATCACGTGCAAATCCATTAAAGTTCTCTTGTTCATTTTGGGAATAATTCCTGTCTTACTCTTTTCGCGCAGCTCTTTTCCTAGTTCAGAACTCAGAAACTGTGCAACGAAATGAGGATGCGACTTAGATGGATCGACGACAACCTGTGCATAGTTTTGTGGTTTCAGTT
>Ga0315289_10014510_pt1 | contig 10997 bp, 9 predicted proteins | sample YL17G11_40_MG_FD_203452 | JGI IMG/M metagenome (GOLD analysis project Ga0315289, IMG submission 203452) | Sediment microbial communities from Yellowstone Lake, YNP, Wyoming, USA - YL17G11_40 | ecosystem: Environmental > Aquatic > Freshwater > Lake > Sediment | place: USA: Wyoming | collected...
GTCCAGACCAGGAGGTTACTCCCAGTCGCATAGGAACCGCGTTTAAGCCACAGAAACGGCATGTGCTCATCCCTACGACCCAAAAGATATGTACAACAGTGAGGCATCTTGCCCATGTGCCCACGGGCGTCTCGCCCGTGAGAAGGTAGCGATGAGCAGGGCCAAGATGGCCCTGCGACTGGGCTCCCAAACGCGAAAGGACGCGTTGGGGGACCCACTCATGGGCAGGATGCCCATGCTACTTCTCACGCACCCTCTCAAGAAGGCGACTCCGTGTGGAAACGATGCGGGTCGGCTGTCGGAGGCTCTGAAGCACGACGCAATAGCGCTCGGTCACTTCGACGATCTTGTCGAGCTTCTCCTCGGGCGCATCCGCCTCCAGCTCGAAGCGCAGACGAATCTCGCGAAAGCCGACGGGCACGTCTTGGGAAATCGCCAGGGTGCCGCGCATATCGATATCGCCTTCCGCGACGATCCGCGCCTCCCGCAGGACGATGCCAAAGGCCGTCGCCACCGCTCGAAGAGTCACGCCGGAACAGGCGACCAGCGTCTCCAGAAGCATCTCCTCGGCACAAGCCCGCGTCCCATCGCCGCCGGCGGCCGGATGGAGACCTGCCTCGACCGGACCTTCGTGGGTGTCCACCGTGAAGGCAAGGTCGGCTGAAGCCCGCCCCACCGCCCGCAGCGTCAGCAAAGCGGCCTCCGGCTCGCGCCGGTACTTCTCCTTGAAGGGCGCCTGCATCGCTTTGAACTGTTCTTTGTTCATGATTCCTCCTGATCCCTGCACAAGCCGTGCTCCTGCATGATACGCAGGCCTCGGCGGCGGGTGCGGCGTCAGCAACCACCTTGGCTGCCCTGGCTTCCTGCGGTATGATTCCCCTTCCGAGAACAACCTGCGGAGAAAGGACGCCGCGATGGCTCCATGGACGTGCGAAGAGGTGGTCAAGAGACTGAAGTTGATGGGTGACCCGAAGGCAGCCGAGGGAGTGGTTCGGTTCGGCATCCGTGTGTCCAACGTCCTGGGAGTCTCCGCTTCGGATCTGCGCCGGCTCGCCAAGGAAGTCGGCAGAGACCACGCCCTCGCCGGCAGGCTGTGGACGACGGGCATTCACGAGGCGAGAGTCCTGGCCGCCCTGATCGACGATCCGGCGCAGGTCACGCCCCGGCAGATGGAACAATGGGCCGGCGACTTCAACTCCTGGGCCGTTTGCGACGCCGCCTGCTGCTGTCTTTTCGACAAGACATCCTATGCCTGGGACAAGGCAATCGAATGGACCGGCCGGGAGCCGGAATACGTGAAGCGCGCCGGTTTCGTTCTCATGGCGGCCTTGGCGGTGCACGACAAGAAGGCCCCGGACGGACGATTCGAGGCATTTCTCCCGCTTCTCGTCCAACACGCCGCCGACGAGCGCAACTTCGTCAAAAAGGCGGTGAATTGGGCCTTGCGTCAGATCGGTAAACGCAACGCCCGCTTGAACAAGCTGGCCATGCGAACGGCGGAGGACATCCGGCGGACCGGCTCAAAAGCAGCCAAGTGGATCGCCTCGGATGCCCTCCGCGAGTTGACCTCCGACAGAGTTCAGGCACGTCTCAGACGATAGCTTCCACCACCCCGCTCAATTCCCACCGATCATGGTCACCATAGGCGGCTGGAGGTTGGCCATCCGCGCTTGCAACTCGGCCACGCGCCGGCCCGTAATGTCGAGGGCCTCCTGGGCCAGGCGCAACCGCGCCGCCTCCGGGTCAAACGTCAGAGCCTGTGCCAACTGCGTCTGCACCTCGTCGAGCTGTCTGCGAACGATCTGCAGTTGGGCCTCTTTCTCCGCCTTGTCGATCGCCATCCGGCTCAGTTCCTTGGTGAATTCCTCAAGCTGGCCGCCACCGGCCTGCCGGCTCAGCTCCTCGCGCCGCCGGGCCAGGTCGATCCGGACCCGGGCCGCACTCTCCTCCGCCTGGGCCAGATCCGACGCGGCGATCCGTCCGGCATCCGCAGCTTTCTTGAGATTCGCCAGGTTGATCGCGCTGGTGTGCTGCAAGTTCTCGAGTTCCTGGGTCACACGGTCCTCCGCCAGTTGCTTGCCGGCCATCGCCTGGATCGCCGCGATCTGCTCCTGAATGGCCTTTTGGCGTGCGTTCAGACCCGCCATATCCAGTTCCAGTGCCTGGTTCCGGCGTGTCAGCTCACTCCTTTGCCCGGCCAGGTTCACGGCGTCCGCTTCGACCTTCGGCTGCCCCGCCGCTCCTTGGGGCTGTCCCAGGGTCGCGGTTGTGCCGATAACGATGGCATCGTCTTGGATTCTCCACATCGGCTTGGCAGAACCATTGTAAAGCCCTTTCACCAAGAGATCCAACGCTGTCCCCAACCTTATCTTCGGCGATCCCTCGATGCTGATTGGTGATGCGGGATCAACGGAAAGGTTGGTTTGCACGTCCTTCCACAGAACTACGATGTTCAAGGGCGGCTCGACGGACTTCCTCAAGATCTCGAAAGCCGTTGCGAGCGGCGGTTGACCACTCAACGCAGAGAGGTCTACCTCCATCTCGAGTTGCTTCCTTATTCTTGTCGTGGCGACCGGTATTTCACCGGTCGTGCTATCCAGGCGGCTCTCGATGAATTGGTACTGTGTTTTGGCGTCAACAAGCATCTGCTCGATGTCGGTGCGACAGGATTCATATGCCCCGCGCAGGCTCTCCCGGAGATTCGTGACCACCGCTCGCAGAAACTCGTCTGCTCGTGGCGGCACGTTCCCAGGCATTTCGACGATCAGTTTGACCGTGGTGCTCTGCTCCATACCTTCGCCCTGCTGCGCCGATCCCGGCACCCCGTAGAAGCCCATACCCCCCATGCCGCCCATCATCCCGCCATAGCCGCCCATGCCGCCCATCATTCCGCCGCCCATCCCCATGCCACGATTCCCCATCGACCGCCCAGCCTGCTGCTGCGCCCGCTGGGCCTGTTGAACCACCCGGAGCTGATTCAGCCGCGTGCGATACGCTACATCACTCTCGCCGGGCACCCGGCTCGGAGTTGTCGACGGTTCTTGCGCCGAGAACGCCCCGCCGCCCATACCCATGCCACCCATGCCCATGCCGCCCATGCCCATGCCGCCCATGCCTCCGACGACACCGCCGGTCGCCGTGCTGGATGGGGCCGGGCGTCCTTCGCTCATTCGATCATCGCCCGAGCGGTTTTGCTGACTGGGACCAGAGGCACTGTCCCTCTGCCGTGATTCCCCGGGACCGGCCTCTTTGGCCCCATCTTTCTTCTGTTCGCCTGACACCGACCCCATCTGCTGCGTGTAATCGGCGCCGTAGATCTGCTCCATCGTGCGCATCAATCCCTCGTCGTACCACCCCGTCCCTGTCTGGCGAGAAGACCGTGCTCCTGGCGGCTTTGGAGCCGAGGAGGCATTCAGCCATTCCACCTTAAACAACGGAAGGTTGAAGACTTCCAAGTCGTTGAGGGAGAGCACCTCGCGGCCGGCCTTGACAGCCACTCCCGAGCTCTGCAGCAGGCTCTCGATGTTTTCCAAACTCAGAGGCATGATGGCCGGGTCTACCGTGATCCGCACGATGCAGCTCGCGAAGCGCGTGTTCGATGCCTTGGGCTGGGACGATGGCGCAGATGCGGCCGGTTGATCCTGCCCTGCCGCGAGAAGGCCGCCCAGGGCCAGAGTCAGAAGCATGGCTATGTGTTTCGAGGTTCCCATTTTGGTTCTCCTTTTTGGTTCTCCGACTTGTTGAGGCGCCGTTGTTCAATCTGGGACAGTCGCTCCCGCGCGACATTCGCCCAGCGGTTCGTCGGAAAGAGTTGAATGACTTCTTTGTACGCCGCGACCGCCGATCCCGTCTGGTTCAGTTCCTTGTATAGTTTGTCCGCCTGGTAAACGAGGATGAAGGCCGTCTTGTCGACCTGCCGGTCGATCTCCTTGACCGGGTCGGGAATGCTCGCCAGTTCGGTTTCCAGGGCCGCCAGACGCCGGTCCTGCCGGTCTCTTTCGAGCACCTCCTGCACCAGCTTCAAGGTCGCGTCCGTCCGGGCCTGCAACTGCTCGACCTGTTCCTCCAAGGACGCGATTCGCTGGGGCTGGGGTTGCGGTTCCTCCGTATGCATGGAGAGCGCCGACAATGCCGCGGCGATGGCAAGGACCGCCGCAAGGGAGGTCGGCACCGCGACCCGCACGAGCCGTCTGTGACGGACCTGCCGCCGAATCCCGGCAGTCGTGACGCGGCGGAATGCCGGCTCGACCGCTGCCTCATCGGCCTTCGCAAATAGCTGTTTGATCTGTTCTTCGTTCACAATTACTCCTCGAGCAAGTCACCCAACTGCTCTTTCAGCCGTTTCCTGGCCCGGTTCAGACGGACCTGCAGGGCATTGTCCGTGATTCCCAGGAGTCCGCGGATTTCACTGATTTCCAGCCCCTGCAAATACCTCAAAACGACGATTTCTCGGCACTTTTGCGGCAGCACCTGGACGGCCCGGCGGACCCGGGCCAGCGTCTCCTGGTCCAGCGCCACCTTCTCACCGCTTCGGTCCCGGCCCTCCAAGGCCGCCGCCTCTTCGATTGCCACCGCGCGCAGGCGACGGAGCCGGCGAAACCGGTGACTCCGGCACTTATTGACCGTGATGGTAAAGAGCCACGTCCGCAGGCTGGACGCGCCGCGGAATTTCTTCAGTCCCAAAAACGCCGCGATGAAGACTTCCTGGACGACGTCGTCCACGTCCGCCGGCCAGCCAAGCAAACGGTTGGCCAAGGCCGCCACTTCGGCCTCATGCTGCTCCACGATCGCCTCGAACGCGGAGTCATCTCCCCGGCGAAACCGTTCCACCAGGGCCAGTTCCTCGGTCACCTTCGCCATGGCTGACATATTAGACTCGCCCGCCGCCCCCAGCTTACAGAAAAATGGCGAGCGTGTGCCGAGACTCTGCGACTGATAATGGCCAGCGCCTCTTTCGCCCCGCGGCGCGGTACCGCCTACCGGTGAGACTCCAGAGCCTGCGCCAACTGCTTTTGCACTTCCTCAAGCTGCCGGCGGACGATCCGTTGTTGGGCCTCTTTCCCCGCCTTATCCACCGTGAGACGGCTCAGTTGTTTCGTGAATTCGTCAAGCTGCGCACCGCCGGCCGACTGCTTGCTCCCGTCGTCTCGCATTAGCGTGATCTGCTCTTGCAGAGCCTTTCGCCGTGCGTCAATGCCCGCCAGGTCCAGTTCCAGAACCTGTGCCCTGCGGGCCAGTTCGCTCTTTTGTCCACCCAGGTTCACCGCCTCCGCGTCCGTGTGTGGGGCTGCCGGCGCTATCTGCGCCAACTGTTTTTGCACTTCCTCAAGCTGCCTGCGGACGATGCGTTGTTGGGCCTCTTTCTCCGCCTTATCAACTGCCAGACGGCTCAGTTCCTTCGTGAATTCCTCAAGCTGCCCACCGCCGGCCAACCGCTTGCCGGCGTCGCCCCGGATTAGAGCGATCTGCTCTTGCAGGGCCTTTCGCCGTGCGTCGATGCCCGCCAGGTCCAGTTCCAGACCCTGTGCCCTGCGGGCCAGTTCGCTCTTTTGTCCACCCAGGTTCACCGCCTCCGCGTCCGTGTGTGGGGCTGCCGGCGCTATCTGCGTCAACTGCTTCTGCACTTCCTCAAACTGCTTGCGGACGATCTGCAGTTGGGCCTCTTTGCCGGCCTTGTCGACAGCCAGACGGCTCAGTTCTTTCGTGAATTCTTCAAGCTGCCCGCCGTCGGCCGACTGTCTGCTCGCGTCGTCTCGCATTTGGGCGACCTGCTCTTGCAGAGCTTTTCGCCGTGCGTCAATGCCCGCCAGGTCCAGTTCCAGGACCTGTGCCTTGCGGGCCAACTCGCTCTTTTGTCCACCCAGGTTCACCGCCTCCGCGTCCGTGCCCGGTTGGCCTCCTGATGCCCCCTGCTCGCTCGTCTGTGAAGACGGGACCTGCTGGTCTTTCCCTGCCAGCGTAATGCCAGCCAGGATGACAGTTAAAAGGACGGCTACGTGTTTCGAAGTTCCCATTTCGATTCTCCTCTTTCGCGACCGAACTTGTGGAGTCATCTTCCCGGCGAAACCGTTCCACCAGGACCGGTTCCTGGGTCACCTGCGCCGTGACGGACATATTAGACTCGCCCCAGGCCCCCTGACTTACAGAAAAATGCCGCCCCATGAGAAATAAGGTCTGTCTTCCTCTTCGCAAGCGAGCACAGTACAATCCGGGAAACGGTTCGAGATCGACATTGTCGCGGAGTCGCTCCATGCGTTCTGACGTCACTCGCAGAGGTTTCTTGAAGTGTTCCGCGGTGGGAGCGGCGGTAGCCGTAGGGTGGGGCTTGCCCCACCAGAAATGTCGCGGTGGGGCAAGCCCCACCCTACCTGACGGACGGCAAAAGCGTCCCAACATCGTCATGTACATCTCGGACGACCACGGCATCGACTTCGTGGGATGCTACGGGAATGGGGATGTCCGGACGCCGAACATCGACGCACTGGCAAAGGAAGGGACGCGGTTCACCCGCATGTTCGCGGCGTCGCCGACGTGTGCGCCTTCGCGCTCCGCCTTGTACACGGGGCTGTATCCGGCCCACAACGGCTGCATGGGCAATCACACGACCTGCCGGCCGGACATCACGGCGTTGCCCACCTACCTGAGGCGGCTGGGTTACCGGGTAGTGCTGGCGCACAAGGCCCACACCATCCCCAAGGAGGTCTTCAGCTTCGAGCACATCCCGGCCGCATTACCGAAGAACCCGGCGATTCCCCGGACCTATCGCATGGAAGGCCTGAACACAAAAGCCATTGATGCCCTTCTGGCGGAGCACGCCAAGGCCAGGCGGGACACGCCGCTGTGCCTGATCGTGGCCGATAGCAGTCCGCACGTGGTATGGGAGCCGAATAAGGACTTCGATCCCGCCCGACTGAAGCTGCCCCCCTTCTTCATTGACACCGACCTCACCCGTCGGGCCCTCGCCAATTACTACCAGGACATCGCGCCGCTGGACGGTCGCGTCGGCGAGGTCCGGGCGATGCTCAAGAAGCACGGCTTCGAGGACAACACCCTCTTCATTTACACAACCGACCAAGGCTCCGAATGGCCACACGCAAAATGGACGCTCTACGACGCCGGGCTGCACGTGCCCTTCCTCGCCGTCTGGCCCGGCGTGACCAAATCCGCCGCGGTCTGTGACGCCCTGATCTCATTCATCGATATCACCCCGACCTTCATCGACATCGCCGGGGGCGACCCGCCGCAGGGCCTGGATGGCCGGAGCTTCCGCGCTGTGCTGGCGGGCAAGGAGAAATCCTTCCGGGACACCATTTACGCGAGCCACACGCGGGACGGCGACATGAACATCTTCCCGCAGCGCTGCGTCCGGGACACCCGCTACAAATACATCCTGAACCTCACGCCCGAAAGCACCTGGACCACGCACTGGACCAAAGTCTCCGGGATTCGAGAGAGCCACAAAGAGGTCTGGGACACCTGGGTCGAGAAAGCCAAGACCGACCCCCACGCGGCTAAAATCGTCCAACTCAACGAACACCACCCGCAGGAAGAGTTGTACGACACGCAGGTGGACCCATACGAGTTCAACAACCTCGCCAACGATCCCGCCGCCGAGCCGACTCTGCTCCGGATGCGCCGACAGTTGGCGCAATGGCTGGCCGAACAGGGAGAAACTATGCCCGGCTCTGCAAGCCCTCGTTCGTAGTGATGCCGTAAGGCGCTTCTTCGATGCCCTCACGGGCACACTAACTGGGACATGGCCGCGCAAGCATGGCGACGGCGCCCAGCCCAGTAAGCCTGCTACCTCGGAATGTGAGAAACTGATAACCTGATCAGTGTGAAAACCGGCTATGCTACGGAATCGGACACCTGAGGAAGAGCGGCATCTATGGAAGGTCCAAGCCCACGAGCGACGCAGCTCCCTTAAGAAGTTGATATGCCTGAGGTGCCGCCGCAAGTGCTTGAACTGTTACTGCTATACCCAGAAGTGCCCCGCGAATCTTGTGCACGTTAGGTTTGGCTCGGTCCACTTCCCGCTCTGCATCATCAATCAGTTCAAGAGTCTGAGTCCTCTGATCCGCGCCAAGAGAACTCGACTGTTCGATCACAAACCGCGCAGATTCGATCGCCCTCTTGATTTCCTTCAGTTCCTCATTTCCCAGGCTCACTGAAAGGGAGGCTGATGAGGCGGGACCCGTCTGGACGATGCCATAGCTCTGGTATATGTTCACAACGTTCGTGGGCATTGGAGGATGCAGCGACGCCCCCAGAAGAGCGTAGTCGACTTCAGTGGACGTTCGCCGAATCGCGGCATCTCGTAGTTCTGCGATGGACTTGGGCATGGAGGGACTACCAGCAATCATCTTGGCATCGTCATAGTACTTGCGTAGGTCAGAGGACCCATCGTCGAGCAGATGGCATAACCGATCTTTGACCTCGGAAGCCAAGCCCTTGTCAAGCGAAGTCCCGCTTGCACTAAGCGCGCGTGCAAAAGCCCCCCAGATCAAGGCAGAGCGCACTCTGAACTCGCCTCCGATCATCTGGAAAGTAAGATAAACCACTCCCCCCGAACTCGCGCTATCCATTGCAGCCGCACGCTCACGGATTTGGGTCAATTCACGAGCAAAGACTTCATGGCGGTCCTGCATTTCTTCTGAGACGCGGTTCTCGACTATACGAAGAACGTCTGGGTCTATCATGTGCCGCACCTCTCCAAAAGCGCAGTCCGAAGTCAGGGATCTCCTCAACCTCGGCATAGCAAGTCTATCACTCCTTGCCCAATCCCGACTTGGTCAGGACTGCGACGAACCCGCCGTAGGGCTGCAGGCGGACCTCCAGATGATCCTGCGCCGTCACGGCCTGAGTCTCACTGACGAAGGTGCGTGGGGTCTTGCCGTCCTCGATCACCGTCATGGTGCAGCGGCTCTGGCCCAGAAAGGATAGGGCCACATCCACATCGCGGCCTGCATTTTCGCCGTTGAGGCCGCCGAGGTACCACTGGTTGCCGCTGCGGCGGGCCAGCACGACGAATTGGCCCGGCTCGCCCGCGAGGAAACGTGTCTCATCCCAGACGACCGGGGCATGCTGCAGGAAGGTCTTCGGGGCTTCGGGCAGGTCGAGATACTGCTTGACGCCATCGGCGAAGTGGAGCCAGCCGGACTCGATGACAATCGGCAGGGCCAGTTCGTGGGCATAGGTCGTCAGGTGCTTGTAGACGTTGTCCGCGAACATCACGGGCGTGTAGTCCATCGGCCCGACGGCATTGCGCGTGAACGGCAGGATGACGTTGTGGATCGGGGCCTCGGTCGTGAACTGCTTGTCGAAGCTGTAGCACTCCTCGCCCCGGACCGCCTCCATGCTCATCAGGTGCGGATAAGTCCGCGACCAGCCGCGCGGCAGCGTGCAGCCGTGGAAATTGACCATGATCTGGGCCTCGGCCGCATCCTTGAGAATGTCCTGGTAGAGCTGGATGATGTTCTGCTTGTCGCTCTGGAAGAAATCGACCTTGACGCCCTTGACGCCCCACTTCTTCAGGAGCCGGAACTCCTCGCGCCGGATGTCCCGGTCGTCCATCAGGCCGCGTGGCTTCTCGGAGACGGAGTTGTGCGGCCCGCCGGAGTTGTACCAAAACAGCAGGCCCACGCCCTTGCTCTTGGCATAGGCGAGCAGGTCGTGGATCGTGCCGTTTTTCATCTGGGTCCAGTTGGCATCGACGAGCGAGTACTCCCAGCCCATCTGGGCGGCCAGATCGACCCAGGCCTTGAGCTTGGTGCAGTCCTGGGGACTATCGTGATCGAACAGCCAACTCCAGGAGGCCCGTCCCGGCTTGATCCAGCTCGTGTCCTTCACGACCGACGCCGGACTGACATCCATCACGAGAGTGGATTCGACGATATCCCCGACTGAATCGCCGACCACGATGACCCGCCAGGGCGTGGCCCAGGGCAACATCCACGAAGGCTCGACCCGGCCCACGTGATTGCCCTCGGCCTCGTCCGGGAATTGAATACGATAGACACCGTCGGAAGCCTTTGGCGCCAGATGGCAGCCGCAGTAGGAGGTGTCCAGGCCCGCCTCGGTCAGCAAAGCCCAGCGGCTGCGATCGCCGGTGCAAAAGAGCACCGGAAACGCCCAGCCTGACTCCAAGGGCGAGGCGGTCCCGGCGGCGACACCATTGACGAAATAGGTTTCGTACGCGGGCGTGTATTTCGAGGGTTTGTCATAGGGATGGGCCCACATCTTGCCATCCTGTGGCAGACGAAAGCCGGTCGATTCGCTCGTCACGATGTGCTTCTCGCCGCTGGACTCGGGGAAATGATATCGAAAAGCGATGCCGTCGTTGTAGGCCCGAACAATAAGCTCCAGCCTGGCGCCGCGGGAGTTCTCGAACCCCAGCGGCACCTCGTTGGCGTGGTCGCGGCAAAGGCGGCGTTTGCCGGTCAGCATCGTGTAGGTTTCGTCGATGGTCTTCGCAGGCCCGGCCCGGATGAACTTCAGGTCGTCCACGAACGCCTGGTCCTTGCGGGTGATGCCGAGCGACACGAAAGGCACCACCACTTTTCGGTCGTACTCGACCTCGGCGTACAGCCGCACCTTGCCGCCCCAATCGCCGGACATTCCCGGAGGAACGGTGTCAGCGAGCCTGACCCGGATGAGGGCGAGACCATCCGGCGATTTGACCTCGAGAGCGGCCTGACTCAGGCCCGTTTGCGCGATGCCGAGGGTCACAAGAACCACAACTGCCGCCTTCTTCACAGTATCCAGTACCATCTCATGCCTCCTTAGGGTGTGCCGCTCCGAGAGGCACACCAGGGACAACAAGGCTCAACCAAGCCCTGCCTGGTTGCAGGAGGTCATTAGACCCGATCCAGGGGTCATTGGCTACCGGAAATCTGCGCGGTCCCAAGGCACGAGGCGGTGGCCCGCAGGCTGGGCCACCAGCCGGACGGGCTCGAAGAAGAATTCGACCTACCGACCGGCCCTCGGCCATTGAGGCA
>Ga0315289_10014512_pt1 | contig 10996 bp, 11 predicted proteins | sample YL17G11_40_MG_FD_203452 | JGI IMG/M metagenome (GOLD analysis project Ga0315289, IMG submission 203452) | Sediment microbial communities from Yellowstone Lake, YNP, Wyoming, USA - YL17G11_40 | ecosystem: Environmental > Aquatic > Freshwater > Lake > Sediment | place: USA: Wyoming | collected...
AGGAATGATTTCAAATTTTTTCTGGAAGCGCAGCGCTACTCCCTGTCTTTTCCCCTTCTTATCCCCTTCTTCGAGACGAACGGTAAGTCCCCCAAGACAAAGCTTCAATTTTTCGCCGCGGGTCAGTTCGCTGGGCAAATCAATCATCAGATTGAGCTTGGATCCAATGATAACTCCTGAGTCAAGGCAGAAATAGACTCCTTTGGCACTTATATTTTCAATGGTTGTGTCCTCTTGGAATTTTTTTCCGTCGGGAAGCTTTCCCTCAATTTTTGCCAGAAGCGGCAGCTCAAGACGCCACTCTTTCCGACGATTGATTTTGGAATCGGAAGAGCTCGATTCTTTTCCGGATATTTTTTTAGGAGGTTTTCTCTTTGACACCATCTTTTTTGTCATGGATGACCTCTCGATTGTGATCCCCGATGAATTAAAACAGGGCAGAATTTATAGCATACAGTGCGAGCTGGAGCCGGCTATGGGTGTTGAGCTTGGCATAGATGCTTTTGATATGAGATCGGACTGTATTCTTGCTTATGAAGAGAGCTCCAGCAATTTCGTCATTGCTTTTGCCTTGACCGATAAGTCTTAGGACTTGAAATTCTGTAGGAGTGAGCTGATCAAGTGTCTTTTCCTTAAGGTCCCTTCCGACAACAGAGATAATTCTGTCCATGATACTGCTCATCTTATCGCGGGGAAGCCAGATTTCTCCTTTATTAACTATTCTCACGGCATCTGACAGTTGTTCGGAAGGGTCATTCAAATCAAAGTAGCCTCTCACGCCTGCGTTCATCAAGCTGACCACTTCTTCATGGGAGGGGATATTCCCCAGAAGCAACAGCCTGGATTTGGCTTGGGCACTTGAAATCTCGATGACAGCCTTACAGATTTCCCGGAGATTGGGCAGGGGTTCGGAATTTGTGAAAAGGATGACATTGGGCTTGAGATTTTTTATGGATTCCAAGAATGCATCGATTGTGCTCTTCTCGATGTTGACGATTTCTAACTCAGAAGCACTCTCAAAAGTTTTCAAGATTCCATGAAGGATTAAATCCGAGGTGCAATAGACAAGGACGCTTGTTTTTTTCACTTCTGGGGGATGAGTGACTTTGCTTGGAGCAGGCTCTTTTTTTTCGGATTTTTTTGGGGCTTTGGATTTTTTCATATTTTTTAAGTGTATGTTATTAAATCAATAGCTGGTTGTCAAGAAAAATGATGAAGTCAATGATATCAGGGTGGATGCTTCGAAAACACGCAGGCTTTGCCCCAGCGAGGCAAAGCCTGCTCGGTTTCAGGCTTCGCTCTCCTCTCCCTTCGGTCGAGGAACCATGCCCGCTCAGCCTTCAAACGGTTTTCTCAGCATCCATCCTGATATCATCTCCCTCGTAAAATAGAAATGCTTCTGATTAAATATTTTTGAGGATTTAAGATAGGATTTAAGATAGGGAGTTTAAGCTTTATTTTGAAGGATGGAACGTATGCGGTAGCTCTTTTCCAGCCGGATAAACACGAGTTGTTTTTTCTTGCTATTTTGTTCAGCCTTGATGAAGGTTACCTTTCCCGATGTTTCAAGCTTTAGATTGTTTTCCAGAAAATAAGTTCTGGGAACATCCACAAACAGATTCAATCTCGAACCGACCATCACTTTCGAGTTGAGCTGGAAGATGGCTTCCTGGGAGCTGATGGAGACAAGCTGAGTGTATTCTTTAATTTCCTTTCCTGCGGCGTCGAGTCCAGCAACCAGAATTGGAAGAGGGAGCTCAAAACTTCGCTCCCTCTTCTCAACTCTTGGAACGCCTTGGAAGGAGGACTTATCGTCTATTCTTATGGAGTTCATTTTTGAGAATAAAATCTTGCCACAGGCTTAGGAATCTATCAATCGCTCTTAAGGATGATTTGTTGGGTGATTTTTTTTTGTTTTTTCTCATCGAAAGAGGTTATACCCGTGGCTAATTGTTTTTGGTCTTTTTTCTAGCATTCGGCCGGTTTTAAAAGAGAACTCCATTCATTTTCTATCTTTTTGATTTTATTGAAGTTATAAATAGAGTGAGCGGCAGAAGCTGGTCTTCCTTTGAGTTTAAGGGATGGATGAGAAATAATCATCGGTAAAAGTCCCATCACTTTTGGCGACGAGCGGGGATGCGAAAAATTCTCATAATTTAAAACTTTTTTAATTGGGAGAAGAATAGACCAGGTCAGGTATTGGAAAATTCCGTCCCAGAGTCCACTTTTCTTGACAAAAAAAAGGGCCGTGGATAGAATGACCGAGAACTTTAAGAGTGGAGAAATCATTGAACAAGGATGAGCGCTTTGTGAAGCAAATCACTCTCAAGAGTGAAGACTTCTCAAGATGGTATGTGGAGATTATTCAAAAGGCAGAACTGGCTGACTACGCGCCAATCAAGGGGATGATGGTCATCAGGCCGTATGGATTTGCCATTTGGGAGAACGTGCAGAGCTTGATTGACAAAAGAATAAAAGAAACCGGTCATTCGAACGCCTATTTTCCGCTCTTCATCCCCGAAAGCTTTCTTAGAAAAGAAGCAGAACATCTGGAAGGATTTGCGCCGGAAGTCGCCTGGGTCACGCATGGGGGGAAGGAAGAGTTAGAGGAAAGACTGGCCGTGCGGCCCACTTCAGAAGCCATCATCGGCAATATGTATGCGAAATGGATCAAGTCGTGGAGGGATCTGCCGCTGTTGATTAATCAGTGGGCCAATATTGTTCGCTGGGAAAAAGTGACGCGGCTTTTTTTGAGGACGACCGAGTTTTTGTGGCAAGAAGGCCACACGGCTCATGAAACGCTCGAAGAAGCACAGAAAGAGACATTGATGATTCTTTCTCTTTACAAAGAATCCATGGAAACGGACCTGGCCATCCCGGTGATATCGGGAAAAAAATCAGAAAAGGAAAGATTTGCCGGAGCATTGGAAACTTATGCTGTCGAAGCTTTGATGTCAGACGGAAAAGCCCTCCAGATGGGAACGTCCCATAATCTTGGCCAGAATTTTTCTAAGGTCTTTAACATCAGGTTTGAGGACCGGAGCCAGAATCTTCAATATGTCTGGCAGACATCTTGGGGGGTATCCACTCGCTTGATTGGAGCTTTGGTCATGGCCCATGGCGACGACTCTGGGCTAAAACTCCCTCCCCGGGTCGCTCCTATCCAGGCCGTCATTGTCCCTATTTCAATCGGAAAATGGAAAGAAAATGTTCTTCCCGTAGCTCAAAAAATAGAAGCTGAATTGAAGGGAGAAGGGTTGAGAGTTAAACTGGACTCAAGAGAAGAGTATACCCCGGGTTGGAAATTCTCGGAATGGGAGATGAGAGGAGTGCCCCTGAGGGTTGAGATTGGTCCAAAAGATATAGAGAAGAAGCAGGTTATTGCTGTCCGGCGCGATACAGGAAAAAAAGAGCCGATATCTCTCGCCTCGTTGAGCACAAGACTGCCTGAAATCCTTGATGAGGTCCAGAAGAATATGTTCGAGCAGGCTCTAAAGTTTCAGCAGGAAAACACACACGATGTCCAAAACTATGCTGATTTCAAGGCGATAATGGAGCAAAAGAGAGGATTCATAAAGGCTCTCTGGTGTGGAAGAAGCGATTGCGAAGAAAAAATAAAAGATGAGACAATGGCCACCATCCGGGTTATCCCTCTCGAACAAGATAAGAAAGCGAGCAAAGGAAAGTGTGTGCTCTGTCAGAACAAAGCGGAAACAATTGTCGTTTTTGCCAAGGCTTATTAATTCTTTTTTAGGGATATTTTGTTTGAAGCTCTTTCGGGGCAAAGGCATAAAAAAAAGCAGCAAGATGAGTCAGAATTTTGAGCAAGAAAGGGAAGGGATGGTTCAAACACAGATTGAAGCCAGAGGAGTGAGGGACGAAAAAGTGCTCAAAGCCATGAGAGAGGTCCCCCGCCATCTTTTTGTTCCAGAGAATATGAAGGTATATGCCTATCAGGACGAGCCTCTTCCTATCGGCAAGGGACAGACTATCTCTCAGCCCTATATTGTGGCTTACATGACAGAGGTCCTTCGTCTGAAGGGTGACGAAAGGGCCTTGGAAGTGGGAACTGGTTCAGGCTACCAAGCAGCCATCTTGGCCAGCATTGTCAAGGAAGTTTTCACGATTGATATTGTGGAGAGTCTCTCTTTGGGCGCCCAGAAAGTATTGTCAAGCTTGGGATATAAGAATATATATTTTGAAGTTGGAGATGGAACTTTGGGCTGGAAAGAGCATGCTCCTTACGATGTGATCATGGTTACCGCAGCCCCGGACACGGTGCCCCAGGCTTTAAAGGAGCAGTTAAATGTTTCAGGGAGGATGGTCATTCCTGTGGGCGCAACATTTCAGGAATTGGTCCTGGTCATAAGAGAGAGGAAAAAATTCAAGGAAAAGAAGCTTCTCCCTGTCCGGTTTGTCCCTTTGGTTTCGATCCATTGATGGCTCGGGCAGAATGGTTCGAAGGCACGTCGCTTTTGACCCAGCGACTACTCGGAGGGGGAACAGCTTCGCTTTCCCCCTTCCGACGGTCGCCCCGATTCCATCGGGGCTCCCTGCCTCCCCTTCTCGGGCTTGCGCCCTGCGACCAAGGGGACACACCCCCTCGGCTCCCCCAACTAATTTGTGGCAGGCCACAAATCAGCAAAAGCGGCTCGGTTCCAGGCTTCGCTCATACAAAATGGGGACTGTCCCTTTTCTCAAGAGGGACAGTCCCCATTTTGCATACCATGCCCGCTCATCCTTACACACGGCCTTCTCATCATTCTGCCTTCGCCAAGTATTAAATATGCAAAGTATAAAAAAAGAAGATAGACACTGATATGTGTGTTTTCAAAATAACCAGACTGATCAGTAACCTTGTGTTTCATAAAAGAGTAAATTATGCTTAGGATGATGCTTGAAAAGGTTTTAAAATTGAGAAATTTTCATAATTTAAAAAAGCTTTTATTCTCTTTCATCTTAATTTTTATCTTTTCTCCTGCCTTTGCCTCATCCGGTAGAGAATTTGTCAAGGTTTTTCTTCCCAACGGAGTTTCGATCACTGCCGAGCTGGCAGTCACTGACGAAGAAAGGCAGCAGGGCCTGATGCACCGAGAGAAGATTGATTCGGACCAAGGCATGCTCTTCGTTTTTGAAGAAGAGGACAAGTATTCTTTCTGGATGAAAAACATGAAATTTTCCATTGATATCCTCTGGCTGGACCGGGATAAGAGGATTGTCCATATCGAACGAAAACTTCCTCCTTGCAAAAGTCTTCCCTGCCCATCCTATTCGCCTTTGATTCCTGCCATGTATGTCTTGGAATTGAAAGCAGGGGGCGCGGATGAGAATCACTTGAAATTGTATGACAAACTTGAGTTTATTCTTCCTCAGAAGAATCGATAAAAAACAGAGTTTTTGACTTTTCAGAAGAAAGGTCATCAGAGTCGTGGCCAAGTCACTCTTAAAAAAGAAAAAAGGAGGTTTGACATCGGAAAGAAATTTTTAGAGTTGGTAAGAGCGAAAGTGCTCCTTTGCGATGGCGCCATGGGAACAATGCTCTACAACAAAGGAATTTATCTCAATCTCTGCTTCGATGAGCTTAACCTCACTAACCCAGAGATTGTGAAAGAAGTTCACAGGGATTATATCCGGAGTGGAGTGGACATCGTCGAGACAAACACTTTTGGCGCCAACCGTTATAAATTAAAGAAGTTTGGACTGGAGGGAAAAGTCCGGGACATAAACCGTGCTGGAGCTCTTATTGCCAGAGAAGAGGCGGGTGAGGAAATTTTTGTGGCTGGCTCTATCGGACCTTTAGGATTGAAGATTGAACCTTGGGGACCAACCTCGATTAAAGAGGCAGAAGAAGCCTTTCGAGAGCAGGCACAAGCTCTGCTCGAAGGCGGGGTCGACCTCTTTATTTTAGAGACCTTTTCTGACCTCAACGAGATCCATCAAGCGATAAAGGCGGTCCAGAGCCTTGGCAAGGGTCTAGCATTCATTGCCGAGATGACCATTGAAGAGAGCGGGAACAGCCTCTACGGGACAACTCCAGAAGTCTTCACCAAAAAGCTTGAAGAATGGAAAGCCCCGGTTGTCGGCGTTAACTGCAGCGTGGGGCCGGCCCATATGCTTCAGTGCATCGAAAAGATGGCTCAAGTGACCTCGCTTCCGCTTTCAGCCATGCCCAATGCAGGGATTCCCAGGGAAGTGGAGGGAAGAAATATCTACCTTTGCTCTCCTGAGTACATGGCAGAATACGCCAAGCGCTTTATTTTAAGCGGAGTTAAAGTTGTCGGCGGATGCTGTGGAACCACTCCTGCTCACATTAAGGCTATTAGAAGTGCCATAAAAGCCTTGCAGCCTCCGCGAAGAGAGAGGATTCAGGTCATTCTTCCCGAAATGGAGAAAGAAGAAAAGAAGGGAATCAAACAGAGGGATAAATCGAGAATGGCTCGGAAGCTGGCTGATAAAGAGTTTGTGAAAAGCGTTGAGATACTTCCTCCGAGGGGGCATGACCCTTCAAAGACGATTGAAATCGCTTCCAGGCTTGAGCGAGAAGGAATTGACTGCGTCAACATCCCTGACGGTCCCCGGGCCAGTGCCCGGATGAGTCCCATAGCTTTGGCTTTTATCCTTATCTCTAAAGTCAAAATTGAACCGATTCTTCATTATACATGCCGGGACAGGAATCTCCTGGGCATGCAATCCGACCTTCTTGGCATGTATGCTCAAGGGATAAAAAATATCCTGGTCATAACCGGAGACCCTCCCAAGCTTGGCGATTATCCGGATGCCACCGCAGTTTTTGATGTGGATTCAATCGGACTGACGAATGTCGTCAGCTCTTTGAACAGGGCTATCGATATCGGAGGCAGGAGATTGCCCGAGCCGACTGGGTTTCATATCGGGGTCGGAGTCAATCCCGGAGCCACGAACCTTGATTATGAAATCTCCCGCTTCGAGCGGAAAGTTGAGGCAGGAGCCGAGTTTGCCATCACCCAGCCTGTTTTCGATGTCAGAATCCTGGAAAATTTCTTGAAGAAAATTGTGCATTGCCGCATTCCTATACTCGCCGGTCTATGGCCGCTTTCAAGCCTTAGAAACGCAGAGTTCATGCATAACGAAGTTCCTGGAGCATCGGTCCCTGACGAAGTCATGAAGAGAATGAGAAATGCCCAGGAGATTGGCGCAGAAAGGGCAAGAGAGGAAGGAATGGCCATTGCCCGGGAGGCTCTGGCGGCAATAAAAGATATGGTGGAAGGCGTCCAGATCAGCCCGCCTCTGGGCAAATATGAGCTGGCATTAGAGGTTCTAAAGATTCTTTAGGAAAAGGGGACAGTCCCCATTTTGATATTTTCTTCCTAATGAGAAATCGGCTGCGACATAAAAAGCGTCAAAATGGGGACTGTCCCCTTTTTTGAAGTTGATTTTCATATTCATTTATATATAGCTGAATGCCGCTCTGTTTTTTTATCTCAGTGAACACGGTGATTAATGAGTTCTGGAGGTCGAAAGAAGATTTTCTTAGAGGCCAGTTGCTCTCTTTTTCAACAATCTCTCGAGCTCAAGGGCAGCATTCTGAGAGGCAATCTTTTCGCCGAGAAGCCCTTTTATCCTTCTGAAATGACTTTTCATCTCTGAGCTCAGCTCTTCATGGTTCAATATCTTTTTCGTTTCAGCAAAAATGTTCTCTGCGGAGAAGTTTCTCTGGATGAGCTCAGGGATGATTTTCTCTGCAGCGAGGATGTTGACGATGCTGAAGTTTTCAATCTTGGCCAGTCTGGCCAGCTTGTAGCCGAAGAAATAGGTGAGGGGAGAGATACGATAAAAAGAGATGAGTGGAGCCTCCAAGAGGGCTGCTTCCAGGTTGGCCGTGCCGCAGGCAGAGAGAACGAGGTCGCTGGAAGCCATGGCTTCATAGTGGTCTTCTGAGAGGATTTTTATCTCTTTAAGCTCGGCCGGGATAAAACTTAAAAGGAAATCTTTCTCAAGACTCTCGGCCAGAAGGAGAATGAATTGAGCATCCCACTCGCCCCTGATGAGCTGAATCGCTCGAGTAAGGATTGGCATGTGAAACTTTATTTCGCTTTTCCTGCTTCCCGGGAGGAGAGAGATGAGCTTTTTTTGAGGGTCTAGTCCGCACTTCTTCTTGAATTCCTCTTTTGAAAAGGAGATTTTGACTCTTTCTTTGAGGGGATGTCCGACATAAACTGCTGGAATCCCGTGCTCTTCATAAATCTTCTCCTCGAAAGGAAAGATGAGCATCATGCGGCTGATTGTTTTCTTTATTGTTCGAAGCCTTCCCTCTCTCCAGGCCCAGACAGTGGGGCTTATGTAGTAGAGGACAGGAATCGAGAGACGTTTGAGCTTTTTGGCCAGACGGAGGTTAAAGTCAGGCGAATCGATGAGGACAGCGGCCGATGGCTTTCGAAGCTTTACCTCTCTTTTTATTCGGTCGAAAATTTTCTTGATACGAGGAAGATGGGAGATAACCTCGAAGACTCCAACAACTGCCAGCTTTTCAATCGAAAAAACAAGCTCCACTTCTTCTTCGGCCATCTGCTTTCCGCCGATTCCAAAAAAGGAGTAAGAGGGGTCGAGCTTTCTAAACTCCCGGACAAGAGAAGCCCCGTACTTTTCTCCTGAATTTTCCCCGGCAACAATCAGGATGGAGCCTTTCAATCCTTTTCGCTCTCTCCGTAATGGACGATCTCAGGCATTTTCTTGGGGTCTTGACCGTAGAAGAAGAGCCATTTGTCGTAGGATTCCTGTTCAAGATAAATTTTTATCGATTTCTTCTTGGAGGAGCTGACCACTCCAATAATCTGAGGATTATCTACAGATTTAAGAAGATTATAAGGAACAACCATGACTTTCTGAGCAGAGTCTGTTCTTTTTGCAGAGACTCTGGCATAAGGAAGGATGAGATTCCATTCTCCATGGTCGGTCATCGGGTCTTTGTAGAGCTTGCGGATGCATTTCTCTTTGAGCAACTCATCAAGAGTTTTGGGAAAAGCGCCAGGCTTTTTCATCTGGAGTATTCGGATGGCTTCAGCGTATTCGTTTCCCCTGAAGATCAACTCTTCTTCTTTTTCACGCTGAATTTCGGTTTGCCAGACAGGCACGGCAATAAGGAGCCCGATGCTCAATACAGAAATGGCGATCATGAGCATAATCAGCATGTATCCTTCTTTTTTCATCATCAACTCCGAGGCCAAAAGCCGAATCAGAAAATCACCAGGTGTTATAGGCCGTTCCGTCAAGAGCGGTCTTGTCCGAGCCAGAGGAGATGTCCACTATTCCTGGCTCGAGCGCCAAGGTCAGGTCATCCTCGGTTTGAGTCTCCCAGACCACAACCCAGGTTTCCGAGGATTTGGTGATCGGATCGATAGGTATGCTTCTCAGGTATTGTGCGTCGACAAGGGTCTGGAGAGAGGGCGGGTATTTCCCTTTGTCCGAGTAATATTGGTTGATCAACTTTCTCAACTGAAAGAGGTCCTCCTTTAAAACAGCTTCTTTTGCCCTTATCGGGGCTGACTTGTAATAAGGAATGGCCAGGCCCAGCAGGATTCCTATCAGGGCCATGACAAGAAGGATTTCAAGAAGTGTAAAGCCTCTTTTCTTTTGAATGAGAGATTTCTTATCCATTTCCTCACCAATCCTTGTATTTGGTCCCGTCAAGGGCAGTGGCCTGGCTCTTGGTGTAGATATCATAGACATTTTCTCTACCCCAACTGTCAGAGTCAGGGTCGTCTTGATAAGACCTTAATCCCCATTCATTAGAATTGGTCATGGGGTCAATGGGGATTCGCCTCAGGAATTTGACAATCTTTTTTTCCGATTTTTCCCCTTCTTGTTCCCCTTTGAGCTCCACACCTTTAACCAGGGTTTCTAAATCCGGAGGATATCCCTCACTTTCACCTTCAACTTCTATTTTTTTTTCATCGGCAAGCTTCTTGTAGGCGTCGATGGCCTCTCTGATTATCCTTAAGTTTCTTCTCAGGTCTATCTCTCTTTCCCTTTTTATGGCCGTCTTGGCCAGGGGTATGACGGCTGCAGCCAGGATAGCCAGGATAGTCATGGTTACCAGCATCTCGATAAGAGTAAACCCTTTTCTTCGAGTCAAATGCTTGGTCATTTTCCCTTGCTAAAATTTATCCGTGCGATATTGTCTCTTGGGGGTTGAGAATTTTTTTTCATTCGATGAGGGAGAGCCATAAGGACGCTGGGAATCCTGCTCCAGGACTTTTTTGCTTAGCTTGATCTTGTTATCCTCGTCAATGGCCAAAACTTTAACTCGCACTGCCTGCCCCAACTTGAGAACATCCCGGACATGCCTAATCCGGTAAGGAGCGATCTCTGAGACATGGAGCAGGCCAACGAGGTTGGGGAGAATCTCGACAAAGGCTCCATATTCCTCGATGCGGACGACTTTGCCTTCGTAGATTTTGCCGACTTCAGCCTCGGCCGTGATTTCCCTTATCATCTCCAGAGCTTTTTCCGCGGATTCGGTGTTCGAGGCGGCTATGGTTATTTTTCCACTTTCTTCAATCTCTATCTTGCTGTTGGTCTGGGAGATAATTTTCTTGATGATCTTTCCTGCCGGCCCGATGCAATCAGCGACTTTTTCGGGGTTAATCATCAGGGTTATGATTCGAGGAGCATAGGGAGAAATATCCAGCCTTGGCCCTGGAATCGCCTCTCTCATCTTGGCCAGAACCTTTGCCCTGGCGTCCTTAGCTTTAAGCAGACCTTCTTTGAAGATCTCGAGAGGAATAGAAGGAATCTTTAAATCCATCTGGATGGCCGTGACTCCTTTATCAGTTCCCGCCACTTTGAGGTCCATGTCCCCGAAATGGTCTTCGTAGCCAGCGATGTCAGTGAGCAAAATATAACGGCCATTTTCTTTGATGAGTCCAATGGCGATGCCGGCGATGATCATTGACAGAGGAACGCCGGCATCCATCAGAGAAAGGACGCCTCCGCAGACAGAGGCCATCGATGAAGAGCC
>Ga0315289_10014513_pt1 | contig 10995 bp, 7 predicted proteins | sample YL17G11_40_MG_FD_203452 | JGI IMG/M metagenome (GOLD analysis project Ga0315289, IMG submission 203452) | Sediment microbial communities from Yellowstone Lake, YNP, Wyoming, USA - YL17G11_40 | ecosystem: Environmental > Aquatic > Freshwater > Lake > Sediment | place: USA: Wyoming | collected...
TATTTCTGGCAGCCTTCTTCTCCTTCGTTCTAGTTTTCGAGCGCCTACCGACGAAGACCCTTGCCATCGTCTTGGCTCTCGGGATAATCATTGCATACCTTGGCAACCTTCTCAGAATGGTTATTATCGGCATCGTGGGATACTACAAAGGACTGGATGCGCTGCTGTGGGCGCATGAGAATGTTGGTTGGATGATTTTCCTCGCTTGGTCCGCCCTCTTCTGGTACTTCCTCCTCGGTTACGCGTCCAGACACTCGTCGTCTGGGCCTGGGAAAACCGAAGTCGATTAATATGACAAACAACTTCAAACCCCAAGGGTCCCACCAACACTAGGATGAGTTCTCTATGGCAACGCTTTCACGAAGGACTGTAATTATACTGCTCGCTGCATTGGTCCTTCTCTCAGTCGCCATTCGATATCCGCTTGTAGATCATGAGCGGAATCAGGCAGACTCGTACTTTATCCACCTGCTGTCTCAATCAATCGTGGATAACGGATTCGCCAAGTGGACCTTCCATCCTCTGTCTTACTTAGGCTACTACCCGGTCTCCTACCCTTCAGGCGTTCCCTTCCTCATGGCTGAGGTCTCCACACTGACTGGCTTGAACATGGAAGCTAGCGTCCTCTTGGTCGACTGCATTCTGGCAATAGTCTTCGCGTTTGGTGTCTTTGGATTGGCGCGGCAGTTTCTAGGACGACCTGAATACGTCCTTCTCGCTGCCTTGTTTGCCACTCTGGGCCCACGGTTCGTCGACACATCGTACTGGGATGCAAGTGCACGCGGATTGATTGTTGTCCTCACCATACTGGTCGTGTTCACAGCGTTTCGGGCAGCAGCCGCCGGGCAGAAGCGCCTGTTCTTAATTGCTTTTCTCCTTGGGATTGGATGTTTTATGACGCATCATATGGCGGTCCTGCTCGTGGTCTTCGGCTTGGGTTACCTCATGGCCAGCTTCCAGACGAACTACCTTCTCAAGAGGCTGCGTCCTCTTAAGAGAGGTGTCCTGGCGGCCAGTACCCTCCTCCTCGCACTTGTTGCAGTCCTTCTTGGTCTTTGGTACTTCCAGTACTTCGAGTATCTAGGTTTCAACGAACTCAGAAGTGATGCTCTTTTTGACGTCAACCCGCCTGAACTCTCCGTAGTTCTCAATTTCGCTGCTAGTTACACGAGTCAGATAGGCTTCATCCTTCTGTTCGCGTTTCTGGGGATTCCCAGCTTATTCAGGAAAACCTATCTTCGCGTGGAGAACCTGTTTCTCCTAACACTGCCAATCGCCTTCGTCCCGCTGCTGGCTAGTTCTCTCTATGTTTCAATGCTTCTCACTCCCTTTGTTGCCATTCTGGGCACTGCATGGCTGGCGAGGCTCGCGCGGTCTTCGAGGAGAAAGCTCGGAGTCGCATTCGTCATTGTACTGATGATAGCCTCTTCGATAGCCTTACCGATCTGGTCTACTCAGAGATGGAACAGAGGTACCTATTTCAGTGGCGAGACTGTCGAAGTCAGCGACCATATTTTCAGCGATGCGATTTATCTCCGTTCTCAAATCGGGGGCGCGCCTGTCATCACCAATGACCACGCGACCATGTTCCAGCTGGCTGCGATTAGTGACTCGAAGTTTCTTGAAGGGGGTCTATTGATGGCACTTAGCGGGGATGTCCGGTACGATGACATCCAGAAGAACATCAGGCGATCTGAAGCGCGCTTCCCACGGAATCTCTACTTGTGGTTCGAATACAATCGGCATCCAAACGTAGAAGAAAACGTGCTCGGGCTGATGCTTGTCGGGGTCCGTTTTGTCGACGGTTCACTCAGCTCCTACAACGAGACGGAATACTTCTCTGGTCATTCGAAGATCGTTGTTGCTGTGGACAATGCGTGGCCGTCGAGCTATGTCGGTGCTTACTCAATTCATAGCTCGGTCTTTATGATCGAAGTCCAGCGTGCTTTGACAATGAGTAACAAGGACTTCTCAAGCTATAAGGAATATCAATCTGAGGGTTTGACGCTGTACATCGTCCAGCTGCCTTTGTGAGTCTCCCATATCGGTGCCAGAACCAGTCCGAGGAAAGAGTATTTGGAGATCTCAGGTACTCAGAAGCTCTGATGTAGGATGCATAATTGATACAGTCTCCTCTCGTCTACTACTCTCTCTTCTAGAGATATGGTCGCCTGACATCATCGAAGGGAGTCGAAGTCTTCAGGCTGCGATTAAGATTCGTGGAGGAGCCATGGCCAGCGCCTCGCCGTTGAGAGCTGCACTGGAAAGTCTATTGTACGCGCAAATGCTTCAGGAATTGATATGGGGCCGAGCGTAGCCGTAGTTATCCTGAATTGGAACGGATGGAGGGACACCGTCGAGTGCCTCGAATCCGTCTATCGAATGTCCTACAACCCCGTCTATGTGATCGTTGTTGACAACGGCTCAACCGACGAGTCGATTCAGAGACTCAGGGAATACTGCCAAGGGAGAATTGGGATCCAGTCACGGATGTTCGACCCCATTGAGGTCGTCCAGCCTATTCGGCTTGTAGAGTACGCGCGGACGGATGCTGAGGACATCCTCAAGAAGTGCGGGACAGGGTTCCATTCAGAAGTGGGCAGATCGATGGTCCTGATAACGAACGAACGAAACTATGGTTTCGCGGAGGGCTGCAACATAGGGATGAGGTTTGCTCTCGCTGTCATTGATCCTGACTACATACTCCTGCTGAACAACGACACCGTTGTGGACCCAGGCTTGCTCACCGAGATGATCAGAGTGGGAGAGTCCGACAAGAGAATCGGGATTCTCGGGCCCAAAATACTTTACTATGACTTCAATGGAAGGAATGATGTGATTTGGTACGCCGGTGGGGCAATCAACCCATGGCACGAGCTGATTTTCTTCCACGTCGGTATCGGTGAGGCGGACAAGGGCCAGTACGACTCGGTCGCGGAGACGGACTGGTGCACTGGTGCCGCTCTCATGCTCAAAAGGGAGCTTGCAGGAACATCACTCCTCAACCCAGCCTACACATTCGGCGCCGAGGACGTTGAATACAGCATGGATGCGAGGAGTCGGGGGTACAAGATCATCTACGTTCCGACTGCGAAGGTGTGGCACAAAGTTGGAGCGTCCTGGAAGAAGCTTGGCAGGCGGATCGGGAGAGATGTCGTGGGTTACTTCTGTTTCGTCAAGAAGAACTTCTCTGGGCCAGTGTACGCATATCACATCTTCTTGTTCATTGCGTTGGTACTGCCGAGATGGGCCGTGACTTACGCCATGGAGCAGGGGGATAAGAAGACCCTGCACGATTTCCTGAAAGACATGAAGCAACTCGGGAAATACTTAGTGAGCGGATCTCAAGAGAATGAAATTCGTCAAAGCCGTCGCCAGCTATGAAGCCTACTATCAGGTGATTGCTGGCTCGAACGCAGACAAGAAACTCCGCCGAAAGTGAGTCCGACAAGGATTATCTATTCGGAGCACATGTTGGGAGGGTAGTTCCAGGCTGGGGACAAGCATATGGTGAGGGGAAAACGTTCCTACAGAAATGGTCTCACAGCCGTGAAGTGCTTTCTTGTGCTTTCAATAGCGGCATTTATGACGAGGATTCTCCCCTTGTCAATGAGCCAGTACCCGTTCAACAACGACTCGCTGACTGAGTGTGAATTCGCCCTTAATATTCTGAACTCTGGTCATCTGGGATTGCCTTCAGGCGAACCGTGGTATGGAACGCATGGCGGCTCCACGCCGATTCTGCATGTGCTCTTGGCCTTCACTTCGAGCACCCTCGGCGTTAGTCCTTTTCAGTGTGCTCAGTTCCTGGATGCAATTGTCGCTGTTCTAACAATTGGCTGCTTGTTCTTGCTCGGCAGATTTGTATCCGGGAGTCTCCGGGGTGGCGTCGCCGCTTCGTTTGCAGCAATCTTGATGGGAACTTTTGTGTTCACGACAGGTTCAGTTTGGGATGAGATGCTGGGCATCTCCTTTCTTGCTTTCGCACTCCTTGCCTTCGTCCTGAGGAAACATCCTGCATTCAGAGTCTTGGTATTCTCAGTTCTCATGCTGATGCCGCTAGTCGACCGACTAGTTGCCATAGTTGCTCTATTAGCATTCGCTTACCTCGTTGCTTGGAGCTGGTTCTTCAGACTCTCGACCGGGGCTCCAAAAAGGAGATACCTGGAGGATCTTGTAACGATCGCGGTGCCCATAATCTGGGCAGTCATTTTCTATGCATCAGTTGAGCCTAGTCAAGTATCGGGCGTGTCTTTTGGTGTCAAGATGATGTTGCTTGGGGCCTCTTTCGTGCTCATCAGTATTGTAGCAGTCCTGATTCTCTCCATTCAAAATCATTTCAGACGGACACTTGCGCCGATTGTAGCCGTGGGCCTGTTCGCCATCATCACCCTCGACTACATGGGCTATTTGTTCTCTTACACTCCATCGGTTTCAGACGTCTACTTCCTCTTGGCTGCCTCTTCCGCATTCCTCTTCGGCCTAGCATGGTATGGCGCAGAGGTTATTCTCGAAACTAGACCGTCATATCGGGCCATCCAGGTTGCGTTGATTGTCTCCCCCCTCTCGGTCATGGGATTCGGCATGCTCAACGGGTTCTCGTTGCCTTCCCATCAGATAGTCTACCGCACTTTCGACTTCATAGACATATTCATCTTTCTTGGTCTCGGTGTTGCCATCGTTTGGCTGTACAATCGGCATCGCAAAGCCTATCACATTGTTGGCTTTCTCACCATCGTGTGCCTTCTGGTATCCTTCCCCTTCGCATATGAGAGCGAGGGTTTGTTGGGAGTCCGACACGATACTCAAGGCTACGAGATTGACTCCGCTGCCTGGATCTCGGAGCATGCAGATTCACCCCTGCTTTTCTCTGACGAACGCTTGGGCTACATAGCCGAGAGCACCTACGGCCTGCCTAGATACGCCTCCTTGCCGAGTGACTTGAAAAGGAATGTGACTCTCTCGGACAAGATCCACTGTCTTGTGGAAGATAACTGGGTTAGCCAGGGAGTCAACGTTTTCCCTTACGGCAAGGTCAAACTCCCCGAAAACAATTACACGTGGATACTGGAGTCCGCGAACGTTTTCTATATTGGTGGACCCGAGAACGACCGAGCAATCATGTTCATGATCTCCCCATGGGGCGCGTTTGTCGTCTACAATCCTGGCGTCTGGCAATGAGGTAACCAGGTCTATCTTCCCTATCCGCCGAGCGCTTTGACGAGTCGTATGTATTCCGCCAAGTGTATATCTGGCGTGAATCTGAGTTCATAGGTCCTCCTTGCCCTCCTGCATCTCTCCTCCAACGTACTCCTCTGGTTCCATAGGGATGTGATCAGCTCGGACAGCCTGGCTTCGTCTCCGGGTTCAAAGACCTCAGAGCCTGCTTCGTGCCCAATCATCTCAGGCAGCCCTCCGATGTTGGATCCGATTATGGGAACGCCTAGGGAGAGGGCCTCCATCACGGTCAGAGGCGCATTCTCATACCAGACGGAGGGGACGATTTGTGCTGCCGCGTTCATTCGGATCCTCTCCGCTTCCCTCCTCTCGAGGTAGCCCGGAATCATGACTCTCTCCTTGACGCCTGACTGCTCTGCCTTCAGTGCTAGGCTCTGTTTCATGGGGCCCTCCCCAATGATCCAGAGTTTGAAATCCTGCTTGGTACTACACTTGCAGAATGCGTTCAACAACACATCGACTCCCTTGTGCTTTTTCAGAAGTCCGAGGTAGACCAATGTGTCTCTCTCGTGAGGAGTCACCGGAAGATTCCCACTGATGTCTGGAACAAAGAGGGGAAGCACTTTGTGCACGGGAATCCCTTCGCTCTTCAACCTGTTCGCCAAGAACTCGCTGGGGGAGATCACTCTCAGCTCATCGTCGAACCGGAGCACCCTCCTTCTTCCCATCCGCCAGAGCTGAGGCGGTCTGCCCCATCTCATGCAACATGCCGTGCACCATTTCGGATCCTTACACAGATTCATTCTTGGTTTCAGGAGGTTTGCTCTCGGACAAACGGGCATGTAATCATGGCTCGTGTGCAGGGACACCCGTCCGGGGAATGGGAACGGTTTCCCGATGAACCCCCTTGTATTGTGCCAGTGAATGACGTCGGGGTTGAGCTCTCTCTCGAGCTCGGTCAGCTTCGACATGGCTCTCCCCCAACGACCGAGAGTCAGGGCCATGATGGGCTCATACTGTCCGAGGGACGAGCTGTATTGATGTCTGATTGCACCAGGCTCTCCTTCTGTTCCAGGCATCGGGGGATTGGCGCTTCGTAGCAATTTGTAGATTGCAGGATTGTGGAACACATGGACCTCGTGCCCCCTTCTTATCAGTTCCTTTGAAAGATACTCTACGAAAACTGCATCTCCACCCATATGGTGCGGAGGGAAATGCGTTGATATCATCAGGAACCTTAGGGTCTCCATTGCTCTTTCATCTCTGGCACTATGAAAGAAGACCAGTACTTATTTCCTTTTGCATTCCAGACGGCGCTCTCTGCTGCACTGCCCCTTTCGTTCCTCCCAGGCATTAGAGTGTGGCAGATGGCGGTTCTGCAAAGCAGATCACGTCACTCACCTCTCTGGCGTCGACGTCAAATCCAAACCGGGAATGAACAACGGTTTTCCATCACACTGGACTTGTCCAGCTTTGCAGATGCAAACCAACAATGAATATATAGCCGTTCCCGATATCATCGCAATGAATCGTCCCAAGGAGGCGGCTCTAGCCATTACCTACAGATGCAATTCAAGATGCAGCATGTGCAACATTTGGAAGGTGACTGGGTTTGACGAGCTGCCTCCCGATCAGTATCTGAAGATTCCAGACTCACTGAGAACAATCAATATCACGGGGGGTGAGCCGTTCCTACGCTCTGATATAGTCAATGTCGCCAGGAGCGTCCATGAGGCTGCGCCAAGGAGCAGGATGGTCATTTCCTCGAACGGCATCCTTACTGAGAGAATAACAAGATCGATGGAGGCCATAAATAGCTTTCATACCAAACTCGGCATTGGCGTTTCTATCGATGGTCTTGACGGAGTGCACGACAGTGTCAGAGGGGTCGAAGGCGTCTTCGAGAAAGCCATCGAAACGGTGAAGGCGGTAAAGGCCGTAGGCATCAAAGACGTGAGGATTGGCATGACCATCGTCAAGGAGAATAGCCACCAGATCCTCGACGTTTACAAGCTCTCAAAGGAACTAGGTGTGGAGTTCACTACTACCGTTGCCCACAACTCCGAGATATACTTCAGGAAGAGCGACAACAGCCCTCGCGAGGCGTTGCCTAGCTTCGGTGACGACCTCCGCAAGGTCGGTGATGATCACCTTAAGTCTTTCTCACCAAAGAACTGGTTTCGGGCATACCACATTGCTGGAATCACCGATTCAGCCATTCGCGCATCCGCTGCTAACATGTGCTCTGCCGGCTCGCAGTTCTTTTTTATGGATCCGAAAGGCGATGTGTATCCGTGCATAGTCATGGACAAGACTATGGGCAATATCAAGGACTTTGAGAACATCGAGGCCCTTCTGTCGACGGAGACGGCTCAGAATGTCAGATCGATGGTGAAATCTTGCAGGCAGGATTGTTGGATGGTCTGCAACACCCGCAGTCTTATCCTCAGTCACCCTGGCAAGTCGATTTGCTGGGTACTCAGGAACAAGCCGAGAGCGCACCTCTCACGGTCTCCTTGAGGACTGAATCGTTTCGTAGACATCGACGAGGCGGTCCACGACTCGGTCCCATGAAAAATGCTCTGCGACGAAAAGTCTCCCCATCTCGGCCAAACCTCGTCTCGTCAGTTCGTCATTTCGGAGCCGTATCATGGCATCCGCAAGAGCCTTGGCGTCGCCTGGAGGGATGAGTTTCACGACCGAAGGCCCAATTTGGTTCGAGATTCCACCAACATCCGACGCTATCGAGGGCAGACCCGAAGCCATGGCCTCGAGCAGCGAAATAGGCAGTCCCTCGGAGATGGAGGGCAGGACGTAAGCGTCAGCGTGCGCAAAGTACGGAGGGATGAAGGCGTGGTCGATCTTGCCGAGCAGTCTTATCTCCTCAATATCCTTTTCTGCGGCCCTGACTTCCTCGACGAGCGGTCCGTCGCCTATGATCATGAACCTCATTGTACGTCGCTCATCTGGAGGTATCGTTCGGATAGCGTCTAATAGAGTCGATATTCCTTTGACTCTCGTGATTCTCCCAACGAATAGGAAGACGAAGGAATCGGCATCATAGGCCGAGGGTTTCGCGAGCTTATTCTTGGCGAATTCGTCGACATCTACCCCGTTGGATAGGATATCCACCTGTTTGCGGAATCTTCTGATCGCCTCTAGCGCCCCTCCGTCCGTGCAGAAGACATGCGCTGCTTTTTGTATCGCCAGCTGTTGCATGAACTGTATGCCCTGTCTGTATGGCACCGGCCAATCTCCCCTGTGGAAGCCTAGACCGTGCATTGTGTAGACAAGATTCCTGCCTGTGGAGCAAAAGGCTGCTGCAAAACCTCCTGTCGCGTCATGTGCGTGGAATATGCATTCCCTGGTTTTCCTGAATTCATTCATGACGAAAGGCAGAATACTCAGTTTCAAGGCGAAACGATTCCGGAGGCATGGTACCCGAATAACATGCACACCTTGCACGAGTTCCTCAGATCTTCTGTTCACTTCGTTAGGCACTATGACGCTTGCATTGATTCCTCTTGAGGCGAGCCTCGTCGATATCTCGTAGACATGAGTCTCAATTCCGCCGATGACTGGAGGGAAGGTCTTCGGGCCCACCATCATGACCCTAATCGAATCCGGGTTGACTTCGAGATTGCTCAAACCGTTCTAACCCTCCTTGTTTGGACTCCACTCGCAGTTTGGAATCTCCGACGCAGACGAGAATTGGTGTGCAGATATAATCCTTCGCCGGCAAGTCGGCCGCGCGTTTCCTCGCTCGTCGGAATGCGTGACTGGGCCGTAGCCCGAAGTCCAATTCGAGCTGACCCTGGACTCGCTCACGAATTGCGATGACTATGGGCGAAGTTGATATAGTGATTGGCCAATAACAAACGCCGACAAGGATGATCAGAGTCTATCTTTTCAGAGGCAAGCATCCGTTGTATCAAACTTTGGTGTCCCATCCTCCTGACGGCATTGAGTACCTCCCGAGGCAGAAGAGCGCGGGAATTGAGGAGTACAGGCTGCATAGCCCTTCATACAGTCTACTAAGGCGGGTCTCCGATGGCGCATACGACTTCCTCGATGTACCACGATGCGTTCCCGTTCTACGAGGCTATGATTTGGTGCATTCGAGTCGTGGATTCTTCGTCCTTGGCCCTAATCGTTATGTTGTTGACGTTGAGCATGTAGCCTCTTTCGTGGGCATGCAACACAGACGCTTGGCCTCAGACCGGGCAAGGAAGCTTATCAGGAAGTTGCTCCTCTCAGAGAAGTGCCGGAAAGTCCTTCCGCATTGCGAGGCTGCCAGGTCTTCAATTGCCGCACTCTTGAATGAGCGCGCGATTCTCGACAAGATGACGGTGGTGTACCCTTCAATTGATGTTAACCTGCATTCGTTTCCGAAGGTTAGCCATGATGTCCCCGAGATACTTTTCATCGGCGAGTATTACTGGAAGGGTGGCCGAGAGGTCATTGAGGCCTGTCGTAGACTGACCAAGAAGCACGATTTCAAACTCACATTCATCTCACTCAGAGTGCACGCCCCTCCGCGAGTAATTGAAAGAGCCAAGAGCGAGATGAATCTCGAGTATGTTGTGGGACCGATTGCCCGCCAAGAACTATTTGAAAGGATTTACTCAAGGGCTGACATTTTCGCGATGCCCACGTATTTGGACACCTTCGGATATGCTTTCCTCGAGGCAATGGCATATGGCTTACCGTGCGTTGGAGCTTCACACTTCGCGGTCCCCGAGATAATTGAAAACGGTGTCAGTGGCTACCTGGTGAATCCACCTATTCGCTTCTTCGATAGCAGAGGCGTGGGGCATCCTGAGCTTTCGGTCGAGTCTGTTGATGGAACAAGTACCGCTCTCGAACTCAGCGTTTGTCTCGAGAAGCTCCTTGATTCCAGGACGCTAAGAGAGAGAATGGGCTCAGAGGGCAAGCGCGCTGTCACAAGCGGCAAGTTTTCTATCACCAGCAGAAACGCGCTGCTGAAAGAAGTCTACGAATCCTCTCTTGTCCATGAACCGGCGTGAGGTGTCCAACCCTTTTTCTCCCTCGACTCCGAGACCATGATAGGTTATGAAGGGCATTGACTTCTCACAGGACAAGATCCACGGAAATCACGATTGTGCACATTGCGATCTCGACGCCCCATATGAAAGCGACCAGCTCGCGCTCATTCACTCTGAGGTGCTTCATGAACACATGGGTCAGTGACTCTATCCTGCCGTGATACTCAAGGAATCCGTTCCCCGCCTCGGAGCAGTAGTTCTCAGCCCTGAAGTGCCCTCTGAGTTTGAGGAAGAACTCGACGATCATCGGTATGAATATGAAGGTCGTCTGGACCTGCAGGTTCGACAGAATTCCTGCGACGGCCAGCGTCGCCCCCGTAAACAGCATCATCGTGTCTCCAGGGAAGATCTGGGCCGGGTATTTGTTGAACCAGAGGAACGCGATGAGCGAACCCATGAGCGGGACCAACAAGTACACTCCATCCATCCGATCGTGCATGATGCTCAGAATGATAAGCGTCATGGACATGATGATTCCCAGGCCAGTTCCCAGACCGTTGAACCCTTCCAGCATGTTCGCAGCGTTGGCCGCGCAGGTGACCGCGAATGCTGCGACCAGGAGCATCCAAGGGCCGAAATTGATTTCGATGACATGTGGTATCATGACATGTTGGTCGACGGCTACGGCGAATGGAAGTGCGATCACAAAAGGGAGAAATGCTTTGTGTCTTTGCCTCAGATTGAAGAGATCGTCCATCATCCCGACGAAGGCTGCTCCGAGGGCAGCAGAAAGCGACACGTTGAGCAGATC
>Ga0315289_10014514_pt1 | contig 10995 bp, 11 predicted proteins | sample YL17G11_40_MG_FD_203452 | JGI IMG/M metagenome (GOLD analysis project Ga0315289, IMG submission 203452) | Sediment microbial communities from Yellowstone Lake, YNP, Wyoming, USA - YL17G11_40 | ecosystem: Environmental > Aquatic > Freshwater > Lake > Sediment | place: USA: Wyoming | collected...
CCAGCATTTCGGGCAGCACGCGCCGGAGGATCACCTCGTCCACCGGGGCGGCGAAGTAGCCCCGGAACATGGCCCCCTGGCCGCTCACGATGAGCCGCTGGGGATTGAACATCTTGATCATGATGGTGCAGGCGTCGCCCAGGAACCCGCCGATCTCGTGCAGGGTGGCGCGGGCGAAGCGGTCCTCCTGGTCGGCCGCGGCCAGGATCTTCGACAAATCCAGCTCGCCGGGCTCGCGCTGCAGTGTGGAGATGACCCCCTCGGCGAGACGGTCGCGGAACACGCGCAGGATGCCGGCCGGCGAGATCATGGTCTCCAGGCAGCCCACGTTGCTGCAGCTGCAGCGGTAGGCGTTGTCCGCGTGCTCGATGTGCCCGATCTCCCCGGCCAGGCCGTGGAAACCGCGGTAGATGCGGCGGTTGATCACCACCCCGGAGCCCACCCCGGAGCCCAGGTAGATCAGGACGAAGCTGCGAGCGCCGCGCCCGTGGCCGAGGTGCAGCTCGTAGAAGGCCGCGGAGCGGGCGATGTCGTCGATGAACACCGGCAGGCCCAGCTTTTCGCCGAGCAGACGCACGACCGGCACGTGGGCGATTCCGGAAAGCCACAGCCCGAGCAGCCAGGTGCCCGCGCGCGTGTCGACCAGCCCCGGCAGGGCCACCCCCAGGGCGGTGACCGGCCGGGAGCGCGGCAGCTCGCCGGCCAGGATGCGCGCGAGCTCCTCGGATAAACGGTCCACCACGGCCTGGGCGTGAGTGGCGGGCTCCGCGGAAAGCTGAAGGGGGTACTCGCGGTGGAAGAAGGCACGCTTGGCCCCGTCCATGCCCACTACCCGGAAGTGGTCCAGGCCGACGGATACGCCTAGCGCGCAGGCCAGCTCCGGCCGGATACGGAACAGGTTGGAGGGGCGGCCGCTGCCCGCCCTGGTTTTGCCGTCCTTGAGGATGTAGCCCTCGGTTTCCAGCTTCCCGAGGACGGAAGAAACCTTGACCAGGCTCAGGCGGCTCCCCCGGGCCACGGCGCTGCGGGTGGCCGTTCCCGCGGAAAAAATAGCGCGCAACACCCTGAGCTCACTCTTTTGAAGGCGCTGCATTATGCAAACTTTAGTCGAAACTCGGCGTGATTACAAGCGAATTGTCCGTAATTAAATACATTCTTATTCAAATTTTTCTTGACGGCACGCGAATCCTCGGATAGACTTCCAGAAACACTCGAACCTGGAGGTCACGATGCCCGGCCCCGGCTATTACTGGATCGGAAAAGAGGAGGAAGAAGAGCTCCTCAGCCTCATCCGTGCCCGCTATCTGTTCCGTTACGGCGACCCCAAGGACCCTGCCTTCAAGCACCGGGTCAAGACGCTGGAGGAGGAGGTGGCCAAAAAGTTCGGCGCGAAGTACACGCTAGCCCTGTCCTCCGGCACTTCCGCCCTAATCACGGCCATGGCCGCCTCCGGCCTGGGCCCGGGGGATGAGGTGATCGTTCCCGGCTACACCTTCATCGCCTCGATGTCGTCGATCATCTTCTGCAATGCCGTGCCCATCCTGGCCGAGGTGGACGAAAGCCTCACCCTGGACCCCGCCGACGTGGAGGCCAGGATCACCCCCTACACCCGGGCGATCCTCGCGGTGCACATGATCGGCAACCCCTGCGACCTGGAACGGCTGGGCAAAATCGCTAAGAAGCACAAGCTGCTCCTGATCGAGGACGCGGCCCAGGCTTTCGGCGGCACCTACCGCGGCAAGCGCCTGGGCACGATCGGCCAAATAGGCGCCTACTCCTTCAACATCTTCAAGACCATCAACGCCGGTGACGGCGGCATGGTGGTCACCGACGACGAGGAGCTGTACCAGAAGGCCTTCGGCTACCACGACCAGGGGCACCTGCCCCTGCGCATGGGTGTGGAGGTGGGCAAGCGCTCGGTGATCGGTCAGAACTTTCGCATGACCGAGCTGTCCGCTGCGGTGCTGCTCGCCCAGTTCCGCAAGCTGGACGCAATCATCGAGCGGCTCATCGCGCTGAAGAGCCGCTTTAAAAAGCAGATCCAGGATCTAAAGGGCGTGGAGTTCCGCAAGCTCAACGACCCGGAAGGGGAGTGCCACACCCTGCTCACCGTGTTCCTGCCCGACCGCAGGAGCGCCGACGCGGTGGCCGAGAAGCTGGGCACCACCACGGTGGCCCACTCCGGCTGGCACGTGTACAACAACATGGAAAACATCCTGGGCATGAAGACCATCAACCCGAAGAACAACCCGGTCAAGCACCCGCTGTACAAGGGCAAGGCGGAGTACCGCAAGGGCATGCTGCCGAAAACCGACGCGCTGCTGGAGCGGGCCATCAACATCTCCGTCGGGGTGGTGGACCGCGGCCTGGGCTCGGCCTTCGGGATAAATCTCGAGTCCAGCGACGCGGAGGTGGACCGGCAGGCCGAGACCTTCCGCAAGGCCGTGGAGCAAGTAGTGAGGTAGCGATGGTCAACATCGGGCTGATCGGCGCGGGCTACATAGGGCCCATCCACCTGAACGCCCTCTCCCGCCTCGGCGGGGTGAAGGTCCGGCGGGTGGCGGACGTCAACGTAGAACTGGCCCGCAAGGCCGCCGCGGACTACAACATCGAACACTCGGGCACGGACTGGCGCGAGGTGGTGCGGGATCCGGGGATCGACGTGATCCACAACTGCACCCCCAACAAGTACCATTTCGAGATCAACAAGGAAGCTTTGAACCAGGGCAAGCAGGTGTTCACCGAGAAGCCGCTGTGCATGAACCTGAAGGAAGCCGACGAGCTGGTGAACCTGGCCGAGCAGAAGAAGGCCGTGACCGGCATCGGTTTCTGTTACCGCTACTACCCGGCGGTGCAGGAGATGGCCGCGCGGGTGCGCCGCGGCGACGGCGGGGCGGTGCGCCTGGTGTCCGGCACCTACTTCCAGGACTGGCTTTCCCGGGAGACGGACTGGACCTGGCGCCTGCTGGCCTCCGAAAGCGGGGAGTCCAACATCACCGCCGACCTGGGCAGTCACTGGTTCGACCTGATCCAGTTCGTGACCGGGCTGGAGGTTAAGCAGGTGATCGGCGACCTGGCCACCCTGATCCCGGTGCGCAAGCGCCCCAAGCGCCAAGTGCTGGCCTTTGAAAGGGTGGACCGCGTGGAGACCGAGGACGTGAAGGTCGAGCTGGAGGAGTACTCGGCGGTGCTGTTCCGCCTCTCCAACGGTGCCCCCGGCTCCTTCACGACCAGCCAGGCCTGCGCCGGCCGCAAGTCCGACACCGAGTTTCAGGTGTACGGCAGCCAGGCCTCCTACGCCTGGAACCACACGGAGGCCACGGTGCTGTGGATCGGGTACCGCGACAAGCCCAACGAGATTCTGATCGAGAACGCAACCCTGCAGGACCCCGCCACGGCCCGCTATGCCACCCTGCCGGCCGGCCACCCGCAGGGCTACCACGACGCGATGATGAACATGTTCCGCGATTATTACGACGAGCTCGCCGGTAAGACCGTGGCCCGTGCGGCCCCGCGAGCCACCTTCGCCACCGGGCGGGTGGAGATGAAGATCCTGGCGGCGGTCCTGGCGAGCCATAAGGGGAAACGCTGGGTGGAGGTGCAGGCATGAGTCTGAGCGATCGCGAGGTGCGTTTCGAGATGCTGCGCCCCGGGGAGCTGAACGCGGAAGCGAAGCGCTCGCCGCTGGTGTTCCTGCCGGTGGCGCCGCTGGAGTACCACGGGCCGCACCTGCCGGTGGGCATGGACCCGATCAACGCCACGCAGTGCGCCCTGGAGGCCTGCCGCCGGCTGGGCAAGGGAGTGGTGCACCCCACCCTGTACTGGGGCACCGAACGGGAGCGGCCGGACTGGATGCTGGAGAGCCTGGGCTTCAAGAAGGACGATTGGGTGGTCGGAATGGACTTCCCCACCGCCATCTGGAAGAGCCACTACCAGCCGGAGCACCTGTTCGGCCTGGTGGTGGCCGCGACCCTGGAGATGCTCATCGCCACAGGCTATAAGGTCATCGTGATGGTGAACGGGCACGGGGCCTGGAACCAGCTGGAGACCCTGGAGCGTCTGGCCAGGCATTACTCCCACACCACGGACGCCCTGGTGGTCTGGAAACTGGCCTTCACCCTGGACGTGTCGGAGAAGAACCTGGCAGGGCATGCCGACCTGTTCGAGACCTCGCTCATGATGTACTACGAGAAGGAGCTCCTCGGGGGGCGGAAGCTGGTGGACCTTTCAGCGCTGCCTCCGCGGAATGTGCCGATCCACTACAAGGACTTCTCGATCGTGGACGGCCCGGGCTTCAGCGGCAAGCCCAGCCCGGACAAGGTCACGGCCACCGACCCGCGGGACGCCTCCGTGGAGAAGGGCCGGCAGGTCTTCGAGGAGACCGTGAAGATGTACGTGGGCCTGTCCGAGGAGGCGCTCCGGGGAAAAGGACTTGCGCGCTAAGGTATGCTGCTCTACACTGACGGTACTTCAGGCAGCGATGCAGCCGTTGGCTGCTGGCTACGGAGGTCGGGGAGGGTTCCCCGATCCCAGAAATATGAAGGAGGAAGTATGGCGAAAAAGGTACTGCTGATCGCCCTGGTGGTCCTGCTGGCGGTGACCTTCACCGTCGGGGCCCAGAAGAAGAAGCTCGTCCACTACCACTGGACCGAGACGCTCTACGACCCTATCAACAAGAAGGCCGCTGACGCGTTCATGGCCAAGAACCCGAACGTGGAAGTGGTCGTCCTGTATCTGCCGGACGGCGACCGGGCCAACATCATCCGCACCGTGCTGGCGGGAGGCGGGCAGATCGACTCCTTCGCCCTGAACAACGGCGAATCGGCCGAGTTCCTGGAAGCCGGCTTCATGGTGCCGCTCGATCCGAAGGGCTTCGGCAAGGCTTCGGTCAAGGACGTCGTGGATATGTGGACTTCCGGGGCCATCAACACCTGCGGCGGCGTGTGGGACGGCGTGTACTACGGCATCCCCTTCGAGCTGTCCGACTACGTGGCCTGGATCAACGTCGCCTTCATGAAGGAAGCGGGCCTGAACCCGGCCACCGGTAAACCCAAGACCTGGGACGACTTTGTCACCGTGGGCAAGAAGCTGATGAAGGTCGAAGGGGGAACCACGGTCCGCAACGGCTTCATGTGCAACTCCAAGCAAGCCGTGTTCAACTTCCTGGTCCAGATGAACATGATGCACCAGCTGGGCCTGGACTGGGGCGCCGAGAAGGGCCTGATAGCCAGCATGGATAAGCCGGACGTGCTGGCCCGGGGCTTGAGAACGTATACCGATTTTGTCGTCAAGCACAAGATCTGGGATCCCGCCCTCGCCGACGATGACCGTGGCGGTTTCGGCACAGGTAAGTCGGCCATGTTCCTGACCGGCGGCACCTGGTACTGGGGCGTGGCGGATTACTGGAAGATGCCGCGCACCAATATCGAGCCGTTCCCCTATCCGCGCTTCAAGGACGGCAAGGATATCGGCGGGGCGGGTTACGGTTACTGCCTGTACGTGTCCAAGTTCGCCAAGGACCCGACCCTGGGCTTCCAGTTCCTGGATGCCATGGCCAGCCAGCCGAACGAGTTCATCAAAGTCGGCTACCACCAGCCACGGATGAAGCTCTCCGACGGCTCACCGGGCTTGGATGCTAAACTGGCCATCGCCGCCATCCCGTACTACAACGAGGTTTTTAAGGGCGAGCTGGCCAAGACCGCGGTATGGCTGACTTCTACCAAGGGCAACCAGGTCACGAACATGGTCTGGGATGCGATCTCCCGCGTGATCTACGAGGGCGCCAAGGTCGAAGACTCCGTGAAGCTGCTGCAGGCTGACATCAAAGGTCTCTATCAGTAAGGCTTTCCGGCGAAGCGTCCCCGGTTATGAACCGGGGGCGCTTTTTGCTTTCAGGAGAGGTTCATGCGCAAGGCCAGCTATTCGGTAACCCGGCTGCAGAACCACGGGTATGTGTTCATCCTGCCAACGCTGCTTTTTTTCTCGCTGTTCCTGATCTACCCGATGATCAGTGCATTCCGGTTCTCCTTCTTCGAATGGAACCTGCTCAAGCCTAAGGTATTCGTGGGCTTCAAGAACTTCATCAACATGGTGCACGACTCACGAGTGATCAACTCCTACGTGCGTACCCTGCACTTCAGCGGCATCAGCGTGGCGGCTATAAACATCCTGGCCTTCGTGTTTGCCATCATGTTCTCCAGCCGCCTTCTGCAGTGGAAGAACTTCTGGCAGTCCCTCATCTTCCTGCCGGTGGTCCTGTCCATCGTGGCCGTCGGGGTGGTCTGGGAGTTCATGTACCAGTCCACGGGGCTGATCCCGGTCATCCTCCGCAAGCTCATCGGGACGAGCCCGGTCTGGCTCACCAACACGAAGGCGGCGCCGTACGCCATGATCATCGTCTATGTCTGGAAATCGGTCGGCTACTATATGGTCATCTACATCGCTGGCCTGCTGGACGTACCGGTGAGCTTCTACGAGGCAGCGCGCATCGACGGGGCCGGCTTCTGGGGGCAGCTGTGGTACATCACCATCCCATCATTGAAGAACACCATCGCCCTCGCGGTGGTCTCCTGCGTAATTTTCACCTACGGGCAGTTCTCGATCCAGTACGTCATCACCAAGGGCGGGCCAAGCCGGTCCACGGAGATCATGGCCATCCTGATTTATCGACAAGCCTTCGAGCTGTCCAAGTTCGGCTACTCGGCGGCGATTTCGGTGCTGTTCTTCCTGACCATGCTGGTGTTTTCCCTGATCCAGCTGCGCCTGTTCAGGTCTGGCACGGTGGGAGCATAATAGCATGATCTCCTACAGATCCATGGAAAACGTTCAGCGTTTCGTCCTTTACCTGGTGATCATCGTCCTGGGGTTGCTGTTTATTTTCCCCTTCCTCTGGATGGGTCTGTCTTCCTTGAAGAACAGCAAGGAGGTTCTGGCCATCCCCATTCGTTTCTTCCCCTCAATCTGGAACTGGCAGAGCTACGTCAACGTGTTCACCATGTTCCCAGACTTCAACTTCCCGCGCTTCATCGTGAACAGCTTTTTTGTCACGGGAGCTGCGGTCCTGCTTTGCCTGTTTTTTTCGGCCACGGCGGGGTATGGGTTTGCCAAGTACCGATTCAGGGGCAACAATCTGCTGTTCACCATTGTTCTAGCCACGATCATGATCACCTTCGAGGCGATCATCGTGCCTCTCTATATCCTGGTGCGCAAAATGGGGATCAGCAACACCTACTGGGGTTTGATCATCCCGGAGAGCCTGACCGCGTTCGGGGTGTTCATGATGCGTCAGTTCTTTTACGCTCTGCCTGACGATTTCGTGGAAAGCGCCCGCATCGACGGGGCCAACGAGTACCTGATCTTCGCCCGCATCGGCCTGCCCATGGCCAAAACGGCGCTGTTGGCGCTGGTGATCTTTCACGCCCAGTGGGTGTGGAACCTGCTGCTCTGGCCCATGATCCTGATCTCTAACCCGAGTATGCGCGTCCTGCCCCAGGGAATCGCCCTGTTCAAGGGCGGCTACAACACTCCCTACCCGGAGCAGCTGGCCGTGAGCGTGATCGCCTGCCTGCCCCTGGTGCTCCTGTACATCTTCCTGTCCAAGTACTTCGTGCAGGGCATCACCATGACCGGCCTGAAGGGCTGACGGCCCGTCCCGCAGGGGTTCATGCAGCGCCTACCGCCGTTCGTCCGCTTCCTGGCGGCTTTCCTTTTCCTGGCCGTCCTGGTCGGGGGGGGAACCCTCGGCTTTTCGCGTATCGAGGGCTGGCCGCTGCCGGACAGCCTCTACATGACCATCATCACCATCACGACCGTGGGCTTCGGCGAGGTTCGCCCCCTGTCCCCGCCCGGACGGCAGTTCACCATGCTGCTGCTGGTGTGCAGCGTCCTCACCCTCGGCTACTCGGTCACCGTGCTGATCGGCTTCATTTTCGAAGGACAAATCCTCCAGACCCTGAAGGAGCGGCGCATGAGGAATGCTCTACGCAGGTTGAAAGGCCACTACATCGTCTGCGGCGGCGGAAACACGGGCAGCGAGGTCGCGCAGGAGCTGCGGAGGGCCAAGGAGCGCTTCGTGGTCATCGAGCGGGACCTCGGAGGCAGCCTGCTCGCCGGCGACTCCTCGGTCCTGCTGCTAGAGGGGGATGCCACCGAGGACGAGGTCCTGGAGCGCGCGGGAATCGGGCGCGCCAGAGGCCTGGTGGCGACGCTTCCGGACGACGAGGACAACGTGTTCATCGTGCTCTCCGCGCGGCAGCTCAACCCGTCCCTGAAGATCGTGGCCCAGGCCTCCGACGGCCGGGCGGTGCGCAAGCTGGTCAAGGCGGGCGCGGACAAGGTCATCTCCCCCAAGCAGATCGCCGGCCGGCGCCTGGCCTCGCTGATCCTGCGGCCTTCGCTGGTGAACTTCCTTGACGTCATGACCGGAGGCGGCCGCCTGAGCATGCGCATCGAGGAGGTGGAGATACCCGTCGGCTCCCCTGTGGCGGGAAAAACGCTGTGCGACGCGGGAATCGGCAGGCACACGGGCGCGGTCATCGTGGGGATCGTGGACACGGCCGGCAAGGTGCTGATGAATCCCTCCTCCGCCACGACCCTGTCGGGCTTGACTATCACAGAAGGCGACGCCCTGGTGGCCCTGGGCAGCGAGGAGCAGCTCAAGCAGCTGCGCGAGTTTTTGGCCAGGGGTCATCGCGCCCGCTAAGGCCGCCGCAGCCGGCGGCGCAGGGCCGGCAGCGCGGCGCGCATTGCCGTCTCCCCCCGCTCCACCATTTCCTCCAGGCGCCCCAGATTGCGGTAGCTGAAGCCCACCAGGTCCGGGACCACCGGCACGTCGGCCTCCGCCGTCCCGCGCACGGATTGTCCGTAAATCAGCACCTGCAGGCTGTACAGCATCACGTCCAGGATGTTCTCCGGGGGCCGGGTGGCGGAGCGTTCGCCGCTCAAGTTCACGGCGATGACCACCTTCGCTCCCATGTCGCGGACCACCCCGGTCGGCACGTTGTCCAGGAGGCCGCCGTCGACCAGCAGCCGCCCCTCCCAGCGGGTCGGCTCGAAGATTCCGGGAATGCTCGCGGAGGCCCGCACGGCGCGGGACACCGGCCCCTGGGATAGAACCACCTCCTCGCCGCGCGTGATGTCCGTCGCCACCACGCGCAAGGGAACCGACAGCTCCTCGAAGCTCTTGCCGCCGACGAGCCGGTCCACCAGGCGCTCCAGTTTCTTCGTGTTGACCAGGCCCATGCGGGGCACCACGACGGAGGCCAGGTCGTTCCAGTTCGTCGAGGCGGCGACGTCGTGGATCTGCCGCCAGGTGTAACCGCAGCAGTGCAGAGCCCCGACCAGGCTGCCCACGCTGGTTCCGGCCACGAAGTCCGGGCGCAGGTTCTCCTCCTCCAGCACCTTCAGCACGCCGATGTGCGCGAGGCCGCGCGCTCCGCCGCCGCCCAGGGCCAGCCCGAGCCTCGTCCTCTTCTGCAGGAATCCCATCGTCTGCACCTCACGCTCTTAGGATTTCGATCTCCAGTTCCGCACCGCTTTCCGCACCCGGTTCCAGGTGCGGGGCCGGGGCATGGCACTCCAGCTCGCAGAAGGCCTCATCACCGGTCAGCGGGCTGTTGTACGCCTGCAGCGCATCACCGGGGGCCTCGGAGGGAGGCCCATCCAGATACGGACCCGCGGGAGAGGAGGGGCAGCACATCCTGACCAGCAGGCCGGCTTCCGGCCGGTGGTGGGCGATGACGGCCTCCGTCCCCATGGGGTGCTGGCCGACCTTGTAGCGCCGGGCTGGGGCTGTCCGCAGCACGAGCCGGCCGGCCTCGCGGCGCACCCAGGAGGGAGGCAGCTCCCCGAAGTACGGCCGGAGCGGGGCATCTGGGAGCAGCAGGCTGCCCTCCGGGCTGCTGGGAATTTGGACGATGCCCCAGAGCCCGACGCGCGCCGGAATGGGCCGATCGCCGGTGTTGCGTAGCGAGTGCCGGAGGCGGAGCTGAACCGTGCCCGTACCGGATCGCGCCCCGGCTGAATCCAGGACCTCCACGCGGCGCTCGATTTCCAGGCGGTACTCCGTCCCGTCGGCGGAGCGCAGGCGGCATTGGCCGCGGCACCTCGCTGAGCGGCGGTCGGCTTCCTGCAGGCGGTAGGCACCCGGGTCCAGCTCCGGCGGCACCGCCCAGTCGCTCTCACCCGTGCCGAAGAAACCCAGAGGCCCCAGTTCCGGCGCGAGCCAGGTGCGCTGCCCGCCGGCGTTCCAATCCCGGCCTTCCAGGCAACCCTCCAGCGAGGGGGAGACCCAAAAGGCGTTGAGCTCATCCACCCCCGCCCCCAGGACCCGGGCGCCCAGCGCCGACACCACTAGGGCCCAGCCGCCGGAGGGGGTCTCCAGCAGGCAATACTCGGCGCGGGCTTGCTGCAGGGCGCCGACCAGCTCGGCCCGGGTCCTCATGGGCGGTTCACGGAAGCAGCATGAAGTCGGGCATGAAGCCGTGGATGCGGAAGGCCCGGAAGCCCTCGGCATAACGGCACCCGGCCTGCAGCCCGCGCAGTTCGGACAAGATGTGGCAGTGGTCATTGAAATTATGGATCTGGAAGGCGTCCATCCAGGCGTACTGGCTCTTGTGGCACTCCAGCGCCCGCAGCTTGATCTCCATCTACGCCGCGGTGTCCCAGTAGAACAGCGAAGGCTTGCGGTCGATCGGCGGCTCGTCGGCCGGCACGTTGTGATCCGTGCTCATGTCGCCGGGGAAGTTGGTGAGGATCACCGCGGGGTCGGCCCAGCGGATCACGTTGATCACCTGGCTGCGCAGCTCCTGGCTGTCGACCAGCCCCTCGATGAGGTTGGAGCCGATGGCCAGGACGTTCATGCCCCTCTCCTTGTATCCCACAGTTTTCGTTGGCCGTCCCATTTCCAGGGGGCTTTCAGGAAGGCAAGCTCGCGCACCTGCATGCTGTTCGCCGCCTCCTGTAGCTGCCCCCAGGAAGACAACCCGGAGAGGGTAT
>Ga0315289_10014515_pt1 | contig 10995 bp, 10 predicted proteins | sample YL17G11_40_MG_FD_203452 | JGI IMG/M metagenome (GOLD analysis project Ga0315289, IMG submission 203452) | Sediment microbial communities from Yellowstone Lake, YNP, Wyoming, USA - YL17G11_40 | ecosystem: Environmental > Aquatic > Freshwater > Lake > Sediment | place: USA: Wyoming | collected...
TTCCCGTTTCAGCTTCGCCGTAAATCAGCGTAATAGTTTCGGGCGAGATGCCGCCGTCCATTTTGCTGTCTATGCACCTGCAGCCTGTGAGAATCTTATGCGTCACGTTAATGCACATCAAGGGATATAAACCGCGAAACTTATAATGTGTTTCGCGCTTAACAGTACAGTTTAGGCTAAGTTGAATGAGGGCGAAGGTTGCGGTTGCGACAGTTTCGGGGAAAGCATATTTTTTAGTGGTCAACGAGATGAAGAAGAGAAATATCCCGTTTGTGAGCCTCATTCCTGGCGAGCATGTTCCCATAGAGATCAAAGTAGTCATAACTACGGAGAAAGAGAAGCACTTGGTTAATCATGAAAGGGTCTTAATTTACAGCGATACAACTGAATTAGACATCATCGGGAGCGAAGTAGTGAAGATTCTTCAGGGAAAGGAATCCTATGAAACAGTTGTCATAGGTGTGGACCCAGGTGAAGTTTTCGGTTTGGGAGTTATAGCTGACGGGAGAGTAATTGATACAGAGAACTGTTTCAGCGTCAAAGAAGTCGTTAACAAGATCATGGGTGTGTTGAAAACTGTGGATTCTTCTTTAAGTGTGGTTTCAGTAAAAATCGGGAACGGGGTGCCTGTGTACAAAGAGCTTGTGGAAGCGTTGGATGAAGCCTTGCCCTCTGAAGTCTTGTTGGAAATTGTCAGTGAGGCGGGAACAAACCGTTACCATCACGAAGCAAAACACAGGCGCGGGCTGAGGCACATTGTTTCAGCCATACACATAGCTGGAAGAGTCGGCCAAGTCTACTCGCGGGGAAAAACCATTGAACAGAACAGTTGAAGTCGGAAGAACTCTTTTGGTGGATGGACCGGCTTCTGTCATGGTTGTCTCGGGAAAGGTTGAAGTTTTCGGTTCCTTGGTGAAAGGCGCACGCAGAATTGTAATCCGTGAAGGAAAACGATTACCCTTTACGACGGAAGAGACGGCAATTTTTGATCTTTCGCTTGGAGCAAACGCCAGCGTCGATGAAGTTGAAGGCGATACAATTCCACCGTCATGGGGTAAAGCTCTTGAATCTTTGCGCGCCATGCAGAAGAGACCGGTTATTGCCTTGGTAGTTGGGGGAGTTGACTCTGGAAAAACGAGTTTCTGCACTTACCTGACAAACAATTTGGTCAGTGAAAAATGCACGGTTGCAGTTTTAGATGAGGATTTGGGGCAATCTGACGTAGGTCCGCCCGGAACCGTGGCGTATACTTATGTAGCTAAACCGTTTGTAGACATGTTTAACCTCGGAGCCGAGAACGCTTTTTTCGTGGGTGCCACTTCCCCAAGCGAAGCAACTGAAAAAACGGTTGAAGGCACCGCATTTTTGAAAGCGGAAATCCTGAGCAAGACGACGGTTGATTTTCTGGTCGTAAACACTGACGGTTGGGTTGAGGGAGAAGATGCGTTGCGATTCAAGACACGGCTGGCGATGGCACTTGAACCTGACGTGGTTTTCTGCTTGCAGCATCAAGACGAGTTGGCTCCCCTGTGCAATGCAATAGGCGATTTGCACCAAGAACGGGTAGAGTCGCCTGCGGCTATTATGCAGAGAAGCAGGGAAAAAAGGAAAAGCTTGCGAGAGCTTAGTTACGTTAAATACTTTGAGAACGCGACTGTGAAGATTTTTCCTCTAAGCCGTTTAAAAGTTGAAGGCGATAACCTGCATCTTCAGAAGGTCCGAGAAAAAACATTGCTGGGATTATATGACACAAACAAAAAGTTTCTGGGGATAGGTATCCTGCGCGACATTGACCACGCGAGGAAAGCTTTGAAAGTTTTCACTTCAGTCACGGCGAACCCCTCAGTTGTGGTTTTTGGGAAGGTGCGGTTGGACAAGAATCTGAATGAAGTCACGGAGCGAACAGAGATGGGCACGGCTAACGGTTAAAGAAATCGTGAATCTCCTTGGCTAATAAATCATCTTTCGCTGGCAAAACCTTCAGGTCCCTGAGCACCCATGAAGGAAGGAAATTTTTGCAGTAGCCAGTGGCAAATCGGTAGTCTAGGAAGACTATGGCACCTCGGTCATCCAATGTTCTTACGGGTCGTCCTGCGGCTTGCGACGCTTTCTTCATGGCGGGTAGAACGTAGCCGTACTCGCGACCATATTTGGGAAAACGCTTTTCGTAGTATTCGATCTGGGCTTTCACTCTGGGCGTTGGCTCCGCGTAGGGAACTCCTATGACCATTACGGAGTTCATCTGGTTGCCTGGAAAATCCACGCCTTCAGAGGTGCGTCCACCTTGAACGCCTAAGAATACGGCGCCACCGCTGAGGGCACATTCTTTGAATTCAATTACCATTTTCTCGTTTGCTTTGGAGCTCATGCCTCTGCGCTCGTAGTATAGGGGCTTGTTTATGTTTCCTTCCAAGCCTGCTTCGATTAGGGATTTGAGAACCTCAAACGATGCCGCGAAAATGCCGGTGTTTACGGGGGTGTTCTGGACGACTTCGCGGATTCGCTTAATCATTATTTGGTACATTTCAGGGGTTCTGCTGTCCATCGCGGTTGAGACGCCTAGGCAAACGGCTGAGAATATATGTTCTCTTGGGAAGGGCGATGGTGCAATGTGTTGAATGGTGTTTTCTGGAAGCTTGGTTATTCTCGCATAAGCATCTAGAGGCTGAAGTGTACCTGACATTACGACGTTGGAGTAGGTTGACGAGAAAACGGGTTGGGTGACTTTGGAAGGGTCTAAGGCGACGATTTCCAGTTTCGCCGTCATTGCATTTTCCCGAGTGAAGTACTTACTGATGATGTTTATGTAAGACTCGTCACCTGTGGTGTCCACCCATCGTAGGAGAAACTCGCTCATGCCGTGAATGTAACTTCGCGGGTGATTGCCCTCCGCTAGCAAGGTCTTCTTTATGGAGACGCCTGTTTCGTTGAGGGTTTGGAAGAAGTTTCTCGGGTTAGGAATTCCGCCTTTTTCCCGAACAATATCTGTCAGAAATTCATGTGGGATTGGCTCCTCTCGGCGGACGCTTTCAACTCGCTTTTCTGTTTCATTTTGAAGCAATCGCGCAAAAGCTTCTACATCCGCATGCCCAAACCTTTTTGCTTCAAGTTCTGCTTGTCTCATGACGAAAAGGGATAAGCTGCTGCTTGAGATATCGATGGCTGTTTCGGGCAGGTTATGGGCTTCGTCCACGATTAAAATGATTTTCTGCAGTTGGGTGTCAAAGTTTTTGAGGAAAGCATTGCGGATTCCCGAGTCAAATACATAGAGATAACTCAGTGCCACTACGTTGACGTCGGAGATGGCGGATTTTACCAGTTCATAGGGGCAAATGTGTTTTTTCTTGCAGATTCTCATTATTTCGGATGAGTTGTACGGGCGAGTGGATATCTGCTGCTGAAGCTGAAGGTAATCGTACGTCTGCTCATCCGAGTTCTTGTAGTATGGGCATTTACCTTTGGCTTTGAGGAGTTCGCAGACTTCCATAAGCGACTTCGCATCGTATGCCTGCCCGGACTCGAACTTGTTGAGGCACATCTCGTTGCGTCCGCGAAGGGAAACCCCAGTCACAGGGTGCTTCTTGGAAATCGCCTTTAATTCTTCTATGACTCGCTCGTGCTGCCGGTGCGTCCGCGCAACATACAGAATTTTCAGTTTCTTTTCAATTGCGGTTGGGAGAACAGCTGATAAGGCTGAGATGGTTTTTCCAAGCCCGTTGCTGCCTTCGATGAGGACAGAGCGTCGCTCTTTGATGCCTGTGAAAACGGTGTTTATGAATTGGTCTTGGAAAGGCCTCACGCTCTCATACGGGAAATAATCCATGACTTCCTTGGGCAGCGCAGGTACCGTCATGTTTATCCCCATTGCCCCTTTGTCGGGCAATACATGTTCACAGGGCATTCCTCGCACAGTGGATGCCTTGCTTTGCAATATCGCCGTCCATGCGCAATAAGCAGCACGTGTACATCCAAGTAATCGCTCGAATCGAAGAGCCCTTGAAGACTCTTGCGGACGGTCTCATAATCGCCGTTTGCAGATGCGAAGCCTAACCGTTTTGCCACGCGGTTCACATGAGTGTCCACGGGGACGGTGGGCTGCTTGGCGGAGAAGAGCATGACAACATCTGCTGTTTTCGGTCCTACACCCTGAAATTGCATGAGTGCTTTTCTTGCTTCTTCAAGAGGCAAAGACAAAATAGGCTGCAGTGTTCCATGATATTTTTCAAGAATTGTGCTTGCGGCCTGTTTTATTGCTTTGGCTTTGCTCTTGTAGAGCCCAGCAGGTTTGATGGCTTCTTCAATTTGGGTGAGTTCTAATTTCGCGAGGGCTCCGGGCGTTATTTCGAACTGCTTCGAGAGGTTTTCGAAGGCTCTTGCAGTGTTCCGTTCCGCCGTGTTTTGGGAAATGATGGTCACTACAAGCGTTTCAAACGGGTCGTTTTTAGATTTGACCCATTTGGGCAGGGCTAACTTTTGCCTTAGTATCTGCAAGACCGTTACTGCCTGGTTTTCTGTCGTGTTGCCGCCTCCGCCTCTTGAAAATAGAATTAGATAGTGAACCCGTCAGGCTATAAATAGCATCTGGGCAAAACTGAGGATACGCCTCGTAGATTTCAGAAGGAAGAAAATCAGTCCTCGACGCCTTTTTTCACGACTGCAAGATGAGGAACGTTCTGCAGTCTTTTTAAGCACTTACTACACAATGGATATGCGCCGTAGGTACTGGAGATATGGAAAATGGAGCGCGCCAACGTAATCAAAGAAGAACTAATCGAGAAAGACACGCGTTTTCTAGCCATTTACGTGGAGGCAAAAAACAGCTGCCTCATACTATTAAGCGAGAAAGAAGACAAGCTCGGAACCATGGCAATCGCCGTTCCCAAACCCAAAGACCTGCTTGGTCCAGTCTCGTCCTCCGTGCTTCTGGGCGATAAAAACGCGATTTCGGCGCGCATGTTCGCTGAGTACGTGGCGTCTATGAAGGGAAAGATAGCTGTGGTTTCAGTGTATTTGGAAAAGCTTACGGAGATGCAGGCGCAAGCGTACTTCATGCGATTGATTGAGAAAGTGCTTCATGCGGAAAAATCAACCAGTGAAAAAGAGAAAGAAGAAACAAGAATTTAGGTGATGTGGCTTTGCTTGCAAACGTTTCGCTAAAGAAAGCGTTCTTCCGATTATTGCATTAGTCTTTTATATATGAGCGGTTAAGAGTCCATTAGCTGGTGATTTTGTGTCCGAAGATGAAAACGGGAACAGTGCTGGAGAAAAAATCGTGATACCCCTGAAAGCAGAGGATGTAATGGTCAGGGAAGTCGTCACTTTAGACGAGAACGTTTCAGTTAAAGAAGCCGCTGACATTATGAGTCAACAGGGTATAAACTCAGTAATTGCTACGGAGAAAGGAAGAGCCATAGGCATAGTCACTGAAAGAGACATTTTAAAACGCATAGTCTCAGAAGACAAAAACTCCAAAAAAACGAAAATAAAGGACATAATGTCAAGCCCGTTAGTGGTTATTGCGCCCAGCACGGATTTGGAAGAGGCTGCGCGTTTGATGTTTGATAAGAAGATAAAGAACCTGCCAGTCATTGACAAGAACCGCTTGATAGGCTTGGTCAGCTTGACTGACATTTGCCGCCTTCAGCCTGAGATTTTAAAAATTCTGAGGCAGACCATCGAGACCCCGAAAAATCTCAAAAAAGTTGTAGAGTGCTACATTGTCTAGTGTTAGCGGGCAGGATTAGTCTTGATTCTCTATTAAGAAAAGGTGCAAACTACAATTGCAGATTTAAGAGAGCCCTTGCGAATTACTGTTCAGGCACAATCTGATGAAGAACACGCTTGTATTGAAGGTTAATCCTCGACTGCCCGAAAACGAAAAGATGCAAATTGCAGCTAACTTCATCAAAGAGGGCGGTTTAGTGGCGTTTCCAACTGAGACAGTTTATGGTTTAGGTGCGAATGCTTTGAACGCTAAGGCTGTTTTGGCGTTGTTTGAGGCGAAAAACCGACCGTTGGATAATCCGCCGATAGTTCACGTGGAAAACGTGGCTGAAGTCTACAAGTTAGCCCAGCAGGTCTCGCCTAAAGCTGAGAAGCTGATGAAAGAGTTTTGGCCTGGACCCTTAACGTTGGTTTTTAAACGTTCAGCGGTTGTTCCTGATGTGACGGTTGCAGGCTTAGGCACAATCGCCATCAGAATGCCGCAGCACAAAGTAGCCTTAGCCCTGATTAGGGAAAGCGGTTGCCCCATTGCGGCGCCCAGCGCGAATCTCGCGGGGAAGCCCAGCCCGACGTCGGCCAAGCATGTTTTCGAGGACCTTAACGGGCGAATAGATGCCATTTTGGACGGCGGCCCCACCCGCATCGGTGTGGAGTCCACTGTGCTCGACCTAAGTGTTGACCCTCCAATGTTGCTTCGCCCAGGTGGAGCGCCGTTTGAAGCGCTGAAGGAAATTGTTGGCGAGGTTACGCTTCACCCGTTTGTCGTTGCCGAAAAAGAGTTGCCCAGCGAGAAGGCGCGGTCGCCTGGAATGAAGCATAAGCATTACGCACCAAAAGCGCAACTGATCCTTGTGGAAGGGTCTATTCCAGCGGTGACGGGCAAGGTCAAAGAGCTAATAACCGGTTTCAGGTTGGAGGGTAAGAAGATAGGCGTGTTAGCCACTGATGAAACTGCGGAAGCTTACAAAGCTGATGTGGTGAAGTCTCTTGGTAGCCGTTTAAATTTGGCGGCTGTTGCGCAGAACCTGTTTAGGCTTCTAAGGGAATTCGACACTGAGGATGTAGAAGTTATTATAGCGGAAGGCGTGCCGTCTGAAGGCTTGGGTTTAGCGGTTATGAATAGACTGCGTAAAGCTTCAGGCTACAATATCGTTAAGGCTGAGTAACGCTGGGAAAACCTTAAATTTCACAGGTCTAATTGTTTGTGATTAGAATTTAACGATTTAAACAAAGAAAAAACTGGTGAAAAATGATATGTCTCAAGGCAGAACAGTTCCAGTTCTAGTATTAAGAGAAGGTACGGGAAGATCAACCGGACGCGAAGTACTAAAGAACAACATAATGGCTGCAAAAATCGTGGCTGAAACAGTGAAAAGCACGCTGGGTCCATGCGGTATGGACAAGATGCTTGTTACCAGCTTCGGAGACGTGGCGATAACCAATGACGGCGCTACTATCATGAAGGAACTTGACGTGCAGCATCCAGCGGGGAAGATGCTGGTGGAAGTAGCTAAAGCGATGGATAATGAAGTGGGTGACGGAACAACAACCGCCGTGATCTTAGCTGGAGAACTGCTTGCCAGGGCAGAGAGCTTGCTGGATAAGAATGTGCATCCAACAGTTATTATTGAAGGGTACAAGAAGGCCAGTGAGAGAGCCCTGGAAATTTTGGATAAGTTGGCTATACCCGTAAAGATTGACGATGATAAGACTCTGCGGGATGTAGCCATAACGTCCTTGGCCAGCAAAGGCATCTCCAACGCTAAGGAGCTCTTTGCCAAAATGAGTGTTGACGCGGTTAGGCAAGTTTCTGAGAAAACGGATGGCAAAATTAACGCTGACATTGACCTGATCAAAATCGTGAAGAAGCACGGCCAAAGCTTGGAAGAGACAGAACTCGTGAAAGGCATGGTTATCGACAAGGAAGTTGCCAGTTCTCAGATGCCCAAGTTCATCGACGGCGCAAAAATCGCGTTGTTGAACGCTAAATTAGAGATTGAAAAGACAGAGTTCGACGCGAAAATCAACATTGAAAGCCCAGACCAAATGAAACTCTTCCTGGACGAGGAGGAGCGCATGCTCAAAGAGATGACTAACACCATCGTCAAGGCAGGCGCTAACGTGGTTTTCTGCGAGAAAGGCATAGACGACATGGCACTGCATTTTCTGGGCAAAGCTGGTGTGCTCGCGGTTAAGAGCATAAGCAGCAGCGACATGGAAAAACTAGCGCGGGCAACAGGCGGCAAAATACTTTCAACCGTCAAAGACCTAACTGCTGATGCGCTGGGCAAAGCCAAGAAGGTTGAAGAAGTCAAGATCGGCGACGACAAACTCATCTACATACGCGACTGCAAGAACCCCAAAGCCGTGACAATAGTCATAAGAGGCAGCAGCGAACACGTCATAGACGAGGCAGAACGCTCACTACACGACGCATTATGCGTTATCCGCAACGCAATTGAAGACGGAAATATCGTGGCGGGCGGCGGCGCACCGGAAGCAGAACTCGCCAAGAACCTGAGAGCATACGCTGTCAAAGTCGGCGGACGCGAGCAACTAGCTGTTGAAGCTTTCGCAGAAGCAGTCGAAGCTATTCCATTGACACTGGCTGAAAACGCAGGATTAGACCCCATAGACATCATGGTTGCATTGAGAGCTAAACACGAGAACGCTGACGGCAAGTACTTCGGCATCAACGTCACTACAGGCAAAATCGTAAACATGCTGGACATGCTGGTTCTTGAGCCCCTACGCGTAAAGCAGCAGCTAATCAAGTCAGCCACAGAAGCGGCAAACATGATACTGAAGATCGACGATTTGATCTCCATCAAAGGTACAGGCGGCGGCAAGATGCCACCGATGCCCTCAGGAATGCCCGGAGGAATGGGCGGAATGGGTGGCATGGGCGGTATGGGCGGAATGCCGTACTAAAAAACCAAATTTCTTCTTTCTTTATGTTTTTGTCTTTTAGAATTGTTCTGAACAGTTTTCTGCACCAGTTTTATATTCGGGAAAACCCCAGAATAGTCTCTGCAGGTAAAGTTCTAAGAGGAAGAGAGTCATGAAGCACGTCAAAATCACGGCGTTTGATTGCCCAGACGCATGGTTCCAAACGTTAAGCCACATATGGAACGAAGGCGACATTTTCCGCGTGGGCTTTGGCTCGGAAGAAACAGAGACCAAAAAGCTCAACCTGTCCATAGAAATCATGCGCCCAGAGAACAGACCGTTGGTCAGCGACAAAGCACCTTGTGACATCAAGTACGTCCAAGGATACGCGCTGGAGTATTTGTGGTGTGGAGAGAAACAGGATGAAACGTACACGTATGGTAGCAGGCTTAACAAGCCCATTAACCAGATAGAAGAAGCAGTAGACCGATACGTCCAAGAACAGTGCGACAGACAAGTTACGATGGTCATTAGGCTGCCCGAAGACATAAAGAAATACGTCGGCGCCAAGAAACACGAACCGCCTTGCCTGAGCTTAATCGACACGGAGATTCTGGAGGGCAAACTGCACTTGACCTGCTACTTCCGAAGCTGGGATGCCTACGCGGGGCTGCCCGCAAACATCGCGGGGCTCCAACTGTTCAACGAAGCTTTTGTGTCCGAAATCAACAGCCGCGGAAACCTCTCATTAGAAACGGGCAAACTGATTTTCCACAGCAAAAACTGCCACATATACCAACGGCAGTACAAGCTTGTGCAGGAGCTGTTATCACCGCAGAACACATCAAAAACGCCAAGAATGGCGCAGACTTTCAAAACTGCTGAAAAAGAACAAGATGAATAGAGCCTACATGCAAACGCTGGTTTAACCCTGAAGTCGGCTCCATATGAGCGGGGATGGACTTGGCTGAACAGTAGAAGACTGCCTCAAGATGCTTTCCAACAGTCATTTTTTTGCTGTTGTAAACGCAAATTCTTCCATAAACCCCTAAGTTTTTGCTTGACTGCGTGGATGCCTGAGGGCAAGTTATAGGCGAAGAAAAGGTGTCTGGAATATCAACTAACATGAACTCCCTGTTTTCGTTGTATGTTTGTACATGAAAAAAGCATAAAGGAGAAAATAGTAATACTCGGGATGTTATGGAGCCAGTAAATGAAAGAGTTAAAGTTAGAATTGATGCTGAAAATAAAAAAGTCATCATAGAGAAACTGGAATAGTCTTACTTTTCACTTCACAAACATTTTTTAGAAGTCATGAAATTTTAAATAGACATTGAAAGAAATAACACGCAGGTACTGGGAAATGAGCGAAGTCATGTCAGATTTTAAGACTAGTTCACTTACAATTCGAGAAGTATTTGAAAGTGTATTTTATTTTCAGATTCCTGATTACCAAAGACCTTATTCATGGGCAGATGAGGAGATAGGACAATTATAGGAGGATATTTATTCTTCATTTGAAAGTAAGGATAGATATTATTTCCTTGGACCCTTAATCCTAGCTCAAACAAACAAAGGTTACCTTGAAGTTGTGGACGGACAACAAAGACTAACTACACTTACAATCCTATTTTGTGTCTTAAGAGATTTCTACTTAAAAGACATAGAAAAAATGGACCCAAAGCTAAGGAACAGGATTAAAAACGCTATTAGAAGCATAGTTGATGAGAAGTATAGGCTTATTTTGATAACCCAAGCGCACTATCAGAACCAATTTGAGCAAGAAATACTAAACAAGACTGTTTTGCCCGCTAATGTCTTAACCAAGAAAGAGAAAGAGAAACCCAAATTCAAATTCATGAACGCTGCGTCTGTCTTCAAAGAGCGAATAGATCAGTTAAAAAAAGATGGGGGGGTTTCCAAACTAAAAGAATTGGTTCAATTTATTTTTGACAATGTTGTTGTTATAACAATAATTTGTTCTGACAGAGTCTCCGCAATTCGACTTTTCCAAACCCTAAATACTAGAGGCTTAGAACTTGACCTAGCTGACCTGACCAAAAGTTTTCTTTTCAGCGGATTACAAGTCGAAACTAAGCGCAAACAGTTTCTGATGTCTTGGAGAGAAATTGAGAAAATAGCAGAAGATAATAATGAAACCGTCTCTGACCTGCTTACTTACTATGGCTATTATGTATTCTCCAGCAAACCTAAGAAGGCGTTAAACGAAGAGTTCGAGAAGTATTTCAAGGGTAAAGACCCCAACCAAGTTGTGTATGACATTAAGAAGTTTGCTGATTACTTTGGTGACATATTGGAAATGAAGTCAAAGTCAATTGATGCCTTGAAGTATCTACCTGACAAAGTCTTTTGGAAAACTGT
>Ga0315289_10014516_pt1 | contig 10995 bp, 12 predicted proteins | sample YL17G11_40_MG_FD_203452 | JGI IMG/M metagenome (GOLD analysis project Ga0315289, IMG submission 203452) | Sediment microbial communities from Yellowstone Lake, YNP, Wyoming, USA - YL17G11_40 | ecosystem: Environmental > Aquatic > Freshwater > Lake > Sediment | place: USA: Wyoming | collected...
GCCCATATATGGTGGGTATCGGGCCAGACCCCAAAACATATGGTCATTTTGATTCCTTGCGCTATACCAGACACAGGAGAGGTAATGCGAACAGAGTGGAATAATTTTAGTCCCAGGATGAAGGCAGAATTTAGCCGGGTACGCAAAGAACACTTCCGTACAGTCATCATCACCGCTTTCCTTAATCATCCAGATGAGCCCTTTCTCCTTACAGATCAAGAGCTTGCCGACCTTTGTGGAATACCAGTTAGGTCAACCAAAAGGTATCTAAGTTACTGGAAAGATAAGGGAATTTTTCACTTGACTTCAGCCCGATACAAGCATCCAGCTTTTGGGTGGTGCGTTCGACGCACGCTCACCGTAGACCCCGCAGCCATTGAGGTTGCCCGCTCACACATCGAAAGGTACGGAAAGGTACTGTAATGGAAACCATGAAGGTGAAGTCAACAGGCAAGGAGATGATGGTCAAGGGACCGGCACTAGCTTCCAAGGTACTCGACACCATGCAGACTATCTCTGCCCTCGTTGGAGCTACCCTAGGTCCGGGCGGTCACAGCGTTTTGCTTGAACGCCAGGAACACAACATCCCCAACTTCGTAACCAAAGATGGTGTAACGGTTTTCAAGTCGATTGGCTTCCAAGATCCAGTGGCCCATGCCATCATGGAATCAGCTAGGGACGCCTCAATCCGTACTGCCAATGAAGCGGGCGACGGAACGACTACTGCAACGATTCTGGCCTATTCCGTAGTCAAGAATATCGCCGCCTATACCAAGGCGCATCCCGGAGTCTCTCCCCAGAAGGTGATTCGGGAGCTACAGAGTTACTTCCGCGATGTCATCGAACCTCAGATCCGGCGAGAGTCCATCCCCTGTGACTCTTCAACTGAAGAAGGAAAGGAGATGCTTCACAATGTTGCAAAACTCTCTGCAAATGGCGATGAACCGCTCGCAGATGCGGTCATGGAAGCACTGGCTCTCGTTGGCGACCGAGGTAACGTTACAATCACCGAGATTAGCGGACCATCGTCATACGAGATTGAGCGCATCGAAGGCTACCCGATTAACAGCGGTTATGAGGACTCTTGCGGTCGGTTCTACAACAAGTTTATCAACGACCCCGGGGCGCAACGGGTCTTCATGGAAAAGCCAGTTTTCGTACTCGTCCATGGGCGTATCGTGGACATCCAGCAAATCATCTTTATCATGGAACGTATCGGAATGGCGTGGCAAACGGACGGGTACAACCACAACGTCGTCCTCGTTGCCACTGGATTCAGCGAGTCCGTTCTAGGTCAGCTTGCCGCCAACTGGATGTCGGCTGAAACTTTGAACGTCTACCCGATTATTGCTCCGATGAACGCAATCCCCAACAGCCAGTACGACTTCTTGCTCGACCTATCGGCTGTCACGGGAGCCAAGATTTACGATGCCCTCAACTACCCGCTCCCCAGAACGCATGAGGAACTTAACCTATCAGACCTTGGACACGGGGTTAGTGCGTTTGAGGCTACGAAGTTCCGCTCTACGGTACTTGGTCAGTGCGATGAGGTGCTGATCCTAGAACGGGTGGACATTCTTGAGCAGCAACTAGCTCAGTCGGCTGGTTCCATCCTAGAGGCCAGCTACCTACAGGAACGCATCGGTCGTATCTCTGGTGGCATCGCCAAGCTCAAGGTCATCGGCTCCTCCAACGGCGAACTACGTGAGCGACGGGACCGAGCCGAGGATGCCATCATGGCTGTCCGCAAGGCTATCGAGTCCGGTTGCCTACCGGGTGGCGGTTGGATGCTTGTTCGGTTGGCAAAGCAGATTAGCGAACGATTCGTTAAGTGGCCTGACTATGTTTATCAGCCCAAGCGGTGGTACGAGTTTTGGAGGCCAGAGGCTATGGAACATCGGTCAGATGCACTTAATGAAGTGCTAGTGCCCGCCCTCCTTGAGCCCTTCTACGTCCTTTACCGTAACCTAGGGTGGAGCGACGGGGAGATCACCGACGATCTACTGAGCGGTATGCAAGTGGGAAGCGACGAGAAGTTTGTTTACGATGCCCTCAATAACGAGTGGGGACACGCCACCACTCTTGGCATCCTAGACTCTACTCCTGCGGTACTGGAAGCTATCCGCAACAGCCTTTCCATCGCTACCCTATTGGGCACCCTGGGAGGCGCGGTTGTTTTCCCTAGAGATGAAACCTTTGAGCGGGCAGAGGCGCGGGAGAACAACGCTTTCCTACGCGACATCAAGACAGGCTCCGAGGCTGACGAGAGGATCTAATGGACATCGAAGACGCCAGACTAGCGGCACAACTTCTTGCGGACCAGAATAACTATTCGCTCCGTTCTTGCTGGAATTGCAATCCAGCACATGAGTACCTGAAAAACAGTACGCTACTCTGTTGTTTTGACTGTGGTCATTGGTACTACAAGGGGTTGGATATTACAGAAGATAGTGACGCCTAATGCCCATCTACAACTTCCATTGCACCACATGCGGTAACACAGTCCGCAAGCTCTTGAAGCCGGAACGCCTCAAGGGAGTCGTCATCGTATGTACGGAATGTGGCTACGCCATGGAACGGAAGCCATCTGCTCCATCGGTACGCATAACGGAGACTCTGGATAACGGTACAATGGTCAAGAAGCTGGAACGCCTTGCCGATGCTGAACAAATCCACGACGATATGGCGCATGGTCACAAGGGCGTCATCTAACGCTATACTAAGATGATGGATCCTATTCGCCTAGCATTTATCACCCTGGAGAACTTCCGGTCTTTTGAGACTAGGACGACGCTGAGCTTCCCAGAGAACGGGCTTGTCTTGCTTGAGGGACCGTCCGGGGCTGGCAAGAGTACGGTGCTGATGGGAATAGCTTATGCGCTGGGGTACTCCCCCTATCCAGCTACCGAGTTGAAGTCCTGGCACAGCGATAAGCCGATGGAGGTAATGACCAAACTCTATAACACCAAAGAGGGCACGGTTAACCTACAGCGCGGAAACAACACGATCCTTTTGACAGAAGATAAATGTGTCAAGGGCGCTTCGGCTGTCAATGCCAAGTTACCGCAACTTTTGGGGATGAGTACGGAGTTGCTGGCGGCTCTGACGTACAGGCCACAGAAGACCGCTGGCCTATTCCTATCCAAGACCAACAACGAAATGCAGGACTTCCTAACCACCCTGCTCGACCTTGGCAAGTATGAAAAGGCGATTGAGGCTAGTCAGGATCAAGTCAAGGAACTACAAACCAAGTCCGTCCAATACGGAGAAACCCTAGTAGGGAAGCAGGTAGCTCTGGCCGCTCTCCAATTGGACGCTCCCCCTTATGGCAAGGCACCAGAAAGTCTCAAACCTTTCGAGAAGCAGGTAGAGGAGGCCCTTACCTTCATTGGCGAGCACAAGGAAATTGTTGCCCATCTTCAGGAAGAGAACGACTTTTTCTTAGGAGTCTGGCAGAATGAGATCAAGGAAGTCAAAGCCGTTGGGGAGATGGAAATTGCCGCCTTGCACGACAAAAAGCCCGTCATCGCTCCAACCAGCAACGAGAAGATTTCCAAACTGGAAGAGGGTATCGAGCTAGGTAAGCGCCGCCTTGCCAAGCTAGAGGCTGCCGAATCTGAGCGCAAGATGGTGTGGGAAGCCGCCATTGTAACCGTTCAGAAAGAGCTTAGCAGGATCGAGTACGCAGCCAAGTCACTTCCGGCATACCAGCATCGGAGCCAAGAGCTTCAAAACGACATAGCCCAATTAGAAAAATCCACATGCCCTCGTTGTGAGCAGCCCTGGGTTGAAGCCGAGATGGAAGCGGACCTTCTTGAAAGTCGGTCAGATCTAAAACAGACCCTAGATGACATCTTAGCGTCCGAAATTGCAATCGCCGCTCGCGCCGCCATGACCGCAGAGTTGAACGAGCACCGCGCAAAGCTGACTCAGGTCGATCCCAAAATCGAGCAATTCAAGAAGATCATCCACGATCTCGACGTAGAGCGTTTTGGCGAAATCTGCACGCTCCAAGAGAAGTTCAACACAACGGTCGCTGAGTGGGAGCAAACGGTTCAGACCGTCCGACTCAACGTGGCTACCCGGGTTAACCAGATCAATCACGTTCATCAAGCCACCTACGAAGCTAAGCAGAAGGTTCTTGGGCTGGCTACCGATGACCGTCAGAATGCCCTAGAGCTATGGGGCAAGGCCACGGCTGCCCTTAAAGAAGTTGAGTACCGGAACGGCACCAGCAAGCGAGAGTGGGAAGCCTTCGCTAAAAGGGACGCTAAGGCCACCCAGGAGGTCAAGGAGGCGTCTGAAAAGGTCAAGATGACCAAGGATGCCCTGGATATGGAAGAAGACTTCCTAGGGCTTCTCAAGAGCTTCCTGACAGCCATCTTCGATGAGGTTCTGGCCGAAATCGCCTGGAATACCAATGAGATGCTCAAGAACGTGCCAAATGTCTCGCACGTAACCATTGGATTTCGTTCAGAAAGCACAACTGGGAAAGGTACCATACGTCGCGCTATAGTGCCATACGTGACCATAGGTGGGGTTGAGAGGAATCTGAAGACGGCGCTATCCGGTGGTATGTCAACTGCGGTCGAATTGGCCGTTGACTTGGCTGTCCGAAAGGTTATCAGCGCACGCACCGGGGTCAAGCCCGGGTGGCTGGTGCTCGATGAATGCTTTGAGGGGCTGGGGATTGCTGAGAAGGAAGCGGCCATGGGCCTCCTACAGCAAGCCGCTCACGATACCCTGATCCTAGTCGTAGACCACATGACCGAATTCAAGGAGATGTTCAGTAAGAGATTCATCGTGACCTCCGTTGGTGGACGGTCCCAGATTGAGAGCGAACAATGAACGACACCCCGAAGGTCTGTACTAACTGTGAGTACGCTATCGAAAAGCCCGTGTGGCTCTTTTTCAATCGTTGGTACTGTAGGAATCCCGCCGTTAGGTCGGTGTTCAACCCCATCCACGGTCGCTCTGTAGAATGCCACGAAGCTCGCCATAGTAATAAGAGCCCATGCGGGCCTACCGCTAACTGCTACGACGGGCCAGCCAACTTCAAGCCAGATCCCAATCGACCAATGACGTATGCATCATCGGGCATGATTACGGCTTCCATGCTGATACCCACTGGCTCTGCCTTTCACAGACCGTCCTCGATTGTATACAATAACACCAACGTACCCAGCAGTGGATACGGTGGCAGAGGTGGCGGGGGTGTTGGAGGATTCCTTCCGGGTATGGCGCTTGGTTACATACTAGGGCACAACAACGACTCGCCCACACCCGCAGCCGAACCCTGGTCTGGTGGCGGCGGCGAAGCAAACGGTAGTGAGACCTCGGACTCCTGGGATAGTGGATCGGACGGCGACTCCTCAGACAGCGGAGGTGACGGTGGTGGAAGCGACGACTAGGGTTGACACAGAAAATCTCAAACCCGACGACCTCGTTATGGGGTCTGAACGGGCAGAACTAATGATCGGGCCTGCTGGGCTATACATAGATAGGATTAAAGTAGACGTTGCAAGCTGTGGAGTCTGGGTTTGGTGGCGTGGTGTCACCACACCAGAGATTTTTAACCCGTACTGGACTTGGTTTGTAGTAAGAAAGGCAGACACAAATGGCACGACCCAAGAAGGACGCATATGCGGATCTACCCCCGGAATTCAAGGATAAGGTAGAAGGAGCAACTGACGAGCAAATCCTTGAAATGCTTGGTGATGTTGCCAAGGCAGAGGAGTATAATCGCCGTCTTAAGGCAGACGATGAGGATCTGCAAGAGAAGAAGGCGAAGCATGACATGGCCGGTGAGGGGTACAAGGAGGCGTCTAAGGCAAATCAGCTAAAGACCCGATACCTTTACGATCTTCTTCGCGCAAGGGGCAAGGCCGAGTAGCGTCCGTAGTAACCCGCCCTAATCTTGACTTTTACCCGCCCCATCCCAGATGTCTTGGTCCTGGGGCGGTTCCATTCCTCCCATGGTTACTCCTCCTAAACCCGCTACTCTAAAGCGATACGGACTCTCCCGCGAGGAGTGGCTGGCTATACTAGAGAGCCAGGACGGTGTGTGTTTCATCTGTGAGAAAGTGCCACCTAATGGTCGCCTCTGCACAGATCATCACCATGTCCCCAAATGGAAGAAGATGCCACCCCATCAAAGAAAATTGTACGTTCGCGGCTTGCTCTGCGCTTACTGCAATCTCCGGTTGATGCGTAAGGGGTGGACTCTCAAGAAACTAGAGCGTGGTGTAGAATACATGAAGCGTTACGAAGGCAAACAGGAGAAGACATGCATCTCGACGCAGCCCAGCAATTCATCTATGTCAGTAGGTACTCGCGTTGGATCGAGCCGTTAAACCGGCGTGAGATTGAGTGGCCCGAGACTACCAAACGGTACTTCGATTTCTTCAAAGATAAGCTGGATGGAGCGGTCCCTAAACACATCTGGACGCTCGCTGAAAAGTTGGTAAACGAGATGGGCGTCATGCCCTCCATGCGTTCCGTCTGGGGCGCAGGCGATGCTCTCAAGAAGAACCACATTATCGGGTACAACTGTTGCTACGTACCCTTCCAAGACCTACAGGCTGCGGTCGAGCTTTTCTACATCCTCATGTGCGGTACGGGGGTGGGCTTCTCCGTTGAGAAGCGGTACATCGACCAGATTCCGGCTGTTCCCAAGCAGACCGGGAGTGGTGCAGGCGTCCACGTTGTAGGTGACTCACGCGAAGGCTGGGCTGACTCGTTCAAGGCTCTGCTCAACGCATTATGGGAAGGAAAGGACATCCAGTTTGACTACTCCAAAGTACGTCCTAGAGGCTCCCGCCTCAAGACCATGGGAGGCCGCGCAAGCGGCCCTGAACCTCTACAGAAGCTTCACGACTTTACAAGAGGTCTTGTGCTCCGCGCACAAGGACGGCAACTTAGCTCCGAAGAATGGCTTGATATTGGAAACGTTATCGGAGATGTCGTCGTCGTTGGTGGAGTACGCCGCTCTAGTGAGATCAATTTCTCTGACCTCGATGACGATCTCATTCGACACGCTAAAGATGGAGCTTTCCCACCACATCGGTATAACAGCAACAATTCAGCCGTTTACTATGTCAAGCCCGATTCCGTTACATTTATGCGTGAATGGGCCGCTCTTGCTGCGTCCGGTAGAGGGGAGCGAGGGTTTTTTAATCTTGCAGCCGTCAAGAACCACTTGCCAGCTAGACGAAAGTGGACCGACGAGTTTAGAACAAACCCATGTGGTGAGATTATCCTCCGACCCTTTCAATTCTGTAATCTTTCAGAAGTGGTCGTCCGAGGCAGTGACGATTTCGATGACCTTATTTCCAAAGTCAAGGTCGCTGTTTGGCTGGGGGCAATGCAATCCACACTGACCGACTTCCCCTACATCCGTCCTCTCTTCAAGAAGAATTGCGAAGAGGAAAGACTCCTAGGTGTCAGCCTCACCGGGCAGATGGACAACCCCAAGCTGATGACCGAAGAGAAGCTTGAGATTCTCAAGAAGTACGCAATCAAGGAAGCGAAGAAGGCAGCCGCCGCTCTAGGTATCAATTTCAGTGCGGCGGTTACCACCGGCAAGCCCTCTGGCACTGTCAGCCAGCTAGTCAACTGCGCGTCTGGTGGTCACCCACGGTTCGCCAAGCGATATCTCCGTCGTTACCGTCTTGCTGGCACCGACCCCCTCTTTGCCATGATGAAGGATCAGGGAGTCAAGTTTACCCCCGAGAATGACCAGGGACCGGAGACTGTCGATAAGCGTCGAGCAGAGATGGTGGAGAAGTACGGACGCACCAAGCATGAGGCCAAGCTCCTCGTTCCCGATTGGAATGAGAAGATGGTCAACACCTGGGTATGCGCGTTCCCCATCGAAGCCCCCAAGGATGCCATCGTAGTTGCCGATGTTACAGCCATTCAACAGCTTGAGTGGTACCTAAAGCTTCGTTCCGCATGGTGCGAGCACAATCAGTCCATCACCGTCTACGTCAAGGACGAGGAGTGGATGCGCGTAGGTGCGTGGGTGTACGACCACTTCGATGAGCTTGTGGGTGTCAGCTTCCTACCGGCTAGCGATCACAAGTACGAACAGGCTCCGTATGAAGAGATTACGGAGGCTCAATACGAGAAGGCTCTCGCCGCCTTCCCCAAGATTGATTACAGTCAGTTGTCGGGGTATGAGCTAGAAGATGGCACCATGGGAGCAAAGGAATTGGCTTGTAGCGGAGGGTCTTGCGAAATCTCATAGCTCTTGTGCTATACCCTATCAGGAGCAGCAACAATGCCAGGATTCGATTGGAATGATCAGCCAGACCCGCTAGAAGGATATGAAAGCAGCCCGGAGCCCGCCCAACCGGCCCCGGCTATTCCTACCCCGAAGCCCCCTGGCCCATTCCAGAGGCCCACGGCACCCGCTATCCCCAAGCCCGCAGTATTCAAGCAGGAGCCACCCAAAATGAACGTCGAAGCCGCCATGGAAGACCTTGAGGAGTCGGCTGGCGTTGACACCGACAAGCTGACGGAGGCCGAGTGGAGGCTAGAGAAAGCCCAGTTTTATCGGGCAGTTATCAACTCTCAGCTTTTGTCAAGTGACCATCCTGCCGCTGTTGAGGTCGAAAAGGAGCTACAATCTTGGGCTGTAGAGCAGATGGAGATTCTGCTTGGGATTCGGGCAGTTGATGGGATTCGTAACGATAAGTTTGCAAGTAAGTTAGCGGAGTTGGAAGATCGGTTTCTTCGCACCCCGATTCTAAAGACCTTCTCTCCCGACGAGGAAGCCGCACTCAAGGCAGTAGCCGCTCGCGTACTAGGCAACAAGCCAGCCTTACAGCAAGCGGTCCAACAAGCCCCAGCACCCTCACCAGCCCCCGCAATCGTTCCACAGGTCCAACCAGCCACCCCCAAGGTTCAAACGGCCATTAAGCCCGTCCAGATTCCTCCTAGGGTACAGACAAGTACCTCCCGTAAGCCCGCTGGTCGCCCCCGGGTCAACCCCTGTAAAATCTGTAATCAGATGGAGTGCAACCACAAGGCCAATCAGACCAAGGTCCCAGAGGGAACGCGAATCGAAAAGGCTAAGGAAACCGATAGCTTCCAAGGGATGCCGATTCAGGTCATTGACGGGAAGAAAATTGTTGACATGCCTAATGGTGTGCGTTATAGATTAGACTTGCGTCAAGTCCAGTATCGGGATGGCACCGTCAAGGAAGAATACGTCCCGGCTGAGATTACCAAGCCTATCAAGTCCCAACAGGCTAAGCCGTACCCCTCAGAACAAGAGGCCATGAATTTAGCAGCAGTTGAAGGAGCACAGTCCGAAGGACGAATTCAGCAGAGCGCGATCTTCGCAAAGATTGTAGATGCGGCCCAAAAGGCCCCCGAACGGGAATCATACATCCCACAACCCCCGCCTAGAAAGCGGTAACAAAGGAGAAAACAAATGGCAGACAATCAGCAGACTTCCCCGAAGCAGGGCGTTCGTGCCCGTGAGCGTAATGCCCTAGAGCGTATCGCAGCCCTAGAGGGCGATCTGAGCGGCCTGATGACAGGTGTCCAGAGCGCCATCACCGAGCTTGAGAAGCGCATTCTTGGCGCAGCCGAGGTCGTTGATGCCCTGGTCCGCATCATGGGGCAGGAAACCGTTGAGGCGGCTGTCGTTGCCGCCCGGGATGAGCGTGCGGCTACGCAGGCAACTGATGCCAAGGCGGGGCTTGAGAAGGCTCTCGCCGCTGGTCAGGTCGTTCCTAGCGATCATGTCAGCGAGAACTCGATTATCGTTGGTGTCGAAAACGATAAGGACGGGGCTGCCATTAAGCCTGGGTACATCCAGCTTTCCATGCAGGGTGTGAAGCCTGAGTTTAAGGAGAAGATGCTAGGACAGGCTGTCGGTTTCAAGTTTGACACCGTGGACGGTAACACGTTCACTGTCAATGCGGTGTACGAGGCCGTGCCTCAGAAGACCGATGCCGAAGTGCCCGTTCTTACACCGGAAGTTGTGCAGCCGTAAGGCACCGTTAGGGGCGGTCATCTAGCAGGGGTGACCGCCCCTAATCTTACAGGAGCATTCATGACCAAGACAGACGAAGAGTACGCGGCTGAGTACGAAGCACAGCGAGCACTTGAGCGTAGGGATACGGAAGCTCGCATCGCCGCTAACGAATCCCTAGCCGCCATGCGTAACATCGAGATCCCTCGCCTCTTGCTCAACACTAGGACAGAACTTGAGCGGCAGATTGCGGACGTACAAGCCTTGTTCGCCGCTTACGAAGCCCAATTACCCATCGTAAAAGAAAATCAGGTCATGCTTGCTAACTGGGGCACGATGGATCCCAATGTCGCATTCAAGCGGGTGATGGCACTTTCTCAGGTGAGGGAGTGGCTTGCCCGTGAAGAAGCACACGCCAAGGTTTACAAGGACCGGCTGGCTGTGCTAAACTCCCGACTAGAAAGTATCTAATGGCCAAAACGACAAAGACGCAGTTGCTCAGTGAAGAAGACTCCACGCTCCTCAACATTCTCAAGCAACGCGCCAATGTCGTTCATAACAAGGCGCAAACAATCCAGAACCGTTCGTTTTCACTCCTGGCTGCTAGGGACGAGCTTTTCTTCCAACAGCTAAGTAACTTCACCGATCAGCTTTTCTCCAAGAATCCAATCAATGTCAAGTTGTCAGGATTCATGGCTAAGAAGCACAAGAAGCCGGTCAAGCGTGAGCTACACGCCATTCTGTCCGACCTTCACATCGGGGCCAATCTTGATCCCCGTGAGCTTCCCCTCCAGTACGGTTGGCAGGAAGAAGCTCGCCGTCTAGCCAAGATCACCCAGGAGATTGCGGACTTCAAGGTCAAGTACCGCGACGAGACAGCCCTCAATGTAAACCTGATTGGCGACATCATTCAGGGTATCCTTGAACATGACCCCCGGGATGGTAACCCGCTCGCAGAGCAGTGCGGAGCGGCGATGCACTTGATCATTCAATCCCTTACCTTCCTAGCA
>Ga0315289_10014517_pt1 | contig 10995 bp, 12 predicted proteins | sample YL17G11_40_MG_FD_203452 | JGI IMG/M metagenome (GOLD analysis project Ga0315289, IMG submission 203452) | Sediment microbial communities from Yellowstone Lake, YNP, Wyoming, USA - YL17G11_40 | ecosystem: Environmental > Aquatic > Freshwater > Lake > Sediment | place: USA: Wyoming | collected...
CCTTTTACAAAAGGTGCCCCCCCCCCGATAAGGGCAAGATTTTCTCGCTCACCAGCAAAAATTACCAGCGGAGAGGCTGAATTTCTTGAAAATACCTGTCTGCACGGCGATGGCATGTCCGTTGCTCCTGCAAGAGACAGAACATCCCGGAGGTGGATATGCAGTTGCCCATACTACAGGTTATGGGATTGGCGTCAGAGGCACTCGGTCTCCTGAACAAGGTGCTGTCCAAGCCTGCGTCGAAAGGATTCGATGCCCTTCTCACGCAGGTGTCTCTGAAGCCCGAACCCGGCAAGGCGTTCCTCAAAGAGCTCCTTTCCAGTCTCAAGGCAAAAGATGCCGAGGCAACGGAAAAGCTGCTTGCATCGGATACCGGGGCCATGATCTTCCAGCTTTTATCCGCGCTCAAGAACGCCGGTTTGAACGCCAAGGACATCCGGACACTCCTCTCGGGAAGGGGCACCGAGCTCTCCGATGACGCCCTCCAGAAGATGCTCGCCTCTGTTGGTATCCCGGAGGAGAAGATCAAGATCATCCTGTCTGATAAGGCCTTCAAGGACGAACTCAAGATCCAGATTGCCGAAGGTCTTAAGGAAGCTAGAGGATTGAAGACGGATGGCCATAGGCAGAAGGCGGGTATTGCTGAGGCAGAAGAAGGAAAGCTGAGGACAGGTGATGATAGTGCAGAGAAGGCTGAGGCATCTGCTCAGACAGGGCAAAAGGCTGCAATTGATGCCATAATCAATGCGGCGACTGCGGATGAAGAAACTCTCCAGGCGGTGCTCAAAGGGATGGAAGGGGTCGTCCTGCTGCGGGGGATGCCCGAGGCAATGACGAAATTGAAGGCTATTGTCCTCTCTGCAGCAAGGAAGGTGGATGTGAAGATGCAGGCACATCTGGATGTCGATATCGCCCCTGGGAATGTGCACATACAACGGGAGATAGATATTTCGATCAAGACGCTAGCTGATACTGCTGGAATCAAGCCGGAGGTGCTGGAGAAGATCTTCTTTGCATCCGAAGCCGACCAGCGACAGGAGGCAGTGGCGGAATTTGCCAGCAAGTTATCTGCCTATCTCAAGGGGAACAAACCGGTTAATAAAGATCTCGTCAATGCCCTTTCCTTTGTGCGCTCTGCCACGAGCAAGGTGGAGTGGGCGGGGATAGAGAAAGTTATCAAACAGTGGCGGCCGGATATCGAAGTCCCGGAAGGAAAATTCGCCCTCGATAAGGGGGTGTTCAAGGCGCTCGCCCAGAAATTCACCGCGGATGCCGGGCCCGTGTTTGACCGCTTTGTAAAAGGTGCGCTTGACCAAATCCGCTTCCAGCTCCCCATCCAGATGAAGAACGGCGAGGGTACGGCCACCTTGCGCCTCCATCCGCCCTTGCTCGGCCGGGTGGACGTGAGTATTACCCTGGAGGACGGCAAGCTCCAGGCAACCTTCAGGGCAGAGAACCAGCTCACCAAGGACATGCTCCAGATGAATATCGCCGTGCTCAAGGAGACGCTCTATAACCAGGGCATCAGGGTGACCCAGCTCAATGTCACCACCGGGCTCGAGTACCGGCAGCAGCAACAGAACATGGCCTATGCTTTCCTCGATCAGGGCCGGCAGAGCGGAAGCCCTGATCACCAGGAGCGAAGGTCAGGGGGCTCGGGCGGAAATGCCCAGGAGGAAGGCGGGGATGTGTATCGGAGCGATGCAAGCCGTGACCATAGGTATATAACAGGCGGTCTCGACCTGTTTGCATAAGGAGGATTTATGGCTATTTCAGGATTAGATGCTATACTGGCCAATCAGGCACCAATGGCGACGGGCGAAACGAAGGCGAGCGTGCTCGGCAAGGATTCATTTCTCAAGCTCCTCATCACACAACTTAAGTACCAGGACCCTATGAACCCGGTTGACAATACGGAGTTTACCTCCCAGCTTGCCCAGTTCAGCCAGCTCGAGCTCCTCACCGACATGGGGACCAACATAGAGCAGTTAAACCAATTGCAAGGCTCGCTCAACAATATGCAGTCGCTGTCCTTCATCGGGAAAACGGTAAGCGCCGTCGGCAACGTCGTCGAGTACACCGGCAACCAGATCGACCTCGGGTTCGACATCGATGAAAGCGCCGCGGATGTCACGATCGGCATCTTTGACAAGGACGGCGCACAGGTGAAGACCATCGCCATGGGTCCTGCCACGCAGGGGAATGTGCACTGCCTGTGGGACGGCAAGGATGACGCGGGGAATCCGGTCGCCAACGGCCAGTACACATATAGGGTGCAGGCCACAAGCTTTGACGGCAAGACCATTGCGGCTAGGACCTATGCCACGGGCACTGTGACCGGCGTCAGGTACGACAAGGGCATCACCTATCTGATCATCGGGGACAAGGAGGTCACGATATCGGATGTGGAGAAGATACTCGGATAAATAAGCGAAGGAGGAAAGCATGGGTATAACAAGTTCATTGTTTTCAGGAATCAGTGGTCTAAACACGAACGGCAATGCCATGAGCGTCATCGGCGACAACATCGCCAACGTAAACACGATCGGCTTCAAGTCGAGCCGCACCACGTTCCAAGATGTGCTCGCCCAATCCGTTGCCACGGCCGCAGGTACAGCTCAGATCGGCCGCGGCACAGCTCTGAGCTCGGTAGACACGCTCTTCCAACAGGGTTCGTTCGAATCCACCACGAGCGCGACCGATCTTGCCATCGGTGGAACCGGTTACTTCATGTTACGGCAGCCGGGCACCGAGATCGATTTCTATACGCGGGCAGGCCAGTTCCGGTTCGACAAGGACGGCAACTTCGTCAACCCGTCGGGGTATGTGGGAAGAGGCTGGGCGCTGGATGAACATGGCAATGATGTCGGGACGATCCAGGACATCGTGCTGCACGAGTTCACCTCGCCGCCGCAGGCTACCGCAAGCCTTATCGCTGTTACTAACCTTAATTCCAGCGACAGCTCGAACTCGGCAAGTCTATTTGGGACATGGGACGGGCAAACTACAGCACCCATAGCCGACGCGGCCTACGGGTACCAGTCCGCCATCAGGGTCTATGACTCCCTGGGCAATTCCCATGACCTCACCATCTACTTTGACAAGTGCGGGGGGGCTGGCGGAGGCAGCGAATATGATCCCGGTTTGACGGATGTGGAAAACAGCTGGGAATATATCGTGGCCAGCAATCCTTTGGATGACAACAGAACAGCATTTACTACTTCAGCCGCGCGGGGGGTCCTCATGCGCGGGACCTTGTCATTCAATGCCTCCACCGGTGATCTGAACAGCGTGTCAGCCTTTGAATATACCGGAGCTCTTGATCCGGCAACCGACGAAGCGGGGTGGACCAGGGCAACCTTTTCGACCACAGGATATCCTCAATTCACAGCACAATTTGTTCCAGGGGTTGACCAAGTCATAGATCTTCAGGAAGGTCTTCGCAATAACGACCCCACCGGTGGAACGGGAGGATGGGACGCCGCATCGGGCGCCACGGTTGCGGCTGTTCGCGGAGGAGCTGACATCCCGTCTTTCGCAGGGAGAGAACCACAAGCGATGACAGCTACCCAGTATGCCTCCTCCTCGACCACGATCTACCAGTCCCAGAACGGGTATGGTACGGGGTTCCTCGAGAACATCTCCGTTGACACGGACGGGGTCATGGTGGGCCATTACTCGAATGGCCAGATCCTGTACCTCTACCGGGTGGGCCTTGCCAAGTTCAACAATGAACAAGGCTTGAGCAAAGTCGGGGGCAACCTCTGGTCGGCGACACGCGCATCGGGCGATGCCATCACGGGGCATGCCGGTGATAACGGACTGGGAAAGATAGCCCCGAACTCGCTCGAGCAGTCCAATGTTGACCTGGCATCCGAGTTCGTCAAAATGATCACGACACAGAGGGGCTTCCAGGCGAACTCGAGGATCATCACCACGGTTGACACCTTGCTCCAGGAGCTCATCAACCTTCACCGCGGATAAGGTGAACATGCCGTAGTCTTGGGTCTGCCAGGCATCTATCCGGTAATCCCGGATGGATGCCTGGTCCTCATTGCATCTAAGGATTTGTGATGTCATGCTGCGCTTTAGCCAAGGGTCACTTGTAAGTGGTGGTCTTGGGAGATCCTGTCCTGTCCAACCGGGAAGGGAAAAGTCCTCCCAGGAGCTGCATTTTCTTGGGAGGGGTTAAAAGATGGGTGGACTTCAATCGAAAAGCTTTGTGACTTGTTTGGTAAATTTCAGCAATATTTACTGAACTGGTAAAAAAATTTGTGCGCTCGCAGGCGCCCACCCCTGACGTTTTTCCTGGCGGCAATGCCATCCCATGCGTCAATATTATGAACATCCCCAGTTACCATCGTTATGTATGCCCGCCTGTAGATCAAGGAAATCAGGGCTTAAAGGGCGGTAGGAAGGCCATGGCATAGCCCTTGCTTTCCACTCGGTAACACATATGCAGGGGTGGGTATGGATATTGCCACGCTCATAGGTTTTGTAGCCGCTGTCGGCTTGATCCTCTTTGGCATTCTGATGGGGAGCCCGTTGAAGCTCTTCTGGGATACGCCCAGCTTCTTCATCGTCATTGGAGGAACGCTCGGCATCGTTTTTATCAACTTTCCCCTCAAGGATTTGTTCGGTGTCATCGGCGTGGCGAAGAACGCCTTTGTGGCAAAGACGCATGAACCACAGAAGCTGATACCCACGTTTGTCGACTTTGCCACCAAGGCCAGGAGAGAGGGAATACTCGCCCTGGAGAATGCGGCAAGTCAGCTCATGGACCCGTTCTTCAAGCAGGGTCTCGAGCTCGTCATCGATGGACTCGAACCACAGTCCATACGGGACATTCTGGAGAGCGAAATCGAACACATCGAGGCGCGGCACAAGAAAGGCACCGATGTGCTCGGCGCGATCGCCACGTTTGCCCCTGCCATGGGAATGGTAGGAACCCTGATCGGACTCGTGCAGATGTTGCAGTCCATGAGCGATCCTTCGTCCATCGGGCCCGCCATGGCGGTGGCTTTGATCACGACCTTCTATGGGGCGCTGATCGCTAACCTATTTGCTCTGCCTATGGCGGGGAAGCTCACGGCACGCTCCATCGAGGAAAGCATGCTGAAGGGGATGATCATCGAGGGGATCATGTCCATATCGGCAGGGGACAACCCGCGCATCGTGGAACGGAAGCTCCATGCATATCTTGCCCCGCAATTAAGGGAAAGCGCAATACACAAGGGCGGAGAGTAACATGCGGAAGAGAAAGGTCTATCTCGAGTCGAAGAGGGACAACAACCTGGTAATGGTCACAGCCCTCAATCTCCTGCTCCTGACCTTTTTCGTGGCGCTGGCATCCTTTTCGACCCTGAACGGCCAGAAGACGAAGATGGGGCTCAATTCTCTCCTCGGTGGACTCGGCGTACTTCCCGGCGGGAAGAGTCCATTCCAGCGCGAGATCGGCAAGGACATAACGCCTGAATTCACCCCCTTGATAAAGGGGACTATGGACATCACGAAACTCCGGACGGCGATGGCGAAAGAGGGTGTGATTGAGGGCACTGGGATCTCGCAGGGCAAGCTGGGGATCACGATCACGATGCGCTCCAATATCCTCTTCGATGAGCATTCGGATAAGTTCAAGGAGGGTTTAGCGAAAAACCTGGATGTACTGGCAACGATCCTGAAGGACGTGGACAACCGCATCATCATAACCGGGCATATGGATTCGCGGCCTATCGAGGAGCCGCCCTTCTACTCGAACTGGGGGCTCTCTTCCGCGCGGTCGTTGGCGGTACTGCGATATCTATCCGAGAAGAGCATACCGAATGCGCGTATGGCCGCGTATGGCATGGGGTCGCAGCGGCCGATCACCTCGAATGATAACGAGGCCGGGCGGCGGTTGAACCAGCGCATGGAGATCACGATTCTCGGCAATCTGCCTGGCGATATGCAGGAGAAAGCCGTCGGTCTCATCGAACCCAAGGAGCCGCCTATCAGGACCTACCAGTACAAGGGCTTTGAGTTCAAGCTTGAGGAGCAGTGATGGCAAGGAAGAACAACAATATAGAATATATCCGGTTGCCAAACAAGGACGGATGGATGATCACCTTCTCCGATATGACGAACCTGCTCCTGACCTTTTTTGTGATGATGATTGCCTTTTCCACGCTCGATAACCAGATCTTCAAGGAGAGCTTCGGCTTCTTCAGACAGGGGGTGGGTGTGCTCGATTTTCCAGGGGAACAGAGGTTGAAGAGCATACCGAAACTGGCGGAGGCGAGTATCATCAAAATATACGTGGATCCCGCGACGCTGGAAAAGGACATCCTGTCGAAGATGCCTGAGGATGCCGTGCGCAAGGCACAGTATGCAGGCATAGACCTCCTGGATGTCAGACAGACGCCGCGGGGTCTTGCCATATCCCTGAATACGGATGTGCTGTTTGACACAGGTTCAGCAAACTTGAAGCTTGGCACATACGCCATCCTGTCCGCCATCGCGGGGGTAATCGGAAAAACGGATTATGAGATCTCGGTGGAGGGTCATACGGATAATACGGGAGCAACGGAAATGAATATGAATCTTTCCCTGAGAAGGGGCCAGGCGGTGCTCGATTATTTCATCTATGTTGCGGACATGCGTCCGACCAGATTTTGTCTTGCAGGGTACGGACCGCTCATGCCGTTTTGGCACAATGATACCGAGCTGGGTAGAGCGAGGAACAGACGGGTAGAGATCGTTCTGCTCAAAGACCATATATAGGAGGTAAGCATGGCCAGGGAGAAGGATGAGGAAAAGGAAAAGGAAGAAGGCGAGGTGCAGGAGAAAAAGAAGAAATTCCCGTCACTGCTCATCATTCTTGCCGTGGTGGTGGTGTTGATCTTGGGAGGTGCAGGGGCGGCCTACTTCCTGTTCTTTGCCAAGGGCAGGGTGAAGGAAGGAGAAGGCCATGGTGGCAAGGCCCAACAGACCCAGGCGGCACAGGAATCAGCGGCCGCTGTAGGTGCCATGAAGAATCTGGATCCGTTCATCGTGAACCTGACCGATGCTCAGGGTACCCGTTATCTCAAGGTCGTGGTCCAGCTCGAGTTGAATTCCGAACTCGTTGCCCAAGAAATTGATAAGAAGACGCCCATGATTCGGGACGAGATCATCAGCCTGCTCTCGAGCAAGTCCTTTGATGAAATCGCCACTGAGCCGGGCAAGAGGGATCTGAAGCAGGTGATGTTGGAGCGTATCAACAAGTATCTGAAGACCGGCCAGGTGACGAGGATATACTTTACGGATTTCGTCGTTCAGTAAGCAATAAGGAATAAGGAGCGTTCTATGGGACAGATCCTCAGCCAGGAAGAGGTGGATGCCCTCTTAAAAGGGGTTGTCGGTGGAGAGGTGGAAACCGAAACCGCCGTTCCCGAGATGGAAGAGGGCGAAGCCCTGCGGAAATTTGACTTCGCCGCCCAGGACAAGGTCATTCGCGGACGGATGCCCACCCTGGACGCCATCAATGACCGCTTTGCCAGGTTCTTCCGGACGACGCTGTCGAACATGCTCAGGCGCATGGTGGATGTGACTACGGTCTCGCTCGACACCCTGAAATTTGGCAACTTCATGCGATCCCTGCCGGTCCCCTCCAGCATCCACATCGTCCATATCGAACCCTTGCGGGGCAACGCCCTCGTAGTCTTGGAGACCAAGCTCGTATTCGCCCTGGTGGATAGCTTTTTCGGGGGGAGAGGTAAAAGCGGCATGAAGGTCGAAGGCCGGGAGTTCACGGCCATAGAGCAGAAGATGCTCCACAAGGTTGTGAACGCGGCCATCAAGGAATGGTCCAATGCCTGGCAGCCTGTCTACGAGCTGGAATTCATCTACATGCGGGGCGAGATGAACCCTCAGTTCGCTGGGATCGTCCCGAACGAGGATGTGCTCATCGTGGTGCAGTTCGAGATCGAAATGGAGGAGGTGACGGGCAACCTGATGCTCTGTGTGCCCTATATGCTCATCGAGCCGATCAGGGACAGGCTCTATGCCAGCTTCCATTCCGAAGAGAAGGTGAGTGTCGACATCAACTGGCTCAACCGGTTCAAGCAAGAACTCATGACGGTTCCCGTGGATATCGCGGTCGAATTGGGCAATGCCACGATAACCGGCAGGGAGCTCTCAACGCTGAAGAAAGGGGATGTCATCGTTCTGGAGAAGGATGTTGGAAACATGCTCATGGTGAAGGTGCAGGGTTTGCCGAAGTATTATGCCCAGCCGGGCAAGGTGAAGGAGAACATGGCGATCGAAATCCGGAAGATCCTGGAAAGAGAGACGTACTAGGGAGGCGTGCATGGGAGAAGAGGGAAAATCATTGGATGAATTGGGTGGCGCTGAGGGCTTGAACGAGGCTGATGCTTTGGCCTCGAAATCCGATGCCGAAACCGCCAAGAGCACCGGGACCGAGCAGGATCAACTCGCCGAGGAATGGACCAAAGCCCTAGCGGCCGAGGAGGCAGGTGTTAGTGGCCTGGCTGAGCCGAAGTTCGATGAACTAAAAAAGACCCCTGCCGCTACACAGGCTAAGGACCTGGACTTCATCCTCGACATCCCCCTGGAGGTGACCGTAGAGATCGGAAGGGCGAGGATGCTCATCAATGACCTCCTGCAGATCGGGCAGGGCTCGATCATCGAGCTCAACCGGCTGGCGGGGGAACCTATCGACATCTATGTAAACCAGAAGCTCTTCGCCCGCGGCGAAGTAGTCGTGGTGGGCGAGAAGTTCGGCATCAGGATCACCGATATCGTGAGCCCTCTGGAGCGGGTGAAGAGACTGGGATGAAAAAGATCGGCGGTGGACTGCTGGGGCTCAGTATGTCATTCGCCCCTCTGAGTGCCTTGGCCGCTGATCAGCCGGCGGTGGGTCTTGGTTTAAAGGCCTTTTCCATTGTCTTGTTATTCATCCTCATCCTCGGCGTTTTTGCCTGGGCCCTGAAACGCTATGGACCGGTCGCCCGGGTAAAGCGGTCCATGGGTCTCGATATCCTCGGCCAGATGCCCTTGAGCACAAAGGCAACCCTGGCCCTTGTGCGTGTCGGGGACTCCCTGCTTCTCCTGGGCGTGACCCACAACCATGTCTCGCTCATCAAGGAGCTGGGGGAAACCTCCTTTGAGAAGGCCGTGGGGGTGAGCCTTAAGCATCATCAGGAGTTGTCGTGAAGAGACAAATAACGCTCTTCCTGCTTGTCTTTAGCGTCATGCTCCTCCTTCCCCTCATCCTCCATGCCGCAGAGGTGACAGTACCGAGTGTGAGTCTTGGCCTAAAGGAGGCGAAGGATCCGAAGGATGTAGTGGGAGCTATCCAGATCCTCTTCATCCTCACCATCCTGGCTCTGGCCCCGTCCATTATGATCATGGTCACGTCGTTCACGCGGATTATCGTAGTGTTCGGTTTCTTGAGGCAGGCACTGGGTACCCAGCAGATGCCACCCATGCAGGTGCTGACCGCCCTAGCTATTTTCCTAACCTTCTTCATCATGAGCCCGATAATCGACAGGGTCAACGAAGAGGCCCTTAAACCATACCAGAATGGTACCATAACCTTTGACCAGGCATTGCATAATACCGAGACCCCTTTGCGGGAGTTCATGTTCAAGCAGACCCGGCAGAAGGACCTTGCACTCTTCCTGGGGATCCTCAAGCAGAATAAACCTTTCAACAAGGACGAGGTGCCGACCCGGGCGTTGATTCCGGCCTTCATGATCAGCGAACTCAAGACCGCTTTTCAGATCGGCTTTATCCTCTTTCTCCCGTTTCTGATCATTGACATGGTGGTTGCATCCATCCTCCTCTCTATGGGTATGATGATGCTGCCGCCAATCATGATATCCCTGCCGTTCAAAATCATGCTCTTCGTCCTCGTGGACGGCTGGGGACTCTTAGTTGACTCGCTCATCAAGGGGTTCTTATGAACAAGGACAAGGAGACCGGGAAACCGACAAAAGGAAGAAAGGAGAGGGCGATCGAATGACGCCGGAAACCATCACCACGATCATGACGGACGCCATTGTGCTCACGTTGCTTATCAGCGCACCCATGCTCATCCTCGGCCTCGTCATCGGACTCATCATCAGCATCTTCTCAGCCGTCACCCAGATTCAGGAGATGACGCTCACCTTTGTGCCCAAGATCATAGTGGTTTTCCTGGCTCTGCTCATGACCCTGCCCTGGATCATTGAGAAGCTCACCACGTACACCATAAGCCTCTTCAATACCATACCCATGCTCGTCCGATGAAAGTACTCCTGAACCTCGCCTGGAGTGACCTCCTCACCTTCCTGTTCGTGTTCCTACGGGTCGGGGTGATCTTCGCCACGGTCCCGTTCTTCAGCGCCGAGATCATACCGAGAAGGATGACGGCCACCATCGCCTTCTTCTTGAGCCTCATCCTCCTGCCGGTCATACCACCTCTCAAAGTGGATGTGGCACAGGTGGGTGTGCTCTATCTCCTGCTCGTCATGCTTCATGAAATTTTTTTAGGCATAAGCCTAGGCCTTGCCGTAACCGTGATCTTCGCCGCAGTGCAGCTGGCGGGCGAACTCATCGGTTTTCAGATGGGATTTGCCATCGTCAATGTAATTGACCCCATGACTGGTATAGACGCCCCGGTCACGAGTAACTTCCTTTACATCATTGCTTTCCTCCTCTTTCTCTCCCTCGACGGTCACTTCATGCTCATCAAGGCTATGCATGAGAGCTTCACCCTGGTACCCATCGGCACAGGACTCCCTCAGCAGGGATTCTTCTATGCTGCCCTCAGATATGCCGCGGGCATGTTCAGCCTAGCCCTGCAACTCTCTGCCCCGGTCATCGGCGTTCTTCTCCTCATCAATATAGCGTTTGCGCTCATTTCCCGGGCCATCCCTCAGATGAACATCTTCATCATGAGCTTTCCCATCATCATTGCCCTCGGTTTGGTATTCATGATGATCACGATCAGATTGATGCCCTTCTTTCTCGAGG